>Ga0207873_1000808_pt1 | contig 32799 bp, 13 predicted proteins | sample BGWIniCompost_FD_187373 | JGI IMG/M metagenome (GOLD analysis project Ga0207873, IMG submission 187373) | Cellulose adapted compost microbial communities from Newby Island Compost Facility, Milpitas, CA, USA - BGW Initial Compost (SPAdes)... ... | reverse complement strand
CTTTAGCTTCAGCACTCTGCCAAGCATATTTAGGTTACGGCGCTGTCGGTTGGTCAGCGAATCCGACAGGTAGTCAAAACTGATGGCCTTCAGATCATTCTCATCAGCATCAATGGCCTGGGCAAGCAACCGGTACGGTGATGTCGCGGCTTTTACGAGCAGGTTTTCAATAATTCCCCAGATGACCTTGCCGAGTTTGTATTCCGGATCGTTCAGGTCGCCTGTGACCGGGATTTCCATGTTGATGTTGCCATTAACATCCCTGAGAATGGCAACTGCAAGTCGGAGCGGAAGATTGTAAATGGGTTTTCTTCCTATTTTCTTGCCCACATCAATCCTCCTGATTTCAAGTTTATTTTTGCTATCGATGATGCGGTTGAGGACCTTCGTTTCACTGTTGTAGTAGATAAGGCCATCCTGGAATGGATGCGCAACATAGTAATTCGAGTAAGGTGTAAATGACGATATCCTCACGTCACGTATGCCATAAACGACCTCCATGTTTTCCAGGTTGTGAGGATCGAAACTCAGCGCGGCATCCATGATGCCCGTCTTGTTCACGCGCGATCGCGCGATAAAGTTGAGATTGGAGTTTTGAGAGTTCAATGCGCCAGAACTCAGCTGAAGGCTATCCAGCCGAAAATAAAATGGATCTTCGAGGGTGTAATCGTTGTACACAACGGTGCCGTTGCGGACTACCACGCTGTCCACTGAATAGTTTTGCATCACGTACTCCTCGATGATATCCTCAGCATAGGAGATCAGCAATCGGAACGGGTTGCTGTAATCGATCTCTGTTGTTACAGAATCTGATACAGATGTCGTCGTCGTGGTATCGCGAAGCAGCCGCGTGAAATTGTCCCCATCTGGATAAAGCTCGAACTTGACGAAGGGACCGTCCATCTCAAATGCGCCGAAATCATAAATAGCGCCGGCGGTGTTCAGGGAGTCCACAGCAATCGAAAGGGATGTAACACCGAGAAGTGTATCCTGCTCAGGATCGGCCAGACGAAAATCCCGGAGCACTTGCTCGCCGCTTAACCTCACTTCTGATGGCCTATTGAAATTTCCCGCTAATTTGAATTGCATTGAAAGCAGACCTTCCAGCACGCTGACGTCCATTACGTCGCGGACGTATGGAACGAACGGAGAGATTTGTACATCGGATAAAACGGACGTGAGATAATAGTCCAATGAATCCAGATTCAGATCAAACGTCAGATCCAATGCACCTCCCGATGCGAGTCCGGATTGCAACTCATAGTGGTGATTGGGATTATCCCAGGCTATGAGGGGACATGTTGCCGTCAAAGGTCTGAAAACCAACTCTGATCCGATAGACTTTTCGCGGTAGTGAATCGTAGCGCTGTCGATACGCAGGTTTTCCAAACGGTACCTCGCAGGCTCTTCCGGAGAAGGAGCTGTGACCGTATCTGCGCTCGTGAACCTTTCGATGAGATCGTCAAAGTTGAACGCATTGCCATACTGCTCAACATAAATTCGAGGTTTGTTCAGCGCTATTTCCGTAACGTCGTAATCTCCGCCAAAAAAATGTGTCCACTCCAGATTGGAGAAGGCGCTTGCAATGTGAAAGAAGGTGTCTGGTCTGGCATGTTCAAATACGGTGAGACCATCGATCGTTACTGAGCCCGTAAAGATATTGATGCCTATTCTGTCGACCTCAATCCTGCGGCCTGTCCATTCCTCATCGTAACGCTCGACAGTCCACTCCGCGATACGGCCCGCAAAGATGACAATGACGAGAACAATCGTGACAACCAGAATAAGTAGCCCGAGCAATATCCGTCTAACCCATTTCATACGTCTCTGGTTGATGATGGAATATATAAAAAACTTGCTTTTTCGGGGTTTGCGGTCTACATTAATTTCTTATCGTCCGCAAATTCATCAGATAGAAATGCTCCGAGCGCTTGCTGTTCTTCTCTGTTTAACTTCTTTCACATACCAGGGCATTAGCCAGAACGTATACTTGCTCTATGACGATTCTGTTCCACAGGCGGCCTATGGGTCCAGGATGCTGGAGCGGTCCCTCCGCGAGCAAAAGTACTCCGTTCTGGAAGACCATAAAGGGTATGATTTTCTCATCAACATCGCTGTTGATGAAGCCCTGGACGACGAGGCATTTGCCATTATTCCGGAAGGCAAGATCATAACGGTCAAGGGTGGCGATAAGCGCGGTATGATTTACGGTTGCCTGGCGCTTGCGGAGATGGTCCGCAGGGGTACGGCCTTACGGGACGTTGTTGCTCACAAGGAAAAGCCCCGGTACCCGCTTCGCGCAATTAAGCATAACACGCCCTGGTATACGTACCGACCGAGCTCAGCACTGGACCAGCACTATGAAACGGTTCGTGACATCCGGTACTGGGAAGCGTTCCTGGATATGATGGCAGAGAATCGCTTCAATTCGCTATCGTTGTGGAATCTTCATCCCTTCGTCTACATGATAAAGCCTAAAAATTTTCCTGAGGCCAGTCCGTTTGGCGACAAAGAGATGAAGGAATGGCAGGATCTGCACAAGGAAATCCTTCGCATGGCAGACGAGCGCGCCATTGATACCTATGTTATCCCCTTCAACATTTTTGTGAGCAAGGAGTTTTCAGACGCACATGGCGTCGCCAAGAGGAATTTCTATCCACATTACTACGTCGAGGGCGACACGTCTGAGCTTGTTAAACGATATACGCGCGAGTGTGTAACACAACTGCTGCAGGAATACCCGACGCTCACCGGAATCGGCTTGACATTGGGTGAAGGAATGGCAGGAATGACACCCCAGCAACGCGAAGACTGGATGTATTCAACATACATAGAAGGAATGCGCCTTGCCGGACGTAAGGTTAAGTTAGTGCACCGCATACCTTTCTCCAGCACAACGGAATCATTAGGGGCTACCAGCAGGGAATTGGAACAGCTCACACGCAGGGCAATCGAAAGAGAGGCCGAGCACGATTTTATTGAAGGACCTATTTGGGCGGACCTGAAATACAACTGGTCGCACGCGCACTCTACGCCAAAATTGATCAAAGTCCATGGCGGCGAAATGTTTGACACGTTCTATAATCCAGAGCCCACTGGCTATAAGATTACGTATACAGCGCGCAATGAAGACTTCTTTGCGCTGCGGTGGGGCGTACCCGATTTCATCCGTGCGCACATTGCGGAGAACAGTCAGGCCTACGTCGGCGGATATTTCATCGGATCCGAAACGTACATCCCGGCTAAGGATTATTTCACGGCGCTTGATGGAGAAGTCGACTGGACGTACGCCTTCCAACGGCAATGGTTGTTTTACAAGCTGTGGGGAAGGCTGCTGTACAATCCGCAAACCCCCGATGAGGTCTTTCAGGCAGAATTCGACAGGCTTTACGGCGCGGCAGGCAAAGATATGCTCCAGGCATTTGCCCTGGCTTCCTCAACGCAATTGCGACTTAATTCTCTTTACGATACGCGATGGGATCACACCCTCTATGGTGAAGGATTCCTGGCGCTGGTGGGCGACAAGACACAATACATTTCCGTCGATAACCTTATCAACCAGAAGACACTGGACCCTGATTACGTTTCCGTGAAGGATTATGTAGCCGCGACAGTTACTGGCAAGTCGTTCAAGTCCGGAGCCATTACGCCGCCAGTATTGATCGACATGCTGAGGAAGGACTGCTTCAAGGCACTCGAACTCGTTAAGAACAAAGACGTGAGCAAAAGCCTTTCGCTGCGGTATGAGGTGGCCGACGTGCGGGTTTGGGCGAATCTCGGATTGCATCTCGCATCAAAACTCGAGGGTGCTGTTTATTTGCAAATGTATCGGGTAAAAGGAGGAGAGGACGCAAAGAAGAAGGCTATAGAACACCTTCAGCGGGCTCTGAGGTATTGGGATGAAGTGGTTTCGATAACGCGACCGATATACAAGGACATGCCGCTAACGCATTATAACGGGAGTAGCCACGACAGAAACGATGATAACCTCTTCCATTGGGCACTTGTCAGGAAGGAAGTCCAAAATGATATCGACATCGCGAGAAAGGCAGTGAGACAATAGGGTTATGCCCTGATGTCGCCAAACCGCAGATAAAAGCTTGTGCCTTTGCCTTGCTGCGAACTTACCTTAATCGTCCCGCCGTGAAGGGTCACGATTTGCTTGGAAAGGGAAAGGCCGATGCCGGAGCCATCCTTTCTTGTTGAAAAGAATGGTACGAAGATTTCGTTGAGTTCTTTGTCAGGAATGCCCTTACCGTTGTCGGTAATTTCCATCACTACAGATCCCCCTGCCGTGTATGCCGATAACTGAATGAAAGGAGAGGGGCGGCCTTCTAATGCATACATGCTGTTGGTGATCAGGTTGATCAGTACCTGCTCTATGAGCGCGCGATCAAGAAGTACGTAGCCCAATCCCGGCTCTGTCTTGTATTCCAAAGCAATTCCTCTCTGCGTAAGGGAATCGGACATCAACCGCTCTACGGACGCGAACAACTCGCGCACCTCTACGCGCTCCGGTGTGGGCCTGGGAACGCGCGTGAGCTTCCGGTACGTGTCGACAAATTTCAGCAGGCCTTCGCTTCGCTTTTGTATGGTCTCCAGCGAAAAGCGAATATCAGCAACGGTATCTTCGCTGATGTTACCAGCCTGCCGCCGCGATCCGTCGGGCATACTCAGCAACCCCTGCATGGTTTCTGTTAGTGATGCGATCGGTGTCACGGAGTTCATGATCTCATGGGTTAGAATGCGAATGAGTTTGTGCCAGGCCTCGATCTCCTTTTGTTCTATTTCACTGTTGATGTCCTGGATCGTGATCAGGATACAGGGACGTTCCATGAGCTGAATAGTACGGACATCAAGCGCAACCATCCGCGTATAACGGCCATCTTTAAGTTCCGTTAACTTTCTACCATTTCCTCCAAGCTCTTCTACCGATCTCGTGAAATCGGGATTGAGCTGCTTCACGAGATGCCAGTTCCTCGTTCCCTGGATACCAAGAAGATTCTCTGCTGTGGGATTGAACAGCGTGATTTCATCATGGTCGGCGACAACCATAATTCCGATCTGGATCTGACTGACCAGCGTCTGCAACAAATGAAACTGTGCCTCTCGCTGGATCTTTACGGTCTTGTACGCCTTAATGACTTCATTCATGCTGTTTTCCAGTTCCTTGAATGAAGAACCAGTGAGTCCCTGCTGAAACGTGACTGAAAAATCCTGATGGCGAACCGCATTGAAAAGCCTTACCAACTCCTTGTTGGTGCGTCCCACAAACCGTATCATCTCCACAACCTGAAAAGCAATAACTCCTCCCAGGATAATGTGATTAAAAATCAAACGCTCATCCCCAAAAATAAACGCAAGCGTCATCGTACTCGCCACCAATAGCAAGACGCGAATGAGGATCAGGAGAGAGAAGCGGCGCATACGGGTGTGTTGATGTGTTGGTGTGTTAATGTGCTCGTGTGGGTTTGGACCAAATTTAACGCATGCGTTCCTGTTTGTGACGTTCTGCCTTGGATTTCAAGGTCTAAATCGGAGGGACGACATCAACACCTCAACACATTAACACATCATATTCCGTGCTTCCTCATCCTCCTGTACAACGCCGTCCTCGTCATGCCCAGCACGCGGGCGGTGAGGCTGACGTTGCCGTCGTTGGCTTCGAGGGATTGGAGGATGAATTGTTTTTCCATTTCATCCAGCGTCAATGGTTTGTCGGGTTTGGGTTTGGTGACGGGCGAGCCGATTAGCAGTTCTGCGGAGCGGATTACATCGCCTTCATTGAGTATTACGGCGCGTTCGATAGTATGCTGCAATTCCCTGATGTTGCCGGGCCAGTGGTATTTCAGCAGCCGGCTCATGACACCCTTGTCGATCTTCATACCGGGACGATTGTACTTCTTACCATATAAGCGAAGGAAGTGATCGGCAAGCAGCGGGATGTCCTCGCTGCGTTCCCGTAACGCCGGCATGCGAATCTCCACGGTATTGATTCGGTAGAGAAGATCCTGGCGGAACTTCTTTTCGACAACCATATCGTGGAGCGGCATGTTTGTCGCGCTGATGAGGCGGACGTCAATCGGGGTCAATTTATTCGATCCCACGCGTTGAACCGTTCGCTGCTGTAATACGGTAAGTAGTTTAGCCTGAAGCGGGAGGGAGAGATTGCCTATTTCGTCGAGAAAGATCGTGCCACCCGACGCAATTTCGAATCGACCGGGCTTATCCTGCTTTGCGTCCGTAAAAGCACCCTTGACGTGGCCAAAAAGTTCGCTTTCGAACAAGGTCTCCGTTATTGCGCCGATGTCGACACTGATGAAAACATTTTGGCTGCGATTAGACTTTCTATGCAGGGCCCGCGCCACGAGTTCTTTGCCCGTTCCGTTTTCGCCGAGGATGAGCACATCGGCGTCGGTGGCGGCAACGCGATCGATCATATCATGAATGCGCTGTATTGCAGGCGACTTTCCGATAAAGTCAGCGTAATTAACATCGATATCGTCGCGCAACGCTGCCTGCGTCACTTGCAGCTTCTCCACCTGCTTTTTTGACCGGCGCAGTTGAAGGGATGCCAAAATGGTCCCCAGCAACTTTTGATTCTTCCAGGGTTTCAGGATGAAATCCGTGGCCCCTTTCTTCATCGCCTTAACGGCCGTGTCGACTTCGCCGTACGCCGTGATGAGGATGACCACCGCCTGTGGGTCCAGCGTCAGGATCTGATCGAGCCAATAAAATCCTTCCTCTCCGTCGTTAACGCCTTTTCTGAAGTTCATGTCTAACAGGATCACATCATACTCCTGCTCCGCCAGCAGTTGAGGGATCCGTTCGGGATCGTTCTCGATCTTCACCGTGGCAAACTGCTGCTTCAGGAACATGCGGGCACTCTCCAGCACGTCCCGGTCGTCATCTATTATCAGTATCTTGGATTGATCCATCGGGGTTAAAGCTACCAATATGTATCGAAATCAAACATGGAAGTGTAATGCTTTTGATACACTTTGCACGCCAGGCGTAGGGCAAGGTGACTCTTAACTATTTGTAAACCAATGTGATATAGTCATGGCATGGCGTTTGGCTGGCTTTAGGCATCATGATTCGTAATTATCTCACCGTCGCGTTCCGAAATTTTCTGCGGAACAGGAGTTACAGCCTGATCAACATCCTCGGGCTGTCGATCGGGCTCACCGCGTGTATTATCATTTTTCTCCTCATCTCCTACGAGGTGAAATTTGACAAATTCCACGGCAAGTATGATCGCATCTATAGAGTAGCGCGGGACATAAAAAGTGCATCAGGTATGGAGTACGAAGGCGTGACGCCTTATCCATTTGCCGCCGCTTTTCGAAATGATTTCCCGGATATTCCGCTCGTAACGCAAATGCACTACCAGAGCGAAGGTTATGTGAAGATAGGTACGGAAAAGCATCAGATTGAAGGAGTCCTCTTTGCTGACACGGTGTTCTTTAAAGTATTCGACTTCGAAGTGGTTTCCGGCAACCCGGAAGTCGACCTTGGCGAGCCCAACAAAGTCTTCGTGACGGAATCCACGGCTGCAAACCTGGCCCTTAATGTCGGAGACCGGTTCAGGTTGTGGGAACGAGACAGCAAGCTCGACCTGGAAGTGGTGGGCATCGTCAAAGATCCCCCTGCATCGTCCCACATCCAGTTTACGATGATCGTTTCTCTGCCGACGTTTACAACTGAGTATTTTGGATGGCCTGTGACATCGTGGGGGCTAACATCCTCTGGATTTAGCTACGTTGTTCTTCCCGAGGAAGTATCACCTGAAAGCGTGAACGAGAGGTTCGCGGCATTTGTGGAGAAGTATTACAACAACGAAGAGGGAGACAGGCAGAGGTACTGGCTTCAACCCCTGGGAGATGTTCACTTCAACACACGATATGCCAGCACTCCTTCGAACACGGGTAATGTCGACACTACGCAGCTGGTGATCATGGCTGTGTTAGGCATCTTCATTCTGATTATCGCTTGCATCAACTACATAAACCTCGCTACGGCGCTGGCTGTTAGAAAATCCCGTGAAATCGGTATCAGGAAGACGCTCGGTGCCAAACGCAATCAGCTTGCAGCTTATTTTCTCAGCGAGACTTTTCTGCTCACGTTGGTTGCTGTCGTGATTTCGCTTGGCCTCGCCGAATGGTTGTTGCCCTGGTTGAGAAGCTTCGTTGAAAAGGACATCAATCTTGCGCTGTTTTCAAGCCCTGATCTTCTGATATTCCTGCTTGTCCTTATTGCGCTTGCGACGCTGTTCTCCGGTTTTTACCCGGCCGTGATCCTGTCTGGCTTTGAACCAGCCGCAGTCTTGAAGAACAAGATAACAGCGCAGGGTGGAGGTTCATTTGTGCGCAGGGTGCTGGTCGTGCTTCAGTTCTTCATCGCGCAAGTGATGATCATCGGCACGCTGGTAATTTCCGACCAAATGGATTACTTCGCCACCAGGCCGTTGGGCTTCAGCCGCGAATCTGTGATAAACGTTCCGTTGCCCACTAACGACAAGCACCTGCTTGATCAGCTCAGAACTCGCCTGCAGTCCAACAGCAATATCCGAAATGTCTCCTTTGCAGTAGGCGCACCAACATCCGGAAGCAATATCGGTACCGGCTACTACTTGCCTGAGGAAGGACCTTCGTCCTCGCGCCGGGTAGGCATCAAGACGGTCGACTATCACTACCTGGATACCTATCAACTTAAACTCAAAGCCGGGCGATGGTTTTATGAATCAGAAGGCGACCGCGCTGCCGATACAACGCTCGCCCAGAATGACCGCTACGTATTCGTCGTGAATGAGGCCGCTGTACGCGCCCTGGGATATGCCAGTCCCGAAGAAATTCTGAACAAGCACATAACCGTCGGTCTGAACGAGATCACGGCGCCAGTCGTCGGCGTTGTCCAGGACTTTCACACTTCTTCCCTTCACGAACCGATACTTCCGGTTGTATTGATGAACTACCCTTCGCTCTACTTTAACACCGGTATTTCTGTCCATACAGGAAATCTTCAGGAAACGATCGACTTCATTCAGAAGACATGGTCGGATATCTACCCGGAACACTATTTCGAATACGAGTTTCTGGACGACCATATTGCCAAATTGTATCGTCAGGAAGACAGGCAGCTCGTCCTGTTCCGGATATTTGCGGGCGTTTCAATTTTCATCGGCTGCCTCGGACTGCTAGGTCTCGTTTCGTTCATGGCTAACCAAAAGATGAAAGAGGTTGGGGTACGCAAAGTGTTCGGGGCTACAGTTTCCGCAATTGTGCTCCTGTTCTCCAGGGAATTTGTTCGACTCGTGGTGATTTCCTTCCTGATGGCTGCGCCGCTGGCATGGTTTCTTATGAATAAATGGTTGGAGAACTTCGAGTATCACGTCGACATACACTGGTCGGTGTTTGTAATCGGACTGATAACAACGCTTGTTATTGCGTTGCTCACCGTCAGCTATCGCTCTGTGAAAGCAGGTCTTGCCAATCCGGTTGATACTTTAAGAATTGAATGACTATGATCCGGAATTACATTACCATCGCCATACGAAATATCTTTCGCAGCCTGGGCCTTACTGTGATCAATGTTGCGGGCCTGGCTTTGGCCATCACCTGTAGCATCGTGCTCTTTCTGCTCATCACCTTCTTTACCAGCTTTGACAACTTTCACCCTGATGGTGACAGAATCTATCGGGTTGTAACAACGATGGACTGGGGTCGGGCCGAATACGATCATACTCCAGGCGTGCCCGGTCCCTTCCCCGAAGCGCTGAAGAGTGAAGTCACAGGCATTGAATCCGTGTTGTTTATTTCCGGCAGATGGCGCGCACTGGTAAGTGTGGAGGAAGGTGGAGAGCGGCGGATGTTTGAAGAGCAGGGAAGTATCGGGTATACCGACTCCACTTACTTCGATTTTTTCAGACGCGAATTGGTGTTGGGTGAAGCTTCGCTTGCCAAACCTAACCAGGCCGTAATCTCTGAGAAATGGGCGGAGAAGTACTTCGGTGACAAGGACCCGATTGGAAAGATTATTCGCGTCGACAATGCGCAGGACTTCGAGATCATAGGCGTGATGGAAGACTATCCGCCGAACACCAGTTTCCCATTCGAACTTTTGATGTCCTACGAAACAATACGGCAGGAAAAGATCGATGCGGGATGGCATAACGTCTGGAGTGATGATCAATGCTACATCAAGCTTCAGTCGAGTGCAGACCGGGAAGGTGTTGAAGCGCAGTTGGCTGACCTTTCAAGAAAATACGTCAATGAGGAAGAGGCGAGTCATATGAAACGATGGTTACAGCCTCTGAAAGACATTAACCACGATACAAGGTTATCCAACTACAGGCAACGCACGGCACCGCGGGAGTCGATCTGGGCGATGGGTGCCATTATGGTCTTCCTCCTGATTACAGGATGCATCAATTTCGTAAACCTTTCTACTGCCGTTGCCGTGCGCCGCTCGAAGGAAGTGGGAATACGCAAGGTACTAGGAGGCCAGCGTGCCCAGTTGATCTTTCAGTACCTGAGCGAAACGGCCGTGGTTACCCTCATAGCGGTCATATTCTCGGTGGGTCTTGCGGAGCTTGCCCTGATGAAGCTCAATTCCTTCCAGAAGCTTGAGTTGCACATAGATTTGACGTCGCCCGTGTTTTGGGGATTTATAATCGCGATCTGGCTAATAGTCAGTGTCGTCTCCGGATTGTATCCTGCCTTCCTTATGTCAGGGTTTAGTCCTGCGGTAGCACTAAGAAACAAGCTAACGAATCGCGGTTCAGGTGGATTCGTGCTGCGCAGAGGGCTAGTGGTCTTCCAGTTTGTAATCTCTCAATTCCTTGTCATTGGAACGATCGTTCTGCTTTCGCAAATGGACTATTTCAATAGCAAGGATCTTGGCTTTTCCAAGGAGGCGGTAGTTCTGGTTCGACTTCCTCAGTCTGATAATGTCACAGCTAAGGCAGCTGTGCGCGCTGCTGTGCGCGACTTGCCCGGTGTGGAAAGCGTGAGTTTGTGCAATACCCCACCGTCAAGCGGATCAGTTAGTGTTACTGATTATCGAATGGACGGCATCGAGCGTACAGACAATGTCGCCCATGTTAAGATAGTGGACTGGGCGTATCTTGATTTGTTCGACATAGAGCTGGTCGCCGGCAGACCTTTTGACGACGTCGACACAGCAAATGCCTGGATCGTGAACGAGACACTGGTGAAGTGGGTGGGCCTGGAACCAGAGGAAATACTTGGACGAAACCTCACGATGTGGGAACGAACGCTTCCCGTGATCGGAGTGGTTCGCGATTTTCATACTGTGTCACTGGCGCGGACTATTGAGCCGACGGTTTTGATGAAAGATCCTCCGGGTTACTGGAATCTGGCCGTTAAGGTCAAGGAGGGACAATTCAATACCACGATTGATCAAATCGAAAAAGCCTGGTCTGCGCAGTATCCGGATTTCTTGTTCCGCTACGAGTTTCTTGAAGAAGAAATCGCGAACTTCTATCGCGACACGCAACGGCTTTCCGTTCTTCTGATCATCTTTTCCTGCGTGGCGATTTTCATCAGCTGCCTGGGGTTGTACGGATTGGTATCCTACATTGCCACGCGGAAAGAAAAGGAGATCGGCGTACGGAAGGCGTTCGGTGCGAGCACGACACAAATTGCCTACATCTTCTCACGCGAGTTTATCGTGTTGATCATTATTGCTTTTGTTGTCGCCGCTCCTGCGTCAGGATATATCATGGAACAATGGCTGCAAAAATTTGCATACCGCGTGTCGCTGGAATGGTTCATGTTCGCTTCAGGTGTCGGTGTTACGTTGCTGGTCGCCGGTGCAGCCGTCGGCTATCGGTCATTGCGGGCGGCATTAGCGCGTCCGGCAGAAGTATTAAGAGCTGAATGATAATGTGTTGAGTGTTCCCGTAAAGCAGGCCTGCGGCCGCAACTCAACATCAACACACCGACACATCAACACAATAATTATGTTAAGAAACTACATCCAAATCGCCATACGAAACCTCCTTCGTAACCGCTATTTCACCGCCATCAACATCCTCGGTTTGGCGATCGGTCTTGGATCGTGTATCCTCATTTTCTCATATGTCAAGCACGAACTGAGTTACGACAAAGACCATCCACATGTAGACCGAACGTACCGCGTAAACCAGACAGCCATCTGGACACCGACGGGTGGAATCATGAGCTCATCGAGTCTTCCTCTGGCGTACACGCTTAAGAAAGAATACCCGGAGGTTGAGGACGTCACGAGGATCAATACACCAATGCCACAGCTGGTACGCTATGATACTGGCGATGGAGAGGTTACTGCGTTCTATGAGACCAAAATACTGGCAGCTGATTCCAACTTCTTTTCCTTCTTTGCCTTCCCATTGATCGAGGGCGATCCCGAGACAGCACTTCATGGCGCGAACAAGGTGGTGCTGTCCGAAGAAGCGGCGCGGAAGTTCTTTGGCGACGAGCCTGCACTTGGAAAAACCTTGCTAATTGGTGATGATCGCATACCGATCGAAGTAAGTGGTGTTGCGGCTAAGCAACCGAGGAATATGCATTTTCATTTCGACTACCTGTTGTCGATGTACACCAATCCGGCGATTCGCGAGTTTGAGTGGAGCTGGATATGGACACAGGTTGTTACGTACGTGAGACTAAAGCCTGGAACTGATGCGGCAGCTCTGGAGAAGAAGTTTGCGTCGTTGGCCGAACGCCATGTCGCACCTACGTTTGCCCGGTTTGGTATCGCCTATGAAGACTTCATTCAGGGAAAGGGTTGGAATTTCTATCTTCAACCGCTGCGTGATGTACACTTGTATTCGTCCCGTATTGGAAACCGGCTTGGAACAACGGGCGACATTCGCTATGTCTACATCTTCAGCGCCGTAGGGGCGTTCGTCATGCTTCTGGCCATCATCAACTTCGTGAACCTTGCCACTGCACGAGCCGGGAGCCGAGGCAAGGAAATTGGAGTCAAGAAGGTATTAGGTGCGCGACGGGGTGCGATGGTTGCTCAATTCCAACTGGAAAGCATCGTCCTTACGTTCTTTGCCGGCATACTGAGCCTTGCGATTGTTGAGGTGCTACGTCTCGCCGTAGCCCGAGGACTCGGACTGGAAATACCATTTCTTTCGGTCTGGGGTACCGACGCGCTATGGTTTTTTCCTCTACTAATATCAGGTGTTGGGATGCTGGCGGGCGCCTACCCGGCATTCTATCTGACAAACTTGGAACCGGTCAGGGTATTGAAGGGCAAGACGGCGGGCCAGGAGAGATCCCGTTTGCGCAGTGCGCTTGTGGTAGCACAGTTTGCCATCGCGATCGGCTTCATCGTGGCCACAATCATCGTGTACCAGCAACTTGATTATGTGAAGCGCGTCGATCTCGGCTTCAACCAGGAGAACGTACTGGTAATAAATCATGCGGACAAACTTGGTGAACGAATCGACATCTTTCGGGAAAAGGCGTCAGCCATGAATGGCGTCCTTAGTGCGTCAATTGCCATGGACGTACCGGGACGCACGCCATTGGAAGACATTTTCATGCGGGAGGGAAGCGATGAAAAGTATCCGGTAGCTCTTATGCAAATGGACGAGTATTACCTGCAAACCCTGGATATGGAAGTTGTTGCCGGGTTGGGATTTGCGGAGAATGATGAGTCCGACAAGAACAAATGCCTGATCAACGAAACTGCCGCGCGTCTTTTCGGATGGGAGCCGGAGGAAGCCGTCGGAGAAACCATCATTTACATGGGCGATGAAATGCGTCCCAAGGAAATCAAGGGCGTAATAAGGGATTTCCATTTTGAATCGCTGAGGGCGAACATTGCGCCAGCGATTTTCTATCACACAGAAACAAAAACCTGGAACAACAATCGGATCGTTGCGCTGAAAATTACCGGGCAGTCTGTCAGCCGTTTGGTAGCCGACCTTCAGGAAACGTGGGACGAACTGATTCACGATGCACCTTTCGAATACACCTTCCTGCGTGACGAATGGGTGCAGAAGTATCAGCAGGACGAGAAACTAGGAGGGATGTTTACGTTGTTCACCGGTTTGTCGCTGTTGATTGCGCTGATCGGGATGATCGGCCTTGTGACATATGCTGCCGAACAGCGACGAAAGGAGATAGGCATAAGAAAGTCGCTTGGCGCTTCAGCCACGCAGATGGTTATGTTGCTAAACGGAAACTTTACAAAGCTCATCCTGATTTCTTTTATCATTGCCGTTCCGCTTTCGTGGTACGCCATGCATCAATGGCTGGAACAGTTTACCTACAAAGTGGGCATTAACCCCTGGGTTTACGGTTTGGCTGGACTCTCGATCATTGTTCTCACATGGATCACTGTCAGCTATCAATCAATACGGGCTGCGCTAGCTAATCCCGCTGAGGTTCTCAAAGACGAATAGGAGAATTGTGTGTTCAACCACACAGTCACATAGTCTGAATCATGGGTTTTCGAATGAGGGGATAGGTTTGTAAATTGGTGAAATCAACATCCCCGCCTATGATTTGTAGATTGACGATTGTGCTGCTCGCCTGCATAGGCTTTGTTCCGGCGTTCTCGCAGGAGTTTACCGAATCCAATCTTCCCATTGTCATCATCGACACCCACGGCCAGGCTATTCTGGATGACCCCAAGATTATGGCCGACATGAAGATAATTGACAACGGCCCAGCCATGACTAACCATATCGACGATGAGCCTAACGATTACAACGGCAAGATTGGAATAGAAATTCGCGGATCGTCGTCGCAGATGTTTCCGAAGAAGCAATACGGCATTGAGTTGTGGGACGAAGAGGGCGAAGGCATTGATGCATCTATTTTGGGGATGCCCGAAGAAGAGGACTGGGTGCTCTTCGCACCGTACAACGACAAAACCCTGATCCGTGATGCACTGGCGTACAAACTCGGACGCGACATGGGTCAGTATGCCTCCCGACAGCGCTTCTGTGAAGTGGTGCTGAACGGGGAATACATGGGATTGTTTGTGTTCTTCGAGAAGGTCAAGCGCGACAAGGCGCGGGTCGATATCAATAAGCTGAATCCGGATGAGATCAGCGGCGATGACCTCACGGGTGGGTATCTTTTTAAAATCGACAAGTTCACCGGCAGCGGGGGTGATGGCTGGACTTCAAAACACCCACCCCGGAAGCGTGGTGGCGCCCAGACGATATTCTTCCAGTACGAAGATCCCGACCCCGAAGACATCGTGCCTCAGCAAAAGGCGTACATCAAATCGTGGATGGACGAGTTTGAAGATGTGATGGCAGGCCCCAACTTCTCTCACCCGACAGAGGGTTATGCAAAGTACATCGACGTAGAGTCGTTTATCGATTACTTTCTCATCAACGAGCTCACGAAAAACGTGGATGCTTACCGGTTGAGTACGTTCATGCACAAACAGCGTGACTCCGATGGAGGTAAGCTAAGAATGGGACCTATCTGGGATTTCAATCTTGGCTTCGGCAATGTCGACTACTGCATCATGGGCAACCCGGAAGGGTTTGTAACGTCGTTCAACTCGGTATGCCCGGACGATTACTGGCTGATTCCTTTCTGGTGGCCGCGCCTGCTTTCCGACGCCAATTTCAAGAACAAGCTGAACGAACGGTGGGATGAACTTCGCGCAGGACCATTCAAGGAAGAAACAATTCTCGAATACATCGACTCCCTGGTCACAGTCCTGGATGAAGCGCAGAAACGAAACTTTGAGCGGTGGCCTGTGTTGGGAGCGTATGTTTGGCCGAACTATGTTGTATTGGATACCTATGAAGAGGAAATCGAGTGGCTGAAAGATTGGATCACCGCGCGTCTGGAGTGGCTCGATGAAAACATTCCAACGATTGTCACGGCTGCCACGACAGAGACTGTGTCCGTTACTCCGCGCCTGTTTCCCAATCCATTCAAGGAACAACTCACCCTCGAATACACAGTTGAACATACGGGCGATGTTACCGTCGAGCTTGTGGATATGATGGGTCGCCGCGTCGCGGTCTATCCTCAGGGCCGTCTTCAGGCGGGTCATTATACACTTACGCTGGATACTTCGGATTATCCGGTCGGAATGTACCGCTTTGGTTTTTTTTATAACGGGAGGGAGCGATTATCCGCCAAATTGGTGAAGCCCTGATCGGTTGTTCGTGTATTCCCGACACATACTGACGGCGCGTTAACCACACATCCAATTCTTCTTAACTGAGGCCGGGGCGGTGATTATCTTGGCCATCGATGTATGGTACATCGATCAATCACCCAGCCTATGAAATCTTTACTGATTCTTTTCCTTAGCATGACCCTCGGTGCGGCTGCGGCACAGTCGCCGGTTGGCATCTTCAAACACAGCAAGGACATTGGGAATCCCAGGAACAAAGGAAGCGCCTCCTACGATGAGGCGACGCAAACCTATACGCTTACGGGGTCTGGGTATAACATTTGGTTTGAGCGGGATGAATTTCATTACGTCTACAACAAGATGGGCGGCGACTTCATCATCACGGCCAATTTCCAGTTCATCGGAAAGGGTACTGATCCCCACCGAAAGATCGGTTTGATGGTGCGTCAGTCGGACGACGAAAAAGCAGCAAGCATCAATGCGACGCTGCACGGCGACGGACTCACGGTATTGCAATGGCGGGAGCTGCGTGGCGCTTACATGAGGGATCCGGAGGATGAAATCTTCCCTCCGAAAAACAACTACACCATCCTGCAGCTGGAACGTTCAGGTAAGGAGATCATCATGAGAGCAGCGCATCCCGGTGAGCCGCTCCAGGTGATAGGATCGCATACGATGACCGCCTTCGGCGATTCAGTATTGGTGGGACTCTTCATTTCATCACACAACCCCGATGTTGTTGAACAAGCATTGGCACGGAACGTCCGTATCGACAAGCCCGTTCCTGACGACTATAATCCTGGCCGACAGGGGTGGCTCGGATGCCGGCTGGAAACAATGAATGTTTTCGACGGCAAGCGAAGGGTGATCTATGAGAAGGATGGTCGCTTCGAGGCGCCTAACTGGACTCCTGATGGTAAGTCACTCTTAATTAATATGGACGGTATGTTGTATTCCATTCCGGCGAACGGCGGCCCACTTACGCAAATCAACACTGGTAATGCAAACCGTCTCAATAACGACCACGTAATTTCATTCAACGGACAGATGCTTGGCATCAGCAGTTCACACGAGGGGAGTGGTTCGGCAATTTATGTATTACCGATAACAGGAGGTGATCCCCGGCCAGTCGTAACAGAAACTCCATCATATCTTCACGGATGGGCACCCAACAACCGCGAAGTGATTTATGTGGCAACCCGACCGGACAACCCGACGTACGATATTTACCGAAAGGCGATCGATGGAAAGAGTCCTGAAGTGAGGCTTACGAATACAGGCCCCGGCGAGCACGTGGATGGTTGTGAGTATTCCCCGGATGGAAAGTACATCTATTTTAACAGCAGTGAGTCGGGCACCATGCAGATCTGGCGCATGAAGCCTGACGGCGCGGGCAAGGAACAGCTTACGTTCGACCAGTACAACAACTGGTTCCCGCACATTTCTCCGGATAACAAATGGATCGTGTATATTTCATTTCCACCGGACATCCCTGTGAACAGTCACCCTTCCTACAAGCGTGTGGAGTTGAAGCTGATGCCCGTGTCAGGTGGTGCGCCACGAACCATTGCCTACATGTATGGAGGACAGGGGACGATTAATGTTCCGTCCTGGTCGCCGGACAGTAGGAGTATTGCGTTTGTGAGTAATAAGTGATGTGTTGATGTGTTGAAGTGTTGATGTGTTGAAGTTGTCTGTACTTAAGGGGAGGTGCAAGGAAGAACGGATAGCAGGGTATCTTTGGGACATTTGCGCGTCGGATCCCTTTAGGGAATAGAAGGGCGTGCGGGGAGAAGAATGTGTTTAGGTGTTTACGTGCGTACGTATTTATATTGGGGGAAGTTGATCTTCTTTTTCACTCATCCCCACAAGTTGAAGTGGTCAACGGTCCCTGAGCAGTCGAAGGGCCGGAAATGCATTGAAGTGCGAGGGTGGTGTTTACGTGTTGTTTACGTTGGACGCACGGCTGTGCGTATCCGTTCTAATATTGTGTCTATAGTGACGCCATGACCATTGCTGAATTCAAAGAAATCGCATTATCCTTCCCTGGCACTGAAGAAGGACCACACTTCGAACGATTAGCTTACAAGGTGACGGGCAAGCGCATCTTTGCCAGCCTTCATGAGCCGACGGCAATGGCAAATGTTAAGCTGAGTCCCAAGGATCAGAAGGTCTTTTGTAAATATGACAAGACCGCAGTGTATCCCGTGCCCAATAAATGGGGACTACAGGGATGGACTACGTTTGATTTGAAGAAGATACCGAGGGAGTTGATGCTGGATGCGTTGGAGACAGCGTACAAGGGGGCGTTTAAGAAATAGAGCTTTTCATTTTCGATTAGTGATTAGCGATTGGCGATTATCGATTTGGACGTACCGCGTTGGGGGACAAATCACAAATCGCTAATCGAAAATCGCCGATCATATCATCCCTCAGCCAACTGCCTCAAATCGACAGGCACCACCCTTGAAATTCCCTTCTCCACCATCGTGATACCATAAATCACATCGGTGGCTGTCATCGTGCGCTTGTTGTGTGTTACGATCACGAATTGGGAGTCTTTGCTGAAATGGCGGATGATGTTATTGAATTTGTCAATGTTGGCGTCGTCCAGCGGCGCATCCACCTCGTCGAAGATACAGAACGGCGCCGGCTTGAGCAGATACATCGAAAACAGCAGGGCCGTGGCGGTCAGCGTTTTCTCACCACCGCTGAGCTGGTTGATCGTGAGTGGCCGTTTTCCTTTAGGCTTTGCGATAATGTCTATTTCAGAGTCGAGCGGAGCATCCGGATTGACGAGCCGGATGTCGCAATCGTCCTCTTCATTAAACAAGGAGCGGAATACATTCTTGAAGTGCTCGCGCACCTGGTTGAATGCGTCCATGAACGTTTGGCTTGCAGCGGTTTCGATCTCGCTGATGGTGCTCATGAGCGATTCCTTTGCCTTCATGAGGTCTTCCTTTTGCGAGAGAATGAAATCGTTGCGTTCCTTGATTTCCTGGTACGCTTCCATCGCCATCGGGTTGATGGGGCCCATGTTGTCGAGACGGTCGCGCATCTTTGAAACTTCCGTACGCAGTTTTTCTTCGTCAGCCTCAACTGTTTCGTCGCCTTCGGCCGGTGTTTGTTCGAGAAGGGTATCCAGGTCCACTTTGAACTCTACGGAAAGACGCTCCTTCACGGAGTTGAGTTCAAGTTTGTTTTCATTAAGCTCGTTGTGCAGCTGCATCAGCACCGTGTCGATGTTTTCGCGCCTGTGCTGAATCTCACGCAGCTCCTTTTCAAGAGCATCAATGTTCCCGCGTGCTTCGTAGTAAGCTGTCTCGGCCTCGTTCAGGCCTTTCTCCATTTCTTCCTTTTCAGCATACATGGCCACGAGGGTATCGTCGCCTGTCTGCGTGCTCTCCACGATCTGGCGTGTTTCCTCTTCGTTTTTCCTGAGCTCTTCGAGGTTGGCTTCAATGCGCGCGCCGCTTTGATCCATCGACTCCTGCTTGAAGGAAATCTCCTGCGTGATGCTCTTCACGCGGTTTTCCTGCTGGTGATAGAGGATGTTCTGCTCGTTGAAGGCGGCCGACTTGTGGCTAAGCAACTCGTTGTCGTTTGCCAGGCGGTCCGTGATGGCGGCGAGCTTTGCCTCCGCTTCCTGCAGTTCGTGTTGTGCTGCGGTTGCTTTTGGACGAAGTTCCTGCAACTCCTGCGTCAGCAGGTCGATCTTCTCCAGCATGTCCTCGCGACGCAGGTCGGCGTTGCTGAGCATCTCGGAGAACTGTTCGCGCTTGGTGCGGACCGAAACGTGTTCTTCGGTGATCTGGCGAATGGTATTCTGCAGTTCTTCGATCTGCCTTCTCAGACCATTGTTCCGCAGCTTTTCGAGGTCGCGTTGACGGTCGAGGAGTGATTGCTTGACTTCCTCAAGCTTAGCGGAAAGGGTTTTGATTTCCTTTTCCAGCTTTTCGAGGTTCCGGGCGCGACCGATCTTCTTTCCTTCGAAAAGTCCAACCGATCCACCGGATATGCTGAAGCGCTTGCGAATAACCTTGCCGCTCTTTGTGATAAACGTGTTGACGTCATCTTTGGGAATGGTGGTCATGTCGCCTTCATGAACGTACACCCGGTCGAGGATGAACGCCATGAGTTTGCGATACTTGGGATCGAATTCGATGATTTCCGTCGCCGGAAATGCGTTGTCGTAAAGCGTTGTGCTTGAAGGCTCGAAGGAGTCGAACGCATCGAGGATAAAGAAGTGTGCCTTTCCCTTTGATGCATCGCTGAGAATGTTGATCGCTTCGTAGGCCTCTGACTCGTGGTCGACAATGTAGTAGTTTAGCCACGGCTCGAGGTAATTCTCGATGGCGATACGATATTCTTCCGGACAGGTAACAATGTCGGAGAGGAGAGGAGCTTTCTTGCTGACCTTCTTCCGCAGGAACTTGATGGCTTCCGGAAACCCTTCAAGGTTCTCGACAAGCGACTTCGTCAGGTTATATTCGTTTTGACGCGCGTCCAGCTTCCGGCCTGTCGCTGTCATTTCTTCGCGAATGACCTCGATCGTCTTTTCCGTATTGGCAATTCGCGCCAATACATCTTCTTCCTCTTTCTTAAGTGTCTCGATCTGCGCTGTGTGACGCGCGATTTCCTCTTCGAGAACAACCAACTTTCTCTCAAATTCTGCGAGGCTGGCGTTCTGCTGGCTGCTGTCGGTGGTCGACTTCTCCAGTTCCTGCTTAAGGGAGTTGATCTGGATTTCGCGAATTTCTACGGCTTTGTTGAGTTCATAACTTGCCTCTTGCCGTTCGCGCTGGAGTTGACGAATACTATCGGCCTCCTGCTGAAGTTGTTGCGTCTTCAGCTTTTGTTCTTCGTATTCCTTCTGGAGAATATTGCGCTTTTCTTCGATTTCGTTCAGGATCCCTAATGCCGTTGCCTTTTCAGCTTCCAGGCTCTCGATACTGAATTTCGCGCGTTCGTTGCTCTTTCGATCCTGGTCGATCTGGTCCCGCAGGCTTGCGGCCCGGTCGCCCAGGTACCGCAGGCGTTCATTGCGAATTTGCTTTTCGTTTTCGTATTGCCGAATCTTTCCAACAAACTCGTTTATCGCCTTTTGACGGGAGGAGAGTGTTTTCTCGCGGTGGACGAGGTCGGCCTTGGCACTTTCTATGGCAGCCTCCTTTTCGGCAATGGAAGCGCTAAGTGCTACCTTCTGGTCGTTTTCGCTCGCAATCCGGGCACTGATTTCGTCGAACCTTTGTCTTTGTTTCTGCACGACCAGGCGCGCGAGCAGGATGCTTTTCTGCTTATATTCTTCCTTTAACCGGTAGTATGTTTCTGTCTGTTTAGCCTGCTTTTCCAGGCTCTTCATGTTCTTCTCTATCTCGAAGAGAAGGTCCTCAACGCGCTCAAGGTCAGCATCAGTATCCTCCAGCTTGCGCATCGTTTCCTTCTTCCTCTTCTTGAACTTTGAGATGCCGGCTGCTTCTTCGAACAGCATTCTCCGGGAATTGTCCTTGTCGTTCAGGAGGTCGTCTACCATCCCAAGTTCGATGATGGCGTAGCTGTTGGACGCCACACCAGTATCAAGGAAGAGGTTAGTGATATCTTTAAGGCGGCACGTTACCCCATTGAGCAAATACTCGCTTTCTCCGGAGCGGTAAAGGCGGCGGGTGATCGTGACCTGGGAATATTCGGTAGGAAGGATGTTTTTGGTGTTGTTGATTGTCAGCGACACTTCAGCCATTTGCTGGGGCGCACGCTGACTGGTGCCGTTGAAGATGACGTTTTCCATCTTTTCCGAGCGGAGGGCGCTGGTTTTTTGTTCACCGAGAACCCAGCGTATCGAATCGACGACGTTGGATTTACCGCAGCCATTTGGCCCCACGATACCGGTAATGCCCTCATCGAAATTGATCACTACCTTATCCGCGAAACTCTTAAATCCCTTTATCTCCAGCTTGGCTAATTGCATCCTCTGTAGTGGTAGTAAGTAGAAAAAACCGACCCCGGCTCGTTGACGAATGAGGGGTCGGCAAAGATAAATCACTGCCCCGGTCAATTCAAAGAAAAATATCCTGCCCGACCTGCCTCGGTCAAGCCGGATCCTCTCAATCATTGAGATAAAATTTTTTTGATAGCTTTGTGTTGCATGGATAGCTTTCAGTTTTGGCTTTATGTCATTGTGGCGATCATCTATCTGGTCAGCAAGGCCATGCAGAAAGACAAACGCCAGCGCAGGGCTCAGCCTCCGAAGAGCCGGCCTACGCACGGCGAGGAGACTGACCAACTGCCGCCGATGACCTTTGAGGAGCTCCTGCGTGAGATCACGGAAGGAAAGAAACGAAAGACGGAAACGCCCCCGCCACCACCACGGCCCATACCAACACCGACGCCACCTCCTGTCCAGAGACAGAAGCCCGTGGTGCAAGATTATGTCGACTACGACGACGACCTGGAGGATGAGGAAAAGAGCCTAGAAAGGGTCGATTACGACAGCGAAAAAGAGGTCGCAACCTTACAGGTCTACGAGCGTGCAAAACGCGAAGCCGAATTGAAATCCTCGTTGGAAACGCTGAAATCGGGGCTCCGGGGTATTGAATCCAGCCATGTGGCCACTGCTCGGACTACAAAAAGACATTGGCTCCTTCAGGAGTATGTAAGAGAATTGAAAACACCGTCGGGTTTTAAGAAGGCAGTTGTGATGAGCGAGATATTAAAACCCAAATTTTAGTGCAAAAAGTCGTTTTTTTGATGTAATATTACTCGGATAGGGAAGTGATTTTTTAAGAACGTTTAATTTTTTGAACTAAGACGTCCATGCGTGATCTTTGATTTTTGGAGCCTTAGGTTACTTATTTTTTAACTAGGTAATTCAATTGAGCCTGTGTATACTTTTTAATTCTCACTTGAAATGCAGCTTTCCAAACCCCTGATTCCTTTTGTATTACTTCTGTGTCTGATTCCTGCGTTAGGCAACGCGCAGTGCGAGCCGGCTATTGATGTAACGTTCCACCAGGTGTCGACAGACAGCTACACCGTTTTGCTTCGGTCTGAACAGGGGAGCCAGAATGTGGATGTGATGCTGCACGACCTCTACCTGGGCAAGGCTGTTCAGTCGAAACGCATCAGCCTTTCCGCACGCGAGACAGAAGTCTTCACGAATGTTAAACCATCACTTTACACAATTTATGTAAAGCGTGATGGATGTGATGAATACAGGAGCCTGGGTTCGGTTACGGGAATAAAGATTGGGGAATAATTATTGACATAAGAGTTTTACATGACCCGGTTATTTTTTAAGCTACTAGGATCCGGTCTGGCGATGGCCCTCGCGTTGGGCGTGGCGAAGCCTGCTTATGCGCAATGCCCGACGGTCGTGTCCCTATCCCATACGGACGTTTCCTGCTTCGGCTCCAACGACGGAACAATAACGGTCACCCTCTCGACTGATGTCGACAACTTCGAGCTCTTCGACAATTTCCTTGGCAGCTTTGTAACCATTTCGGTCATCGAAAACCAAACCCCGAACAGCGTAACGTACACTAACGTCTATCCTTCGTCCTTCCAGGTTGTGGCTTTCAAGGCGGGGTGCCTTGCTCTGCAGATATCTGACGGTCCGGGTGGAATCGAAATTACAGAGCCCGCACAGCTGGCCGTTACGGTCGATGCCATTGATCCGGACTGTGATACGTCAATAGGTTCCGGTACAGGAAGCATCAACATCACGGTGTCAGGTGGCACCGCACCATATTCATTCGTCTGGTCTGATGGTGCAACATCCGAAGACAGAACTACACTTGACGCGGGGAACTATCACGTAGACGTCACTGACGCCAATGGCTGTGCAATTGGAACGGATGCTGTAGTACCGGTCATCACGCAGGCCGCGGCGGGACCCGATCAAAATATCTGTACCGACAATACGACCATGGCTGCCAACAGCCCCGGCGTTGGTGAGATAGGAACATGGTCGATGGTTACGCCGCAGGGAACGATCGCGATACAGAACCCCAATTCGCCCACTACAGTCATTGGCAACATTCCTGAAGGTGTCCATGTGTTCCGCTGGACCATCACAGATATCGATGGCACATGCGCCGGAACCTTCAGCGACGTGACGATCACCAGGTTCCAATCGGCTTCAGTCGACGCCGGCGCGCCAATCACGATCTGTGCCGGTGCTACGGTACCGCTTTCCGGTACGATCGGAGGCTCTGCAACAAGCGCTACATGGTCATCACCGACTGGTGGTACTTTCAATAATCCTTCTTCACTGAATGCCATCTACACTCCGAGTGCCACCGACATAGCAAACGGGTCCGTCGTGCTGACGCTGACAACCAACGACCCCCTTGGTCCTTGTGGTCCGCAAAGCGATAATGTGACCATTACAATCAATTCTCCCGCCACCGTAAGTGCCGGACCTGACCTTACCATATGCGCGGGAGAAACCGCGACCATGGCCGGAACATTCGGAGGCGCGGCGACTGGCGTGACGTGGAGCACTTCGAGTCCTACGGGCACATTCGATGTGATTACTAATCCTAACGCGGTATACACGCCCAGTCCGGAGGACATTGCTGCCGGTTCAGTAATTCTTACCATTACAACTGATGACCCCGCCGGACCATGTCCCGCGGTTTCGGATTTTATGGTGCTTACCATTAATCCACTGCCTACAGTAGATGCTGGTCCCGACGAGGCGATTTGTTCTTCAGAAAATACAGTTACGCTCGCGGGTACCATTGGCGGTGGAGCCACGTCCGCTACCTGGTCTTCGTCGGGCACCGGCTCTTTCGATAACCCCTCATCCCTCAATGCAACCTACTCACCGAGCGAAGCCGACAAGGCAGCCGGTACGATAACGCTGACGCTAACAACCAACGATCCGGCTGGACCATGCGTTGCAGCTTCTGATGAGGTCATTATTACTATAGAACCAGAGGCGACTGTCGAAGCCGGTTCGCCGATCACAGTTTGTGAAGGAGATCCCGTTCCGGTCTCGGGTACCATTGGTGGCAGCGCTACCAGCGCTACATGGTCTTCATCAGGCACCGGGTTATTTGACGATGCTACGTCGCTCAACGCTATCTACACGCCTAGCGCTGGTGATATAGCGGCAGGAACGGTTACGCTCACACTCACAACGAATGATCCTGCAGGTGTCTGCGGCCCCGTTAGTGATGATGTCGTTATCACCATTAACCCTCTGCCCGAGGTAGACGCAGGCGCTCCACAATCCATATGTGCGGGATCATCGGTGACACTGGCCGGTTCCATTGGCGGTGCCGCCACCAGCGCGACGTGGTCTTCATCGGGTACTGGTTTATTTGACAATGCTACATCGCTTAACGCGGTCTACACACCAAGCGAAGATGACATTGCGGCAGGTACTGTTACGCTCACACTTACGACGAACGATCCTGCAGGACCCTGCGGATCCGTGAGCGATGACGTAGTGATTACTATCGAGCCCATAGCGACAGTAGAGGCAGGCGATCCCATTATAACCTGTGACGCAGACCCGGTTCAGCTCAACGGAAGTATCGGCGGCAGTGCCACGAGTGCGATCTGGTCTTCATCAGGTACCGGGTTATTTGACGATGCTACATCGCTCGACGCTATCTACACGCCTAGCGCTGGTGATATAGCGGCAGGAACGGTTACACTCACACTCACCACTAACGATCCGGCGGGTGCGTGTCCATCCGTATCTGACAACGTTGTTTTAACCATCAATCCTTTAGCTACGGTGGATGCAGGTGCTCCGGTGACCATCTGTTCCGGTGAGAGCGTTACACTGTCGGGCGTTATCGGCGGTTCAGCAACGTCAGCGGTCTGGTCCAGTTCCGGGGACGGGACGTTCAACAACGAGAACCTTCTCAACGCTGAATATGAACCCGGAAATCTTGATCGGAGCAGTGGTACGGTTACCCTTACACTCACTACCAACGACCCCGCAGGCCCCTGCGTGGCTGTCAGCGATGTTGTGGTGATCACCATCGATCCGGCGCCTACGGTTGATGCGGGTAGTCCTCAGACGATTTGCGCGGGAGACGATGTGACACTATCGGGCACCATTGGCGGCAGCGCAACAACGGCCACGTGGTCTACGATATCTGGTGATGGCAACTTCGATGACGCCAATTCACTTACCGCAACATACACCCCTGGTCCTGGTGATATTTTGGCTGGTTCTGTGAGTTTTGTTTTGACGACGGGCGCAACGGCAAGTTGTGATCCTGTTTCTGACACCGTCGTTGTTACGATTACACCGCCGCCGACTACTGCAAATGCTGGTCCTGATAAAACGGTTTGCGGACCTACAACCCTTGAAGGTAATGCCCCCGCTATGGGCACTGGTACGTGGACGATCGTAAGTGGTACAGGCGGAATACTGGATGACCCGAACGACCCTAATAGCGGCTTTACCGGAAACAGCGGTGAAGTCTATGTTCTGGAATGGACAATAGCGACTTGTACCGCCAGCTCGGACCAGGTGCAGATAACATTTGATCCGGATAGCCCTACCGTTGCAAACGCCGGAGGAGATCAAACGATCTGCAGCACGGTGAGCACTACGGCAACACTGCTTGCCAACACGCCGACCGTAGGCACCGGTATGTGGTCGATAATAAGTGGTGACGGTGGATCTTTTGCTGATGCTACCTCGCCGGGTACGTTGTTTACCGGTATGGCCGGAGAGACTTACGTGTTGCGTTGGACGATCACCGCTACATGCGCGAGCACCAGCGATGATGTGACAATCACCTTTGAGCCTGGACCTTCAACAGCTGATGCTGGATCTGATATCCAGGCTTGTGGTACAAGTGCGACCCTTGCTGCTGTTGCGCCGGGTATAGGCACGGGACAATGGAGCGTTGTTACGGGAGCAGGCGGAAGCTTTGCTGACGCTTCCGACCCTCAGACAGAATTCACAGGTGTTGCCGGCACGACTTACACGCTGCGGTGGACAGTCACCAATTCGTGCGGGTCGACAACAGATGATATTGTCGTGACCCTTGAATCACCGCCAACGGCCGCCGACGCAGGTCCCGACAAGACGGTGTGCGGTACAACTAATCTTGAAGGCAATGTTCCGGGAATAGGTACAGGTACCTGGACCATCACGTCTGGTGCCGGGGGCAATGTAGTCGATCCTTCCGATCCTACGAGCGAGTTCACGGGCGTAGGTGGGACGACATATACGCTGGTATGGACGATCACTAATGGTACGTGTACACCCAGCACTGACGAAGTTGTTATTACGTTTGATCCTGACAGTCCGACGCCATCCGATGCAGGACCCGATCAAACCGTCTGCGGTGCAAGCACAACGCTTGCGGGTGTGAACCCTACCATCGGGACTGGCCAGTGGTCAGTCGTGACCGGCGACGGCGCAGAATCCTTTGATGACGTTAATGACCCGGCCGCAACCTTTAGCGGTACCGCGGGTGAAACTTATGTCCTTCGCTGGACGATTACTTCCTCTTGTGGCACCTCTGAGGATGATGTGACTATTGTATTTGAAGAAGCACCTACAACTGCTGATGCGGGCTCTGATCTGCTGAACTCCTGTGGTCCGGTTAACCTTCCAGGCAATACGCCTGTGGTTGGTACGGGTACATGGACCATCGTCAGTGGCACGGGAGGCGTTATCTCAAATCCTTCTGATCCCAATTCGGTGTTCCAGGGTTTGCCTGGTGCCTCGTACACCTTACAGTGGACGATTACAAATGGATCCTGTCCGCCGTCGTCCGACCAGGTAGAGATTTCGTTTGATCTGAACACACCTACCATTGCTGATGCGGGACCGGATCAAAATGTGTGTGGAACGTCGACGACGCTGGCAGCAAATACTCCTGATATAGGTGTCGGACAATGGTCTATCGTCTTTGGTGCGGGCGGTTCACTCGATGATCCTTCGGACCCCAACACGACCTTTAATGGTGTTGCGGGCACGACGTATCAGTTGCTTTGGACGATCAGCAATGGAGTAACCTGTACGCCGAGTAACGACGACGTGGTAATCACCTTCGACGCGCCACCGACAGTGGCTGACGCAGGAGGCGACCAGCAGATATGCGGCAATGCAACAACGTTGACTGCCAACACTCCGGCTGTCGGTACTGGCCAGTGGAGCGTAGTAAGCGGGGCAGGGGGTTCGTTTGCTGATGCTTCAGATCCCTCATCAGGATTCACCGGCGTTCAGGGTACAAGCTACATCCTGCGCTGGACGATCACGAATGCGTGCGGAAGCTCTGAAGATGAAGTTCAGATAACCTTCGACCAGGTGCCCACTGTCGCCGATGCCGGACCGGATCAGACGGCATGCGGCCCTGCAACGCTTGCCGGCAATACGCCGGGCGTAGGTGCTGGCCAGTGGACCATCGTCAGTGGTGTCGGCGGTATTCTTGCAGACGCCTCGAATCCGTCGAGCCAGTTCTCCGGCGTGGGAGGAACGACCTACACGCTTCGCTGGACGATATCGAATGGAAGCTGTGCCGCAAGTTCAGATGAGGTAGATATCACTTTTGATCTCAATACACCCACGATCGCTGATGCCGGACCGGATCAAAACGTGTGCGGTACGTCTGCGACACTGGCTGCCAATACCCCTGTTGTCGGAACCGGGGAATGGAGCGTCGTGAGCGGTGATGGTGCAGGATCTTTCGCAGATGACTCAGATCCTGCCACGACGTTTACGGGCACAGCAGGCACCACTTACGTGCTGCGCTGGACAATTTCAAATGGCGTCGCATGCGCACCGAGCACTGATGACGTTACGATTGCTTTCGAACAAATGCCTGCGGGCACGAATGCCGGACCAGATCAACAAGTCTGTGGCACGTCTGCTACGCTGGCGGGTAACACACCAGCATCAGGCGCAGGCCTCTGGACTGTGGTAAGCGGTACAGGTGGATCATTTGACGATGCAACCAATCCGGCAGCAATATTCACTGGCAATGCAGGTGAAACCTACGTGCTCCGCTGGACCGTCACCAACTCCTGCGGTTCGGAATCTGATGAGGTAAGCGTAACACTTGACGAAACGCCTCCTGCTGCTGACGCCGGACCGGATCAAATCATTTGTGGCTCTACGTTCACCACGCTCGCAGCAAACGCTCCTGGCGCAGGAAATACTGGTCTGTGGATCATTGTTAATGGTAACGGCGGAGGAGTTCTTACACCCACCAGTCCTACTTCCCAGTTCACTGGTGTAGCTGGCACTTCGTACACCTTGCGATGGGTTATCACAAACGGGGGCACATGCCAGCCGTCAACGGATGATGTTGTCATCAACTTTGCATCTGCGCCTGCAGCGACGTCACCCGTGAACGCGTGCATCAATTCGGCAGCGCCGACACTACAAGCCACGGCTACCGGTGCAACCAGCATTAACTGGTATGCGGATGCTGGCTTGACAACTCTTGTTTTCACCGGAACGAACTATACGCCGGCTCCTGCACAGCTAAATATGAATGTGCTTGGAAGCACAACATTCTATGTGACTGCTACTTATCCTTGTGGTGAGTCGGCCGCAACGCCTGTTACTGTCAATGTTGTCGATGGTCCTGGCTGCGGCGGTGGTGGCACAAATTGCTTTGCCTTTACCATTCTTGTAGTAGACGCTGAAACGCAGCGTCCTTCGTGCGCGGATCAGGATGATGGCGTCATCACACTTGATGTCTCGGGTGTCGTGGGCGGTACCTATATCGTCCAGCTCATTTCGCCCACGGATACCTTGACGCAGGTGGGACCTGCAGGAGTATTCAAGTTCTCCAACCTCACTGCGGCCTCCTACAGCTATCGTGTAGAGGATGGTGCGGGCAATGTATGCCAGCAGCCGTACAATCTGCCGCTGCGTACGCTGGTTGAAGCTACAGCAAGTGATCCGGTGGATGCGCTGTGTTATGGAGATCCCTCAGGCGCAGTAACGATGACGATCACTGGTGGAAATTCGCCGTATGAATATTCACTCGATGGAGTTAGCTGGTTCGATGGCCTGATCTCTGGCGGACAGATTACCGGTCTTCCCGCGAATGGTACGTATCCCATTCTAATCCGCGATGATGCAAGCGACCTGTGTCCTGCAGAGGTAATGGTCACAATCAATAGCGTTCATCCGCAAATCCAGGCTACCTTCAACGTAACACCTGCAACCTGCAATGGTGCTGACGGTTCAATCGCAGTCGCCTCTGTAAGTGGTGGAAGTGGTTCCGGATATCAATTTGCGCTGAACGGAGGCACATTTGGCGATGGTCCATTTACAGAATTGAGCGGTGGCAACTACACGGTAACGGTTCGTGATGATGCGGGTTGTACGCGTGACTTCACCGTGTCGGTTACGTTCCCCGGCTTTATCAATCATACGATTGCGGCTGCGAACGCAACGTGTGACAACGAGGGCATGAGCGGAACGATTACTTTGGAAATAACTGATCCGGGTACATTCCAGGTTGCGCTCAGCACGGATCAGTTCAATGAGCCTGCGGATGAACTTTATCAGACTTACCAGGCGCCTTCAGTGACTTTTGACGAATTGTCAAGGGGCACATACTATGTCTACATGCGGGCAACCAGTTCTTCGTGTCCCACAAGGAGTGCTCCGATCTCTATATTAGGCGCCTATGCAATCGACTTTGATATCGAGCCTGTTTGCAACCTGAATGAGTTGTCCATTGCGCTCACGAATATCGTGGGAGATCCCACGCAGGCCTTCCAGATCGTCGTGTATCCGAGATTTTCGAGTACGCCGGTGGAAATAATTTCAGCGGGCCTGATAGCACCTACGCGCAGCTATTTGCTCCCGTATGCGTCGCACCCGTGGTTGCAATCGCCCGACGAGTACCAGATTCAGATTATACAGGTTCAGGACGTAGGTGGACCGTTGTGCGAGATTAAGTCGCCGCTAGTTCCGTTCACCGTGCCGGTGCCTCTGTTTGCTGCTATCGGCGCCACTGAAGAATCATATCCCGATATCATGACGGGCTCACTTCAGATCACGAATTTCAGTGGTCCTGGTCCTGATTACACGACCTATATCGAGTTGGATTCCGCAGCGGTACCTGGACAGGTGTTCATGTCTGGTCCGGACATCGTGCCGACGAACCCTGTGGGTATTTTCGAAATCATTTATGAAAACATTCCTGCGGGTCGCTATGAAGTAGTTGTTCAGGACAAGAACGGTTGTACCAAGACGCTCGTGGCCCGCGTGCCGCTGGATACGGACATCTACATTCCCAACATCTTCACGCCGAACGGTGACAATAAGAACGACTTCTTCTACATCCGGAATCTGCCGGCGGAAGGTGCCAGCCTGATCATCAACAACCGATGGGGCACGCAGGTGTATTCTTCCAACAGCTACCAGAACGACTGGGATGGAGGAGAAGTGCCGGATGGCGTATACTTCTACAGGCTCAAGGTGCCCGATGGTGCGGCCATCACGGGTTGGGTGGAAATTCTGAGAGGAGTGAAACCTTAAAGAAGTGCTCGAGTGTTGAAGTTGTCCTGAACTCAATAGATTGTGCGAAAAGAAGGGGTATCACTTATTCTCGTGGGTGACTTGCGCGCGGGATCCCTTTAGGGAACCAAAGGGCGCGCGGAGGGATGGGTTGGAGTGCTGAAGTGCCTTAGCTCAACCCCAACAAAAACTCCACTGTATCTACCCGGTCCGCATAATCACCCGGTCCCGGAAACTGTGCCTGGCCAAACGGAACCGTCGCGGGCGGTGTCTTGCCAACGATGCATTGAATCTTGTCAGAAACCAGGCTTAGTCTTTCCTTCAGATCATGCTCTGTTCGGTAGTATTCGTAATACAACACCGATATGGGTGAGACGATCTTTTCACTTTCCATTAGCAGCACAACGCCATTGTCGAGAAACGGAGTTTTGTTTACCAGGGCAATCGCTTTCTGATAGTCGTAGTTGTTAGCGTATTTGTGATGCTGAATAATTTCCTCATGTTTTCTCCATCGGTCGAGCAAAGAGGGAAAGTTGTAGCCCTCAGGTACCCACAACTTGGAAACATTCCTGCAACCGAGTCCGAAGTAGGTGAAGACATCCGCACTGAGCTGGTCCAGTTCTTCCGGAGTCTCCTGACCCGTCAGGATCGCACAAGACGTTCTGTTCTTCCGGATGATCGATGGATACCTACTAAAGTAGTATTCAAAATATCTCGAAGTATTGTCGCTGCCCGTGGCAATGACGGCGTCAAAGTTTTTGAGTGTTTCCGTAAATGAAAAGCGATCGCGAAAGCGGGGTTCAATATCGACCAGTTGCTGAAGCACGAATTCTGTGAGCACAGAATCCTTGGAGCTGAGTTTGATTAAGGCGATATTGCCGGTGACTAGCACTGTGAGGATGTCGTGAAAGCCCACGAGGGGAATGTTGCCGGCAAGGACGAGGCCGACTGTCTTTGAGGGTCGTGAATCATCAAAAGAGTAGGAGGAAAGCCACTGGCGAAGGTCATGTTCCTGTAGCATCCTACTAACGCCTGTTAGGGCTGTAGTAATATTTGAAGGTGTGAACCACGGGTTTTGGTTACCGACGCGGTCGTATAACGAATTTAGTGTAATGCTATCGATTGAGGTGAGTCTTTGACCTAGCAGCACAAAAGCACGTAGCCTTTCCTCGAAATTCATGTCAAAAGGAGGGAGACAAATGTTTTGG
>Ga0207873_1000807_pt1 | contig 32803 bp, 28 predicted proteins | sample BGWIniCompost_FD_187373 | JGI IMG/M metagenome (GOLD analysis project Ga0207873, IMG submission 187373) | Cellulose adapted compost microbial communities from Newby Island Compost Facility, Milpitas, CA, USA - BGW Initial Compost (SPAdes)... ... | reverse complement strand
AGCTTTGGCCGCCTTCGATCCTGGATTCTCGCCAACGATGACGTAGTCGGTGTTTCGCGTGACGCTGCTGGTTACCTTCGCTCCAACGCTCATGAGCCGCTCTTTTGCTTCGTCCCTCGTCATGGTCGACAGCGTTCCCGTTAGCACGAACGTCTTCCCGGAGAAAGGATGAGACGAAGCTTTCGGCCGCACGGGTACCGGCCAATTCACTCCTCGCGCAATGAGATCCGCGATGACTTGCCGGTTGTGAGGTTCCTGGAAGAAAGCACGAACTCTCGACGCAACTACGGGCCCAACGTCCGGCACCTCTTGCAATTGCGTCTCGTCGGCGTCCATCAGCGCTTCAAGGGAACCGAAGTGCTCCGCCAGCGTGTTCGCGGTTGCTTCACCGACTTCGCGAATACCGAGAGCGTATAGGAACTTGGCCAACGTCGTTTGCTTGCTCTTCTCGAGCGCGTCCTTGAGCTTCTTCGCCGACTTCTCGCCCATGCGTTCGAGGCCTTGGAGCTGCTCTACCTCCAACGCATAGAGATCAGCCGGCGTCTTCACAAGACCGGATTCAACGAGCTGGTCGATGAGTTCCGTACCCAGTCCCTCGATATCCATTGCCCGTCTAGACGCGAAGTGCCGCAGCGACTCCTTTCGCTGAGCTGCACAGGAGAGCCCGCCGACGCAACGTGCGACCGCCTCCCCTTCTAGTCGCTGCACCTCCGATCCGCAGACCGGGCAACGGGTAGGCAACTCGACTATCCGTGCATCCGGAGGACGTTTTTCCAAAACAACCGAAACGATCTCCGGAATGACATCGCCCGCGCGTCGTACGATGACGTAGTCCCCCTCACGGACGTCCTTCCGGCGAAGCTCATCGAAGTTGTGCAGCGTGGCATTGCTGACGGTGACACCGCCTACGAACACGGGTTCGAGCCTGGCAACGGGCGTAAGCGCTCCGGTTCGCCCAACTTGAAACTCGACCCGCCTCACAATGGTCAGCTCCTCTTGCGCTGGGAACTTATGAGCGATCGCCCAGCGTGGCGCTCGCGCCACGAATCCAAGAACCCTCTGCCACTCGAGGTCGTTGACTTTGTAGACGACTCCGTCGATGTCGTAAGGTAAATCGGGCCTTTTCTTTGCGATAGTGTCGTAATAGGTCAAACAGCCCTGAATTCCGTCTAGCAGTTCCCAATCAGGGCTCGTCTTGAGGCCGAGCTCTTGCAAGGCCTCGAGTATTCCGCTTTGCGTTCCGGGCAGACGCCAGCCCTCCGTCTCACCCACCCCGTAGAAGAAGACGTCGAGCTGGCGACGAGCCGTAACGCTCGGATCCAGCTGGCGCAGGGAGCCTGCCGCCGCGTTTCGTGGATTCGCGAATACCTTTTCCCCGCGCTCCGCGGCACGACGATTCAGCTCCTCGAACGCCTTTTTCGGCATGAAGACCTCGCCGCGAACCTCGAGCACGGCGGGCGGCTTTCTAGTGCGCAGTCGGAGCGGTACGCCGCGGATAGTGCGAATGTTGTGGGTGACGTCCTCGCCGACGGTGCCATCGCCGCGAGTCGCCCCGAGAACAAGCTTTCCCTCTTCGTAACGGAGACTGACAGCAGCGCCGTCGATCTTCGGCTCGCCGACGAAAGGGATCTCTTTCACGTTCACGCCGTTCGCCCGCAGGCGATCGGCGACACGCTTCCCGAATGCGGTCACGTCCTCTTCGGAGAACGCATTGTCGAGCGACAGCATCGGTCGGCTGTGCCGTACCGGGCGAAACTCTCCAGCAGGTGTCGCCCCTACCCTTTGCGTCGGCGAATCGGGCGTGATGAGCTCGGGATGGGCTGCTTCGAGCTCGCGCAGCCGCTGCATGAGGCGGTCATACTCGGCGTCCGGAATCGTGGGCGCATCGAGTACGAAATAGCGGTAGTTGTGCTCCTCGATCTCTCGGCGAAGTCTCTCGACCTCCGCGATCACTTTCTTATCCGGCCCGCCCACGGCGCATCCCTTCAGGACGATGCCGACTGAAGACGATAAGCAATGAGCTCTTCGCGAATGTAGCGCTCCCGCTGAATGCTCCACGAGCTTCCAGCGTCGTCGAAAAGCTCGGCATCGAGCTTGTGAGCGAGAGCGCGTGCGGTGCCGACCATGGCGTCGAAACGGTCGACCGGGTCTCGGGCACCCGGCAGCACCATGAAGAAGCTCATTCCGGCGAGCGGCTTGCCCGCGAGCCGCTCGAGGTCGAACGAGCCGGGTTCCGTAAGGCTCGCGACGCTGAACTTGGGCTCGTCGGGATGCTCGTCATCGTGCAAGTGAAAGATGCCGTAGCGGCCATGCTCGAGCCCCGCTTCGCGCAGCGCCGCAACGGCTGTCATCGCGTCGAGATAGTGCGATCTCGGAACGAAACGAAGCGCGACGATTCGTTCCGGCATTCGCTTGGATGCCGCCGTTGGCGAAGTAGGCTTCGGTTGTTCGATCGCGGTTTCGGAAGCCGCGCTTTCGACGCGAGGAGACTCGCTCGGCTCTGCCGTCGTTATTTGCGGCTCGACCTCGCCGGCGGGCCGCTGGAACAAAATCTCCTCTGAAGTCGGTTCATCGTCGCTCGAAATACGAGGTTCGCTGCGAAAGCGCCGACGGCCTCTCGATACCTCGCCGCGATGCAGGGATCGTCGCCCCCAGAGGTAAACGCCGACGACCAGCAATACGCCTAGTGCCAGCAATACCCAGCGCAACTCGGCCATGGCCCCGGCCTCTACATAGCCGCAAGTCGAACAGCTTCATCGAGATCGACGGCAACCAGGCGCGAGACGCCGGGCTCGTTCATCGTGACGCCGCAGAGCTGGTGCATAGCCTCCATGGTCGTCTTGTTGTGGGTGATGAGCACGAACTGCACTCGCTCGGACATCTCCTTCACTATATCGCTGAAACGTCCGACGTTCGCATCATCCAGCGGAGCATCGACCTCGTCGAGCAGGCAGAACGGCGCGGGATTAAGCTCAAAAATTGAAAATACGAGCGCCACCGCCGTCAACGCCTTCTCGCCGCCCGAGAGCAGGTGAATCGTGCTGTTCCGCTTACCCGGCGGACGCGCCATGATCGTCACGCCCGACTCGAGCAGGTCCTCGCCCTCGAGCTCGAGATAAGCATGCCCGCCGCCGAACAGACGTGGGAATAGGCGTTGCAGGCCTTGATTGGTTCGATCGAACGTATCCTTGAAGCGAGTTCGCGTCTCGCGATCGATCTTGCGAATCGCCTCCTCTAGCGTCTCGAGTGCCTCGGTCAGGTCCGCAAACTGCGCGTCGAGATATTGCTTGCGCTCGGACTGCTCCTTGAACTCGTCGATCGCGGCGAGATTGATCGGCCCGAGCCGTTGGATCTTTCGCTCGATCGACTCGAGGGTCTCCGACCACGCCGCGGCCGACGCGTCCTCCGGAAGAGTCGCGACGACCTGCTCGAAATCGAACCCGGTTTCCCCAAACTGCTCGGCAACGGTCTCGAGCCGCACTTGGGCCTCGCGCGCCGTGAGGCGGACGCTGTCCACCGCGTCGCGCGCGGAGGCGGCGGCCCGCTGGACCTCGTTTCGCTTCTGCTCGATTTCGCGCAGCTGAGTATCCAGCGACTCGACCGCCCGTCGTGCTTCCGCGAGCCGGCTCTCGACCTCCGACCGCTCGTCGCGCAGCTTCGCGAGCAAGCTTTCGTCCGCGGCAAGCGGCTCGACGGCGTTTTCGAGCTGATTTCTGAGCTCGTCGCGACGCTTCGTCAGATGCTGCTGTTGAGCCAACACGCGCGCGAGCGCGGCGCTCGCCGATTCCTTCGAGTTACGTCTCGACTCGACCTTGATCGCGAGCTCTTGAGCGAGCTGGCGTTGACGCTCCGCCCGCGCTCTGGCCTCCGTCAGAACGATCTGCACGCTGCTGCGTTCGGATTCGAGCTGCTGGCGGACGCCGCTCAAGTTCTCGAGCACTCGAGCCGCCTCGTCCCGCCGCATCGCGCACTCTTCGAGCTTTGCGTCAAGGGCCTCTCGTTCCGACGCGAGCTCGCTGATCGTCTGATCGAGCGTTCGGGCACGGTTGCGCGTTTGCTCGAGCTCCGCGCGGGCGGACTCGAGCTGCGACTTGATCTCCGCGTACCGCTGCTGTTGCTGGTTCGACTCGGCTTGCGCGTTCGCGCGCGCCTGCTCGAGCTCCTCGATCCGGATGCGCGTATCCGCAAGCGTCTGCGCCACCTCGTCGACGCGCGCCGCCGTCTCGTCGATCTGCTTCTTGAGACGCGAAATCTCCTCGTTCCGAGCGATGACGCCGACCTCGGGGTCGTCGTTCCGATTGATGCGCAACCAATGGCGGCCGAGCCACGTGCCGTTCGGCGTGATCACCGACTCGCCGTCCGACAGCTCGTGCCGCAGCCGCATCGCTTCCTCGAGGGTCGAGGCCACGCGGATGCCGACAAGGAGCGCCAGGGCCGCCGGCGGACCGCTGACCAGGTCCGCCAGCCAACGGATTTCGGCCGACCGGGGAGCATGGGCCGCGTCGGACTCCTCGAGCAGCGTCAGGCCGCCTTCGGTGAGCTCGGCAAGGCTTTGTGCGACGTCATCGAGCGTCGAGACGCTGACGGCCTGCAGATACCCTCCGAGCACCGTCTCGACCGCACGCTCCCAGCCGGGCTCGACGGTGAGCCGTTCCGCAAGCGTACGACGGTCGGCGATCGGTGCCCGCTCGAGCCACTCGCCGAGCTGCTTGGAGGTTCGCCCGAGCGCCGCTTCCTGCAGCGCCTCGAGCGAGGCCAGCCGGCCTCGATCGTTCTGCAGCTGCTCGCGCAAGCGATCGAGATCCGCGGAGACCTGCTTCTCGTGCTCGCGCTGCTGTTGAATCTGCTGCCAGACGGACTCGAGGGCACGGGTCGATTCGGCACACGCGCGCTGCAACGTTTCCTCTTCGACCGTGAGGGAAGCGAGCCGCTCCTCGAGCTCATCGAAGCCGAGCGATTCGCGCTCCGCGCGTTGACGCTCCTGCTCCTTCGCCAAGCGGTCGCGTTGCGCCGTGAGCTGCTCGAGGCGCGCCTCCTCGACCTGGGCGGCACTTTCGGCGTTCGCGACGTCGCGAGCAACCTGCTCCCAACGCTCGCGCCATGCCTCCATCGCGGCCTCGGCCTGCTGAAGCGCCGCCTCGGCCTCGTCTCGTGCCGCGTTCGCCTCTTCGAGACCGGGGCTGAGTTCCTCTAGCGCGAGCTCCAGCTGCTGAAGCTCGAGCTGGTCGTTCGCGATGTGCGCGCGAATTTCCTCGAGCTGGGCCTCGGTCGTCTCGAGATCCTCGCGCTGCCGCTGCATCAGCTCTCGCCGATGCTGAATCGATTGCTCGAGCCGCGCGATCTCCGCGCCGATGCGATAGTAGTCTCCCTGCACGGCGTTCATCGCCTCGCCGCGCTCCGCGAGCTCGCGCCGCAAGCGCTCCGACGCCTCGTCGACCTCCCGTTGCGCGGCGAGCGCGGCTTCGAGCGCCTCTCGCTTCTCGTTCAGGAGCTGATCCTGAACGGCCAGCTCGGCTTGAAGAGACTTCATTCGGAGGGCGAGCAGCTCGGCAGTGACCCGGCGTTGCTCCGCCTTGAGTTCCTTATATCGCTCGGCGGCGTTCGCCTGCCTCTGCAGGTGGTTGAGCTGCTTCTCGACCTCGTCGCGCAGATCGGCGAGGCGCTCGAGGTTCTCGCGCGTATGGCGAATCCGGTGCTCGGTCTCTCGACGCCGCTCCTTGTACTTCGAGATGCCCGCCGCTTCCTCGAGAAACGCGCGAAGCTCTTCCGGCTTAGCCTCGACGAGCCGGGAAATCATGCCTTGCTCGATGATCGAGTAGCCGTTCGAGCCGAGCCCCGTGCCGAGGAGGATATGGGTGATGTCCTTGCGGCGGCAGCGACTGCCGTTCAGGAAATACTGCGACTGACCGTCGCGCGTGACGACGCGACGGACGGAGACCTCGTTGTAATCCGCGTACGGCCCCGAGATCGTGCGATCGGAGTTGTCGAACACGAGCTCGACGCTCGCCTGACCGACGGGCTTGCGGCCGCTCGAGCCGTTGAAGATCACGTCGGCCATCGAGTCGCCGCGCAGGGTCTTCGCCGAGCTCTCGCCGAGCACCCACCTGATCGCGTCGATGATATTCGACTTACCGCAGCCGTTCGGGCCGACGATGCCGATCAGATTGCTCGGAAACTTGATCGTCGTGGGGTCGACGAACGATTTGAAACCGGCGAGCTTGATCTTAGTAAGGCGCATAAAGTTCCCGATTGCCGCAGCGCATCGTCATCGCTCGGGCTTTACTCCAATGGCTCTTGTGCGATTCAGGCCGCAATAGCCCCCTCGGGGCGGGTAGTGTAAAGTAAACGGACCTCCAAAACGACGCATCTTCACCGCCGCGATCACCACGTCGCGACATCGAGGATTCACGTGTCCAACCAGTCGACACCGGCTCCGTCGAAGGAGACGCTCGAGACGTTTCCGAATCCAGAGCCAGAGCGCGATTACGCGATCCGAATCCGGATCCCCGAGTTCACCTGCTTATGTCCGAAAACGGGCCAGCCGGACTTCGCGACTCTGCATCTCGAGTACGTCCCGGACAGGCTGTGCGTCGAGCTGAAATCGCTGAAGCTCTACATCTGGGGCTTCCGGAACGAGGGCGCTTTCCACGAGGCCGTCACGAACAGGATCGTCGACGACCTGGTCGCCAGGCTCGACCCGCGCTACCTGAGGCTCACGGCGGAATTCAACGTCCGGGGAGGCATTTACACGACGGTCGTCGTCGAGCACCACCGGCCCGGATGGCAGGGAACGGCCCCGTCGAGCGGCCCTTCCTAGCGGGCTTCCGCTTGCGCCCGCCATATGTATAATCGCCGGTTTCGTGTAGTTGCTCTTGGAGGCGAATCGTTATGCCGAGCAAGAAGGCAGCCGCCAAGAAGAAGACCCAGAAGAAGACCGGCAGCAAGGCTGCGGGTAAGGTCGCGCGGAAGGCGCCGACGAGCCGTTCGGCCGCGGCCAGCCGCAAGAAGACCGGCCGGCAGACCGAGAGCGCTCGCAAGACGACGAGACCTTCCGCGAAGAAAGGGACTTCGAAGAAGACTTCCAGCAAGAAGGTCGGGGCTACGAAAAAGGCCGTGGCCGGGAAGTCTACGTCGAAGAAGACGAAATCAGTTTCGACGAAGAAAGTAGTGGCCAAACCAGCGAGCTCGAAGAAGACGGTTTCATCCAAGTCAGCTGCCGGCCGATCGAAGGCGGCTGAAACCAGCAAGAACGAAGTTCAGATCCAGCCGATCACGACGACTCAGGATGCCTCCCCGGCGACGACGCCGGAATCCACCGAGACCAAGCCGGCGCGCAGCGTGCTCTTCGGGCCGGTCCGGGGCTTCAAGCCCTACGAGCCGAAGCCGGGCGAACCCTACATGAGCCCGGGACAGCTCGAGCACTTCCGGAACATTCTGCTCGCATGGAAGCGCGAGCTGATGGAAGAGGTCGACCGGACCGTCCTTCACATGAAGGACGAGGCCGCGAATTTCCCGGACCCGAACGATCGCGCGACCCAGGAATCCGAGTTCGGGCTCGAGCTTCGGACGCGAGACCGCGAGCGCAAGCTGCTGAAGAAAATCGACGCGGCGCTGCAGCGCATCGAAGACGGCACGTATGGCTACTGCGAGGAAACCGGTGACGAGATCGGCCTCCGCCGTCTCGAGGCTCGGCCGGTGGCCACGCTGTGCGTCGAGGCCCAGGAGCGGCGTGAGCTCGCCGAGCGGCAGTTCCGGGACCGCGAAGACTACTATCGCTAGAGCACGCTTTCCCCGGGGGCACGACGACGCCCCCGGGCGCGTCTCGGCCGCCGGCCGGTCGTGTCAGCTCAGCGCGGCGTTTGGCGCTTGAGCGATGGCCTACGTTGGCCGGTTCGCGCCGTCACCCACCGGGCCGCTCCACGCGGGCTCACTGCTGACCGCGGTCGCGAGCTTCCTGCACGCTCGACAAGCCGACGGCGAGTGGCTCGTCCGCATCGAGGACATCGATCCGCCCCGCGAAGTGCCGGGTGCCGCGGACGAGATCCTCCGGGCACTCGAGGCCCTCGATCTCACCTGGGACCGTTCCGTCCTCTATCAGAGACAGCGTCTAGACGTTTACGCCGACGCCGTACGGCGGCTCGTCGACCAAGGGCTCGCCTTCGCCTGCCGTTGCAGCCGCAGCACGATTCGGGCGCAGACGGCCGAGCCCGGCGCGCGGGTCGGATACCCGGGGACCTGCCGCGAGCTGGGGCTCCCGGCCGACGATGCCGCGGTGCGTATGCGCGTCGACGCGCCGTGGGACAGCTTCGAGGACGGCCTGCAAGGTCGGTACGACGCGCCTCGCTCCGCCGGTTACGAGGATTACGTGATCCGCCGCCGCGACGGTCTGCCGGCCTACCACCTTGCCGTCGTCATCGACGACGCGTTTCAGGGTGTCACGACGATCGTCCGCGGTCACGACTTGCTCGAATGCGTCCCGGCCCAGCGGCATCTGCAGGCGGCGCTCGGCCTGCCGCATCCGCGCTATTACCACGTGCCGGTCCTGGTCGGCCCGACCGGGCAGAAGCTGTCGAAGCAAACGGGCGCTCGCGCCATCGATACCCGGGATCCGTCGCGAGAAGCGTTCGCCGCGCTCGAGCGCTTGGGCGCGACGCCTCCCGCCGAGCTCGAGGGCGCGCGGCCCGCCGAGCTCTGGGCGTGGGCCATCGAGCACTGGGATATCGAGCGGCTGCGGGGCGTCGCGGCCATCCCTATCGGCGACTGACGAAAAGGGGGCATTCCGCCCCCTTTCTGCGCCTGGGCCTCGCGGACGGTCAGCTGACGTCGCGCATGCTGAGGCGGATGCGACCCTGACGGTCGACCTCGAGCACCTTGACCTTGACGATATCGCCTTCCTGAAGCTTGTCGCTGACCCGCTCCACGCGCTCGTTGGAGATCTGCGAGATGTGCACGAGGCCGTCCTTGCCCGGCAGAATCGCGACGAAGGCTCCGAAGTCCATCAGGCGAACCACCTTGCCCTCGTAGACCCGGCCGACCTCGACCTCGGCGGTGATCATCTCGATGCGCTCTTTCGCTGCACGCCCCGAAGCCGCGTCGACCGACGCGATCTTGACCGTGCCGTCGTTCTCGATGTCGATCTGGGCGCCGGTCTCCTCGCAGATCGCGCGAATGACCGCACCGCCCTTTCCGATGACATCTCGAATCTTCTCGGGATCGATCTTCATCGTGATGATGCTCGGCGCCCAGTCGGACATCTGCTCGCGCGGCTTGTCGAGCACCTTGTTCATCTCGCCGAGAATGTGCAGCCGCGCTTCGCGCGCCTGCTCGAGCGCCTTCGCCATGATGTCGCGCGTGATGCCCTCGATCTTGATGTCCATCTGCAGGGCGGTCACGCCTTCGGCCGTTCCCGCGACCTTGAAGTCCATGTCGCCGAGATGATCCTCGTCGCCGAGGATGTCGGTGAGCACGACGTAATCGTCGCCTTCCTTGATCAGTCCCATCGCCACGCCCGCAACCGGCGCTTTGACGGGCACGCCCGCGTCCATCAACGAGAGGCTCGCGCCGCAGACCGTCGCCATCGAGCTCGAGCCGTTCGACTCGGTGATCTCGGAAACGACTCTGATCACGTACGGGAACTTGTCCATATCGGGCATCACGGCCTCGACGCCGCGGCGGGCGAGACGCCCGTGGCCGATCTCGCGGCGCTTCGGCGATCCGATGAAGCCCGTCTCCCCGACGCTGTACGGCGGGAAGTTGTAGTGCAGCATGAACGGCTCGCGGCGCTCGCCCTCGAGCGCGTCGACGATCTGCGCGTCGCGGCCGGTGCCGAGCGTCGTGACGACGAGGGCCTGCGTCTCGCCGCGGGTGAAGAGCGCCGAGCCGTGCGTGCGCGGCAATAAACCCACCTCGATCGAGATCGGGCGCACGGTGCGCGTATCGCGTCCGTCGATACGCGGCTGGCCCGAGAGGATGCGTCCGCGCACGATCTTCTTCTCGAGATTGTGGAACTCCGTTTCGACCTGAGCCGCGGTCCACGTCGAGGACTCGGGGTCGGCGAGCGCGGCGACGCACTCCTGCTTCAACTGGGCGATTCGCTCGTGCCGTGCCTGCTTCTCGACGATCGCGTAGGCCTCGGCAAGCTGCGCCCCGACGGCTTCCTCCACCGAGCGCGCGAGCGCCTCGTCAGGCTCCGGCTTCGTCCACTCGATCGGCGGTTTGCCGGCTTCCTCGGCGAGCGATTTGATCGCCTGGATCGCCACCTGCATCTGCTCGTGGCCGAACTGCACGGCGCCGAGCATGACGTCCTCCGGCAATTCCTTCGCCGCCGATTCGACCATCAGCACGGCCTTCTCGGTGCCGGCGACGACGAGATCGAGCTTCGATTGCGCGAGCTGGCTGAAGGTGGGATTGAGAATGTATTGGCCGTCTAAGTATCCGACCCTGCAGCCGCCGATCGGGCCGAGGAACGGTAGACCGGAGAGCGATAGCGCGGCGGACGCGCCGAGCAGCGCGGGAATGTCCGGATCGACTTCCGGATTCATCGACAGCACCGTCGCGATCACCTGCACTTCTCGCTGGAAGCCGCTCGGAAACAGCGGGCGGATCGGTCTGTCGATCAACCGCGAGGTCAAGGTCTCCTTCTCTGTCGGTCTGCCCTCGCGCTTGAAGAAGCCGCCCGGAATGCGGCCCGCGGCGTACGTCTTCTCCTGATAGTTGACCGTCAACGGGAAGAAATCGCGGCCCTCTACGTCGCGCTTCTCGCCGACGGCGGTCACCAGTACCACCGTATCGGACATGCTGACGACGACGGCGCCGTCGGCTTGCCGGGCCATACGCCCGGTCTCGATCGTCACCTCATGGGCGCCGTATTGAAAGGTTCTGCTGACTTTCACGGTTCTGATCCTTGCGAAAGACTGCTCGCCCGGCGGGGATACCGGAGTGCGAGCGCATGAGGCAGGTTGTCCAAAAGGTTCAGAGCCGGGAGAACCGGCTCTGAACGCGGAACGGGTCGGCTCAACGTCTCAGCCCGAGACGGCCAATCAAGCTCTGATAGCGGTCCTGGTCAACCTTCTTCAGGTAGTCGAGCAGCTTACGACGCTGATTCACCATGCGGAGCAATCCGCGACGAGAATGGTGATCCTTCCGGTGAGTTTCGAAATGCTGAGTAAGCTGATTGATCCGTGCCGACAGCAGCGCCACCTGCACTTCCGGCGATCCGGTGTCGGACGGACTGCGCTGATACTGTGAGATGATCTCGGATTTCAATTCCGCATTGAGGGCCATTGACGTACTCCACGGCCTCACCGGGCCGCTCTTCACTTTTCCACCTGTCCGTTGAGGGCCGGTATTCTACCCGCACATCGAACGGTGCACCAAGAATTCCTTAACCTTTTGCGCCGGGCGGTTTCGCCGTCCGAGGGGCGGCTCAACCGACCATCATCCGCCGCGGCGCGAGGCGCCGGTCCGGCAACACTTCGCCCACGCCTAGAAAGCCGAGTGCCCGCTCCTCGAGCCGCACGAGCCCGATCGGCCAGTCGGCCGCCGCCGGCACGCTCTGCCCATGCAACAGGCGCTCGGCGCTCACCGACGAAACCTCGACTTTCGGCCAGCCCGAAAGCGCGCTTTCGGCCGGCAGCAGCAGGGCGTCGAGCGCCGCGGGCCCGTCCGCAGCGAGCTGCTCGAGCCGCTCGAGCGTCACCATCTCGCGGCCGTCGAACGGCTCGACCGCGAGGCGCCGCAGCGCGGCGACATGAGCGAGGGTGCCGAGCGCCTTCGCGATATCGGTCACGAGCGTACGGACATAAGTCCCCTTCGAGCACTTGACCGTGAAGCGCAGCAGGGGCCACGCGTACTCGTCGAGGGCGATCTCGTGAATCCGAACGCGACGAGGCTCACGGTCGACGACGATGCCGCGGCGCGCGAGGTCGTAGAGCCTCTGCCCATCGCGCTTCAAGGCCGAGTACATCGGAGGAATCTGCTCGATTTCGCCGACGAACGACTCGAGCGCCCGACGCACGCTCGCTTCGTCCGGCTGCACGCCTTCGTCGCGCCCGATGACCTGCCCGTCGGCATCGGCCGTATCCGTAGCGATCCCTAGGCGCGCCGTCACCGAGTACGTCTTCGCCGCGTCGAGCAGATACGCGGCGAGCTTCGTGGCCGAGCCGAAGCAAATCGGCAGCATTCCGGTCGCCAGCGGATCGAGACTTCCGGTGTGTCCCGCCTTCGCCGCGCGGTACAGCCGTTTCGCCCGCTGCAGTGCCTGGTTCGAGGTCAGCCCGGCGGGCTTGTCGAGCAGCAGGATTCCCCGGACGTCCCGGGCGTGTCGCAAGCTCATCGCCGTCGATCAGCGTCCCGAGGAATCGTCGTCGCCCGCCTCGCCGCCGTCGACGTCTCCGTCCTTGCTCAGGCCGAGGCTGTCGATCAGCCGGGAGATCTCCGCGCCGCGGCGCGGGCTCTCGTCGCGGATGAACACGAGCTCCGGGGCACGGCGGAGTCTGAGCGCGTGCCCGACTCTGCCGCGCAAGAATCCACTCGCCTTCTTGAAGCCCGCGAGCGCGCCCTCCGGGCTCGCGTCCGGATCGAGCGTGACGAAATACACCTTCGCGACGCCGAGATCGCCGCTCATCTCGACGTCGCTGACGGTGACGTCAACGAGACGCGGATCCTTGACCTCCGTGCGCAGCAAGTCGTTCAGCAGCCTCTGCAGCTCTGCTCCGACGCGGCGTCGTCTTGTCTCCTGCGCCATTTACAGCGTTCGTGCAACCTCGGTGCGCTCGTAGCACTCGATCTGATCGCCGACCTTCACGTCATTGTAGTTGCGCACGCCGATACCGCACTCGGTTCCGGCGCGCACCTCGGTGACGTCGTCCTTGAATCGGCGCAGCGACTCGAGTTGCCCTTCGAAGATCACGACGTTGTTACGCAGCACGCGAATCGGGTTGTTCTTGCGCACGTAGCCGTCGACCACCATGCAGCCCGCGATATTGCCGAACTTCGGCGACCGGAAAACCTCGCGGACCTCCGCGAGACCGACGATCTGCTCGCGGATCTCGGGCGCGAGCATACCCGACAGCGCGGCCTTGATGTCGTCGATCGCCTGGTAGATCACGCTGTAGTAGCGGACATCGACGCCGGTCTCCTTGATCGCGTTGCGCGCTCCGGCGTCCGCACGGACGTTGAACCCGATGATGATCGCGCCCGACGTCGCGGCGAGCTGCACGTCGGACTCGGTGATACCACCGACGTTCGCGCCGATGACCGTCACCTTCGCGTCTTCGGTCGAAAGCTTCTGCAGCGCGTCGCGCAGCGCCTCCGCACTTCCTTGCACGTCGGCCTTGATCAGCACGGTAAGGCTCGCCGTGCCCGTCTCGCGCATCTGCGTGAAGATGTCGTCGAGCTTCGCGGCCTGCTGCTGCGCGAGCTTCACGTCGCGCTCTCGGCCGCGCCGCAGCTCGGCGACCTCCCGCGCCTTGCGCTCGTCCGGCACGACGATGACGTCGTCGCCGGCCTGCGGAACACCGGAAAGACCGAGCACGACGACCGGTATCGAAGGTCCCGCGCTTTTCACCTGCGCACCCTTCTCGTCGAACATCGCGCGGATGCGGCCGTACTCCTGCCCGGCGAGCAGAATGTCGCCGACCTTGAGCTGGCCTTGTTTGACCAGCACCGTGGCGACCGCGCCGCGCCCCCGCTCGAGGCTGCCCTCGATGACGACACCGGAAGCCGGGCCGTCGTCGGGCGCCTTGAGATCGAGGATCTCCGCCTGAAGCAGGATCGCGTCGAGCAAGTCCTCGATGCCTTGACCGGTATGCGCCGAGACGCTGACGAACAGCGTGTCGCCGCCCCACTCTTCGGGGATCAGGTTCTGCTGCGCGAGCTCATTGCGCACGCGATCAGGATCGGCGTCCTCGCGGTCGATCTTGTTGATCGCGACCACGATCGGCACGTTCGCGGCGCGGGCGTGCTGAATCGCCTCGATCGTCTGCGGCATTACGCCGTCGTCCGCCGCGACGACGAGCACGACGATATCCGTGACCTGCGCGCCGCGGGCCCGCATCGCGGTGAACGCCGCGTGACCGGGCGTATCGAGGAACGTGATCTTGCCCTTGGGCGTCGAGACGTGATAGGCGCCGATGTGCTGCGTAATGCCGCCCGCCTCGCCCGACGCGACGCGTGTGCGACGGATATAGTCGAGCAGCGACGTCTTGCCGTGGTCGACGTGTCCCATGACGGTGACGACCGGCGGCCGCGGAACCGGCTCCGCATCGGTCGCCGCCTCGATCGACTGGAGAAGCTGATCCTCGAGACCCGTTTCCTCGAGCGGCTTCGCGATATGACCGAGCTCCTCGACGACGAGCGTCGCCGTATCCTGGTCGATTGTCTGGTTGATCGTGACCATCATGCCCATCTTCATCAGGGCCTTGATGACCTCGGTTCCCTTCACGGCCATTCGCTGAGCGAGGTCGCTGACCGTGATCGTCGCGGGAATCTCGACCTCACGCACGACGGGCGCGGTCGGCCGCGCGAAACCGTGCTGCGCGTCGCCGCTGACCTGCACCGCACGGCGGCGATCCGGCTTTTTCTTCTTGCGCCGGCCGCTCGCGCCGGGTGCAACGTGCAACGTATGATCCGCGGCGGGCGCCGCCGCCTTACCGCGGCGCTGAGCAGCGGCCTGCGCGGCTGCACGGACCCGCTCGGCCTCGCGCTGCTTCGCGGCGCGCTCCTCGGCGGCTTTCTCGGCATCCGCTTCGGGCGCGCGCTCGCGTTGCTCGGCTGCGCGCTTCTCCTCTTCGGCAGCACGCCGGGCCGCCTCCTCGGCCGCACGTCGCGCCTCTTCTTCCGCGCGCTGGCGCGCTTCCGCGTCCCTCAGGGCAGCTTCGCGCTCCGCGGCCTCGCGCTCGCGCGCTTCCCGCTCGGCGGCCTCCCGTGCCTCCGCCTCGCGGCGCGCGGCCTCCTCGGCCTCGCGCCGCTCGCGCTCCGCCCGCTCCTCGGCCGCGCGCGCCTCTTCCTCGGCTCGGCGCTTGGCCTCGAGCGCTTCCTGCTGCTTGCGCGCCTGCTCCTCGAGCACGTCGCGCTTCACATAGGTGCGCTTGCTACGCACCTCCACGCTGATCGTGCGCGCGCGTCCCTGGCCGGCGGGGAGCTTCAGCTCGCTCTGCGACTTGCGCTTCAGCGTGATGCGCGGCGGGGCCGCCGACGCCGCGTCCTTGCGCCCGTGCGACCGGCGCAGATGCGTCAACAGCTCGAGCTTCGCATCCTCGCTGATCTTGTCGTCGGCGCCCTTGACGTTGATACCCGCCTCGCTGAGCTGCGCCAGCAGCCGCTCGACCGGTACCTTCAGGACCTCGGCAAATTCCGCGACCGTTACTTCCGCCATTACTTCTCCTCGGCCGTGCTCGCTTGCTGCTCGTCGAACCAGTGCGCGCGCGCCGCCATGATCAGCTTCGCCGCGCGGTCGGGGTCGAGGCCCTCGATGTCCTCGAGGTCGTCGACCGCCTGCTCGGCGAGATCCTCGCGCGTCACGATGCCGCGGCTCGCAAGCTCGTAGGCCAGCTCGCGGTCCATACCCTCGAGCTCGAGCAGATCCTCGGCCGGCTCGACCTGAGCCATCTTCTCTTCGCTGACGATGGCCTGAGTGATCAGCACGTCACGAGCGCGGGAACGCAGCTCGTTGACGAGTTGCTCGTTGAACTCCTCGATCGCGAGCAGCTCCGATGCCGGAACGTATGCGATCTCCTCGAGCGTCGTGAACCCTTCCTGCGCGAGGATCGTCGCCACGTCCTCGTCGACGTCGAGCTCCTTCATGAAGCGCGCCACGACCTCGCGCGCTTCCCTTTCGCTCTTCTCCTCGGCGGCCTGCTCCGTCATCACGTTGAGCTCCCAGCCGGTGAGCTCGCTCGCGAGCCGGATGTTCTGCCCGCCGCGGCCGATGGCCTGCGACAGCTTGTCCTCGGCCACGGCGATATCCATGCTGTGCGCGTCCTCGTCGACGACGATCGACAGCACCTCCGCGGGAGACATCGCGTTGATGACAAACTGCGCGGGATTGTCGTCGTAAAGGATGATGTCCACGCGCTCTCCGGCGAGCTCGTTGGATACCGCCTGCACGCGCGAGCCGCGCATGCCGACGCACGCGCCGACCGGGTCGATACGCGGATCCTTGCTGCGCACCGCGATCTTCGCGCGCAGCCCCGGATCGCGCGCCGCCCCAAGGATCTCGATCAGGCCCTGGCCGACCTCCGGCACCTCGATCTTGAAAAGCTCGATCAGGAACTGCGGCGACGTGCGTGTCAGGAACAGCTGCGGCCCCCTCGGCTCGGCGCGGACTTCTCGCAGCAAAGCCTTGATGCGGTCTTGCGGCTTGATCGGCTCGCGCGGAATCAGGTCCTCGCGCGGAATGAACCCTTCGGCGTTGCCGCCGAGATCGATGTACGCGCCGTGGCGGTCGACCCGCTTCACGATGCCCGAGAGCAGCTCGCCAACACGGTTCTTGTACTGCTCGACGACCTGCTCGCGCTCGGCTTCACGCACCTTCTGCACGATGACTTGCTTCGCGGTCTGCGCGGCGATGCGTCCGAATTCCACCGACTCCATCGGCTGCTCGACGTAGCCGCCGGGCACGGCGTTGGGGTCGATCTCGAGCGCGTCCTCGAGCCGGAGCTCGCGCGCGGGCTCCTCGAGCTCCGTCGAATCGTCGGGGAACACTTTCCAGCGCCGGAACGTCACGTACTCGCCGGTGTTGCGGTCGATCGAGACACGCACGTCGATGTCCTCGCCGTAACGCTTGCGCGTCGCGGACGCGAGCGCGGCTTCGATCGCCTCGAAGATCACGCTTTTGTCGACGCCCTTCTCGTTCGAGACGGCATCCGCCACCATCAAGATCTCTTTGCTCATCTTGCAGCCACCAGTTATGCCGACTTCGGCGGCACCAGCCGCGCTTCGTCGATCTCGTCCAGCGACAGTCGCCACGCGTTACCGTCGACGTCGACGACCACCTTGTCGTCCTCGATGCCCTTCAGCAGCCCCTTGAGCCGCTTGCGGCCGTCCCGGGCGCGAGACAGCTCGATCCGCACCTCCTCGCCGGCGAAACGCTCGAAGTGCGCGGGCGTGCGCAGCTTCCTGTCGAGCCCCGGCGACGAGATCTCGAGATCGTATGCGCCGGGAATCGGATCCTCGACATCGAGCAGCGCGCCGACCTGACCGCTCACCAGCTCGCAATCCGCCAGCGTCACGCCGCCCTCGTCGGCCGACTTCCGGTCGATATACACGCGGAGCAGGCCGCGTCGGCCGCGCTTCAGATCGAGATCGACGAGCTCGTAGCCGAGCGCGCTCAATGCCGGCTCGATCAATCCGATCAGACGCTCTTTGTCCGCACTGGTTCGCACTTCCGACACGCCTTCGAGATCGACAAAAAAAGGGCCGTTGGGCCCATCCTCGACGCCAGTCCTCCTCGCCCGGCCGAGTTTCCGGCCGTCCAAATAGAAAAGCCCCAACCGGGGCCCTTACCTACCTCTCGGGTTGGTATCCGGACCTAACGACCGCAACCGCCGGAGCGAAGTTGCACGTCGGCAGGACGGATCACCCCGAAAACCGCGTGTATGCTAACAAAATTGCCGGCCATGCGGTAGGTCGCAACGGACCGTTCCCGGTCCACAGCTCGGAACCGAGACGCTTCCGGAAACGAGACTGGGTCGAGCGCGCGGGCCCGCTAGGCGGGTTTCATCGAACCTGCCCCCCGGGTGCCATCGTCTCCTGGATCGACTCGATATGACGCACCAGACGGTCGATCAGTTCCCTGGCGTTGCGCTCCGCCTCGATGTCGCCCCCCTCCTCGACCCAGAACTCGTATCCCCACACCGGCATCGTGCGCGGTCCGTGCGCGACGACGAGCGCCCGCCCGTCGATGACGGCTCGCACGTCCTGAGCGGGGAACGTGCCGTCGTTGCGCTCCGCGAGCCGCGTCAGGTCCGGCACCGCGACGTTCAACGTCGGCGCGACGGGACCGTCCCCGCGGCCGCTCGAGCCGTGACAGGCGGCGCAGAAACGGTCGAACAGCTCGGCCCCGGAGTAATCGGACAAGCCGAAAGTCTGCGCGAGCGCCGGACCAGCCGCGACGCCCAGCGTCGTCGCTAGCAGTATCGGCGCATTCGCGGCGATGAGCGCGCGCATGCGCGCCGCGGCACGCGTCGCGCGCGTCGACGTACGGCACGCCCTGCGCGTGCCGTCCCTGCCGGAAGCCCCCGTCGAGCCGCGACCGCCGAAGATCGTCATCATTCATCTCCTTCGGGCTCGAGCCCGAGCAGCGAGAAAGGATCGACGCGAGCATCGAGGATTCGAGCGCCCCAGTGCAGATGCGGCCCGGTCACGCGTCCGGTTGCGCCGGACAGCCCGACCACCTGTCCTCGCTCGACGATCTGCCCCGGCTCGACGTGGATCTCGGACAAGTGCAGATAGGCCGAGTAAACGCCGAGCCCATGATCGATGAAGACCGCGTTGCCGCTGAAGAAGAGCTCCTTGGCGAGCACGACCCGCCCCCGATTCGATGCGAGCACCGGGGTTCCCGTCGCGGCCCGCAGGTCGGCGCCGGAGTGAGGAGCTCGCGGCTGGCCGTTGAAGATGCGTCGGTGGCCGAAGTTGCGTCCGCCGGTCGTGCCCGGGATCGGCACGATGAACGGCTCGCTCCAGTACGCTTCGGGCGTCAACGTCGCGTAGATCGAGGCGATCTCGCGGCTCTCGCGGTCCGCTCGGGCCTGATCCTCGGGGCTCAGCTCGACGTAGCGGGGCTCGACCGTCAGCTCGGTCGTCGGAAAGGCAACCGCGCGCACGTCGAGCGTGTATGAGCGATGCTCCTCGCGGCCGTCCGCGAAAGTCAGCACGACGCCGGCTTCATGGGTGCCTGGTGCGGCATCGAGATCGACGCCGATCGCCGTGACCCAGCGCTCGCCGCGCCGCACGAACGGCACGGAATGCTCCCCCCAGACCGCGACCGCGGATTCGAGCGCGGGCTCGTGGGCCACCTCGAGGCGAACCGCTTGTCCCTGCGATACCGCGAGGGTCGCGGCGAAAAGCGTCGACGTCCACATCGGAGCGCTCAGTGGCTATAGGCTCGATAGTGGCGCTCGAGCGGGCCATCGCCGAAATCGGACGACTTGCTGCGCCAAACGCTGTGGACGTGATTCGCGCCGTCCTGCACGTTGTCGAACTCGAACACGAAGTCCGGCCCCTGCAGCCGGTAATAATGAGGACCGCGCCGTTCGAGGGTGCCCATCCATGCGAAGTGAAGCTCGCGGACGTCGATCGCGTCGAGGTACGCGCGAGAAATCTCGGGGCGGTACGTCGCGACGACCTCGTCGAGAATCCGGCGCACCCAATGCTGCTGCACCTCGTTCAGCTCGGCGACCGGTATGCCCTCGGCTTGCAAGGTTTCCCGCCATGCATGCCAGTCGTCGCGCGGCTTACCGAATTGGCCGGTCAAGATATCGCCGGGCGCTCGCTCGGAAATCACGGCCCGGGCGCGCTGCTCCGCGGTCAACGACATCACGAGCTCCCGTCCGAGATCCTCTTCGGCCGCGAGAACTCTCAAACCGGCGAGCGATCCCGTGCGAATCTCGCCGGGATTCGCGCCGAGGAAAGTCGGCGTGACGGTGATGGCGTCCGGCGTCACCGAGATATTCAACGAGACGTGATGTCCCTCGAAGCGCCAACCCCATGGCTCCTCGAGTGACGGCTCGCCGAAGAAGACCAGCGAGTAATTGCCGACGTCGCGCGGAAACCCGATCTCATCCGTGACCTTGAGAAACTGCTCTAACTGCATGATGTTCGTGACTTTACCGTACCCTTGCGAGCTCAGCACGGTGCGCAGCAAGTCATGCGCGAGCAGCCTTTGCTGCGCCGTCATCAGCTCGAGCGGAAGCCCCGCGCGCTCCGTCGGCCAGTAGGTCCAGTTCTCGCGTTCCGGGTCGTCGCCAGCGAGAAGCAAGCGATCGCGCCGGCTGACCCCCGTCATCAGCTCCACCGGACCCGGCGGTCCGCCGACGGCATCGAGGAGAGCCCGCGCCGCCTGCACGACCCGCTCGGCCTCCGGCGACGCTCCGCCCGGCTGAGCCGCAACCGGCAATGCGATGATTGCGGCGCAGCAAGCGACCCAGCGAACGCTCATCGATTCCTCCCGTTCGGCGCTTGGCGACGATGATCGAAAGTTGCGTTCGGATGATCCCGGCGGCGGGGCAAGCGGTCAAGGTCGGTTTCCGTCGTGCTCCGTTCCTCGCTCACGCTCCCCTTCCGCCGGGGCGCAAAGTTTCTCGTCCGCCGTTGCGCTGCCGCCCGCAGGCGCACTAGCATTCGGTCGTTCAAGGCATCAGGGCGGACCGACGTGGCGCAGACCAATCCTCCTTTCATGAGCGGGGTCCCCGAGCTGCTCGTGCTGCGCTTGCTCGCCAGGCGAGAGATGTACGGATACGAGCTCGTGAAGCTGATCAAGGCGACCACGCGGGACGCCATCGCGCTCGGGGAAGGCGTCGTCTATCCCGCGTTGTACAGCCTGGAGCAGAAAGGCGCATTGAAGGCCCGCCGAAAGACGGTCAACGGTCGTTCGCGAGTCTATTACTCGGTGACGGCGAAGGGACGCAAACGGCTTCAGCACCTGACGGAGCAATGGGAGCGTATCTCCAACGGGGTGCGCTCGGTGCTAGAAGAGCCCAGTCGGGCATGACCTTCGGCGGTCCCGCGGCCGGACACGAACGGGGCCCGGCCCAAGAGCCGAAAATGCGGGCAGACTCTGAGATCAACGTTCTCCTCGAGCAGCTCCTCGCGTTGGGAGTCTCGCCGAAGTACGTCTCACGCCTCGCGTCCGAGCTCGAGGACCATTACAAGGATCTCGAAGCCGAGGCCCTGCGCTTCGGCGTTCCGCCGGAGGAGGCCTCGGCCGACGCGAAGCGGCGGCTCGGTGCATTCTCTGCAATCGCGAGCGAGTTTGTGAAACGACCCGAGCTCGGATCGTGGCTGCATCGCTCGCCATGGCTCGCTCGCTCTCTTCGCGCTCTCGTCGCCGTCTATGTTCCGGCTTTGGCCGCGGTCCAGGCGGCGCGGCGTAACCACTACGCGATGCTGCGCTATACCGCGGCGACCACCGGCGGCACGGGAGTCACGCTCGCGCTGTTCCTGCTGATGACGTGGATGTTCTCGCCAGATTTCGGGTGGAGCGCCGCGAGCGCGCGCGCCGAGGGAACGCCCTCCCAGCCGAGCGCCGTCGAAAGCTCGCCCGGCCCTCGGTCGATACCGGCCGGCGAGCAGCGCGACGCCCCGGCGGTCCAGCCCGCCGTCCAGGACGATGAGCCGCCCTTGGGCGAAGTCCGGCCCCGTTTGCGGCCGTTTCCGTCGGCTCGGCCTTCGATCCCCGAGCCCACGTACGCCCGCGTCGCCCGTCCCGCCGTGACGTCCTCCTGGACGGATCGTCCGCGCTTCAGCGCTCCCGATGCACGTGCGATCGTCGCGATGATTCAGCCTTCGGTCGACCTGCGCGACTTCCGGCCGGTCGTCTACCGGCCGCCGAGCTATCCCCTCGTCGCCGCGCGACGGGGGATCGAGGGCTACGTCGTCGTCGAGTACACGGTCACGCCGCACGGCGAGGTGCACGCTCCGGTCATCGTCGAGTCGTCGAGCTCGCTGTTCCACGAGGCAGCGCTCGATGCCGCGATCAATCTACGTTATCGGCCGCCGACCATCCGCGGGGAGCCGGTCGAGATCGTCGGAGTGCGCACTGTGTTTCGCTTCGAGCTCGAGGTCTGAAGCGGAAGCGCCTCGCCGGGGACGCTGTTTCGGGGGACATTGTTCCGGGGAGGATCGGAAACAGCGCAACTGGGGGGGAGAACCCCGGCGAGACGTGGGCTGAGAAAAGCAGGTTTCATGCCAATCCGGCCCGAATGGCCGAATCGGCCGAGCATCACGACGAGCGCGCCCGGGCGTCGATGGTGTCGACGCAGGCGTCGCGCCTCGCGCGCGAATAACGCGCGCGATACCGTCAGCGCCTCTCCTGCCCTCCCGGACCGAGCGTATCGAACCGCGTGCCGTCCTCGAGGATGATCGTCTTCAGAAAGTACGCGTTCGGATCGTCCTTCCTGGGCGATCCGATGGCTTTGATTCGTTTGCCGGGCTGAATGTGCGCCGGGTCGAACCCCATCCGCACGAGCATGTTCGCCGGCGCGCCTTCGACGAAATTGATGACTCTGCGCTCGCCGTCCTTGGTCTCGACTAGGGTCAGCGCCATGTGCGGATTACGGAACTTCAACGTCTCTACGACGCCTTCGAACGTGTACTCCGTCTGCATGTCGTAGATGGCGAACGAATGGTGCGCGGCGCCCAGCATGGGAACCGCCGAAAGTGCCGCCGCGAACGCGGCCGTTAGACTTTTTCTCATAGGTCAGTCCTCGGTCGGGTCCGGGAGCGCATCGACGTCGGGCAGCGTCAATCCACGCTGCTCGAGATAGTCCTCCCAAAGCGTATCCGTGCACGTGTATTCGAGCATCTGCATGTCGGGCCGCAACACGGCCTCGGCCCGGAATCGGACGGGCTCCCGGTAGAGCTTCGGGTCGGTCAGCACGATCTCGTCGATCAAGTACGTGCGGACGCCGCCGTCCACCTCCCGCTTCTCCATCCACAGCCGCTCGAGCACATGCGCATCCGACGTCGTCGCGAGGCGATTCATGTACGGGTACGGCTTCAGGTGGGTCGTCTCGACGACGAGAGTGTCACCCTCCCAATGCGCAACCGAATAGCCCATCGCGGAAGACACCGGCGGCGGCGGAGGCGCATGCTCCTTCATGTAGATCTTTCGATACATGCCGTAGCCTTCCCAATACATCGTGACATCCTGCGGGCGGTGGATGATCTCGATCGGGAACGGCGCTCCCCACGGAGCACGCGGCATGCCGGGCCAGATGCAATAGCGGCCCGGATCGTCTTCGAGCGTGAACTCCGCCAGATACTGTTCGCGCAGCTTCTCCGCGGCAGGGGTCAGCGGCGGATTCGGCGAAGGTCGTCCACTCGGAAACCAGATGCCGGAGAAGTCCGGACGATCCGGCTCCTCCGCCGCGCCTACCGACACCAGCGAAGACGCGACGACGGCGAGGACGAGCGGCCTCGTCCACGAGCGGCCCCCATTCGGCATTCGATCCCCCCTTCGTATTCAGCGTCTCGAACGGCCGTGTCGCCGAGACGTACGCCGAGCGCGCGGCGTTCGCAGGCTCCTCGGCCTGCTCGCAATTCTGAGCCGGCGGCGGACCGAAAAGCAAACCGTGTCGAGCTGGACAATTCTGAAGAAGCGTCTGGGAACGGCCCCCGCTCGCTCCGATGCCGGCTCAGCGATGCGCAGCGCCGGGGAGCTCGTCGGCCGGGGCGAGCGCGCGCTCGAGCTCGGCGTTCAGCTCGCCGCCGAGCAATACGAAATACGCCGAAAGATAGAACCACATCATCAAGACGACCGGCGCCGCGACCGAGCCGAAAGTCTCGTTGTAGCTGCCGAAGCTCGAGACGTACAAGGAGAACAGCGCCGAGCCGACGAGCCACAGCACGATCGCGACCGAGGCTCCGTAGACGACCGTGCGCCAGCCCGAACGCGCGCGCGACGGCGCGTAGCGGTAAAGCACGCTGAGAATACCGACGCCCACGGCGCCGAGCAGCGGCCATCGGAGCCACCGGGCGAGCCCTTCGAGCAACGGCGGTAAATCCAGCAGGCCGATCGCCGCCGGCAGCACGGCGACCGCGGCGAGCGCAACGAGCACGAACGCGAGCACCACGAGAGTGAGCAGCAAAGCGACGGCGTTGAGCTTCACGAAGCCTCGCGCTTCCTTCTCGCCGTACACGATGTTGAGCGCCATCATCAGGGATTTCACGCCCTTCGCCGCGCTCCAGAGCGCGAGCAGGAAAGCCAAGCCGGCGCCGACGCTCAGCGCCGTGCGACCCGCGGACGCGACGCGCTCGAGCTGCAACGCGATCAGATTCCGTGCGTCCGCGGGCACGAAATCCAATGCGGACTCGATCTGCTCGCCGACGACTGCGGGATCGGTGAACAAGCCGTAGAGAGCGACGAGCGCCGCGAGCGCGGGAAAGATCGCGAGAAGCGCATAGAACGCCGCGCCGGCGGCGACGAGCGACAGGTTGTGCTCGGTCGTCCTCCCGTGCACGCGTCTCAGCACTTCGCTGGCATGAACTCTGCAAACCGGCATCTGTGGGTCCCGCGAAACGCGGGTACGGCCCTTTCACGGGACAGCGTCATCCGTAGCAGGAGACTTAGCCGATGTCCAGAGATTCTCGCCGCCCCTGCGAATACGTGCTTCGCCGAACGAGGCTCGGTGTCTGTGTGGCGACGGTCGTTGCGGCCTGCGCTGCGAGCGCTCAACAGCCGGCGCAGGACGATCCACCCGAAGCCCAGCCCGCCCGCGGCGCAACCAGCTATATGCCCGTCGCGCTCGAGCGTCCGTTTCAGGAGATCTACGAGGAATTCAGCGCCCGCAAGGAAGAGGTCATGGAGCGCGCGAGGAATCTCCTCGAGCAGCGCTACGACCTATCGGACCGGCCGGTCCAAGGCGTGACGATGACGCGCGGCAAGCCCGTGCAAGGCGGCGTCCGGGTCCGGCTGCCGGAAGGCGTGAGCTCCTGGGAGGAGCTCGCGGCGATGCCGAGATCGGAGATCGCCGCGCGAAACCTCTTTCCCGAAGGGTTCAAGCCTCTGCCGCATCCGTTCCACGAGGAAGGCGGCATGGTCTTCCCCCAGCACCACATCGACGAGATCCTCGCGCAAGAGCAACGCGATCTGAACCGCTTCGACGTCGAGTTCGACATTCCCGAGCATTTCCTGCCCGAGTTCCCGCCGCCCATTTTCCTGACCACGCGACCCGAGCTCGGCGACGTGTCGCAGGGGCAGCTCGTCACGACGCAGAACTTTTTCGAGCTCTTCAACGGCATTCTGAACCCGAAGCAGCTGGAAGGACTGCGTCTGCTCGTGAGCCCGTTTCCGCAGCAGCAGTTCAACATGACGAACGATCGGCGCAGCGAGAAGCCGCATCTCGGCGTCTCGTGCTTCGACTGTCATGCGAACGGCCATACGAACGCGTCGACTCACCTCGTCGGCGATATTCGTCCGCAGGAAGTGCGCCGCCGCATCGACACGCCGACGCTGCGCGGCGTGCAGCAGCAGCGGCTGTTCGGCTCGCAGCGCGCGCTTCGAACCGTCGAGGACTTCACGGAGTTCGAGCAGCGTGCCGCGTACTTCGACGGAGACATCGTGATCGCGCAGAAGAAGGGCGTGAACTTCCTCGAGCGCGGCAGCGAAGTGCACGCGATGGCCGAGTTTCAGGAGATCCTCGACTTTCCGCCGGCGCCGAAGCTCGACCCGTTCGGCAGGCTCGATCCCGAGCTGGCGACCGAGCAGGAGCTGCGCGGCGAGCAGATCTTCTTCGGCAAGGGCCGCTGCTTCGAATGTCATCCGCCGCCGATCTTCAGCGACAACTTCATGCATGACCTCAAGGTCGAGCGTTTCTACAACGAGGACGAGATCGTCAACGGACGGAAAATGTCCGACGGCGGCCCCACGAAGACCTTCCCGCTGCGCGGCATCAAGGACAGCCCGCCGTATCTGCACGACGGACGCTTGTTGACCCTCGACGACGCCGTGGAGTTCTTCAACCTCGTGCTCGGGCTCCAGCTGAACGCCCAAGAGAAGCAGGACCTCGTTCGCTATCTCTATACGTTGTAGAGCCGGAGCCGCCCGAGCCGGCGGCGGTCGAAGGTCCATCGGCAGCCGGAACCTTTCATGCCGCCGGCCTTTCTCGGCCGCCTGCTATACTCGCGCCGAGAACGACACAGGGAGGATTCTCATGACTTCTCGGGTCTTGAGCGTGATCTTCACGCTGGCGGCGGTGATTGCCCTTCCTCAACCCGCGGCGGCACAAGGCGGCGGATTCCGGCTTCCGCAGCTCGTCATGAGCTCCGACGCGTTCGAGGACGGCGGGATCATCCCGGACAAGTACGTCGTCCGCGGCGAGAACGTGCAGCCGGGCTTCACGTTCTCGAATGCGCCGGAAGGCACGGTCAGCTACGCGATCATCTTCCACGATATCGATGTCGCGCTCGGCGGCGGCACCGACGACGTGCTGCACTGGATCGTCTGGAACATACCGGCGGAGGCCGGCGGCATTCCCGAAGGAGGACTCCCCGAGGGTGCCGTGCAAGGCCGAAATATCCGCGGCACCAACGAGTACATGGGTCCTGGCGCGCCTCCGGGTCCGCGCTATCACCATTACGTGTTCGAGCTTTATGCGCTGAACGACACGTTGGATCTGCCGGAGACCGCCGGCCGCGCGGAGCTGCTCGAAGCGATGAAGGGTAAGGTCCTCGCGAAAGCGGCCTACGTCGGACGCTACCGCGGCAACGAGTGATCGAAGCCAGGGTCTGACCCTATTTCCGTTGGAACAGGGTCAGACCCTCTCGGATCGGTCCTTCCGGGCTCAGGTGATCGACGCGCGATAGATGCTCTCGATCGACTCGTCGAGCGCGCGATTGAACTCCTCGTCCGACTGCTGCGCAGTCAGCCCCTCGACGAGCGCTCGCGAGAAGCTCGCGACCATGCCGTTCTGACGCGCCAGACGCTCGTTGGCCTCGGCGCGCGTATAACCGCCCGAGAGCGCGACGACGCGCAAGACGCGCGGGTGCTCGATGAGGTCGCGGTAGAAGTTGTCCACGTCGGGCAGCGTCAGCTTCAGCATGACCGGCCGATCCGGATCGAGCTTGTCGAGCTCGGCGCGAATGCCCTTCTTCAGCAGCTCCTCGGCGCGAGCCTTGTCCGGGCAGTGGATGTCGACCTCCGGCTCGACGATCGGAATCAAGCCCGTCTGCAAGATTTGGCGCGCGTATTCGAACTGCTGCTCGACAATCGCGCGAATACCCGCCTCGTTGGCTTGCTTGATCACCGATCGCATCTTCGTTCCGAAGATGTTCTTGCCCTTCGCTTTCGCAAGCAGCGAATCGAGATTGTCGATCGGCTTCATCAGCTGCACGCCGTCGCTCTCGGCGGCGAGACCTTTATCGACCTTCAAAAATGGCACGACCTTCTTGACGTCCCACAGATAGTCCGCCGTCGGCCGACCTTCGATCTCGCTGTCCATCGTGCGCTCGAAGAGTATCGCACCGAGGATCCGGTCGCCGTTGAACGCCGGGCTCGTGATGATTCGGGTTCGCATCTGATGGATCAGATCGAACATTTGCTCCTCGGTGGACCAGGCGCTTTCGTCGATGCCGTAGAGGCGCAGCGCCTTCGGCGTGCTGCCCCCGCTCTGATCCAATGCAGCGATGAATCCCTTCTCGCTGCGCATCTTTCTCAATTGCGTCTCGAAGTTGCTCACGGTATTCCTCTATGAACGCGAGATTGACATAAGAGTCAGGCGTTGGCTCGACATTGTAGCTCAACCGCTCCAGCGCCGGGGCAGATGCTCGCTGGGGAAACTGCCTATACCATCCTGGCTATGGTCTCGAGCGGCCCCGTGGCCGAGGCGATACCGTTTCACGACCGGTAAGGAGAAACCGATGACGCAGCGGCGACAGTTGCTCCCCCTTTCTTTCGTGATCGCCGCCGCATGCGCGGCGTGCGGCGAAAGCCCGCCGAGCCCGGCGGAAACGGCAAGCTTCGCACCGCAAACGGACGACGCGGCGCCGTCCGCCGCCCTGCCCAAGCCGACCCGTGCGCCGAGCCGTGACGCGATCGCCGGCTGGCTGCGCGGCGAGATCGACGCCGCGTTCGCTACGGCGCATGCCGAGAGCAAGCCGGTGCTGCTCTATTGGGGTGCGGAATGGTGTCCCTACTGTGCGGATCTCGAGGCGCACGTGTTTTCGCGCGACGACGTGGCCCGAAAGCTCTCGCTGCTCGTTCCCGTCTATCTCGACGGCGATGACGCGGGCGCACAACGCTGGGCCGAGATCTTCGGCGTGGCCGGCTACCCGACGGTGCTCGCGCTCGCGCCCGACCGCACTGAGCTCGCGCGCATCGCCGGAGGCATGCCGCTCGAAGTCTATGCCGAGATGCTCGACCTCGTGCTCGGCGACGTGCGCCCGCTCGACGACGTGCTCGCGGCGGCCCGCTCCGCGCGGCTTTCGGAGAACGACTGCCGCCGGCTCGCTTACAACGGCTGGGGCCTCGAAGACGCCTCCGACGAGCGCGCGCTGGAGCTCGCCGCGGCGCTCGAGAAAGCCGCGGATGCGTGCGCGGGTCACATGCCGGTCGAGAGCGCCCGCTTGACGGTGGCCGCGGCCGCTTTCGCCGTCCAATCGACGGCGGAATCGCCCGACGCGATCGCGTGGCAGCGCCGGCTCGTCCGCGGCGTGCGCGAGATCGTCACCGATCCCGAGCGCTCGGTCGCGATCGCCGACGCGCTGCGCGAGCTCGGCGACGAGTACTTCAGCGCGGCCAAAACGCTGGAGCCCGAGCATACGCGCGATTTGCTCGAGGCTTGGACGCACACGATGGACGAGGCGGCGCGCGATGCGCGCTTCAGCCCCGGCGACCGGCTCGCCGCGCTCCGCAGCAAGATGCAGGCGTTCTCCGCGCTCGATCCTACAGGCGTGCCTGCTTCACTCGCGGCCGACGCGCGGCGTGCCGTGGACGAGACCTTGGGCGAAGTCGGCGCATCGCCCGCGAGACGCGGCGCCGTCAACGGCGCGATCAATCTGCTCGTCGCCCTCGGCGACATCGAGTCGGCATACGCGATCGCCGAGAACGAGCTCGCGAGCTCTCGCACCCCCTATTACCACATGGCCGATCTCGCCTGGCTCGACGAGATGATGGGCCGATACGGCGCCGCGATCGCGTGGCTCGAGCGCGCCTACCGCGCCTCGTCGGGCCCCGCGACGCGCTTCCAGTGGGGCGTGAATTGGGTGCGCGGCTTGCTACGCATGTTTCCCGAGGACGAGGCCGCGATCCGCGACGCTGCGCTCGACGTGCTTGGCGAGCTCGAGGGCCCGGACAAGATCTATCGCCGCACACGCGCCCGTCTCGAGACGCTCGACGAGAGCCTGCGGGAATGGGCGGCCGAGCCCGGGCGCGACGACACGCTGGACGCGCTGCGCCGTCGCATGTCCTCGATCTGTGACGGCATCCCGGAGCACGAGAACGACGCGCTCGCGAGCTGCAAGGCTTTCCTCGCCGTCGGCGCGCAGCACGACGCCTGAGCGCCGTCGCCGCATCCGCGCGTTTCGGCAAGAAGCCTACCTCACGACGACACTCCCGAAACGACACCGGCCCGCGCCGCTTTCGCGGGCGGGCCGGCGAACACACCGTCGACGGGCCGTAACGCGCTCTCGTCAGAGCCCGAGCGCGTAGAGCAACGTGTCGTTGTACATGATCATGCGGCCGAAGAAGATCACGCCGAACCACGCGATCAACGACGTCGCCGCGACGACCTTCGCCGAGCGCGGCGCATCTCCGCCCGGCGGAACGGCATCCGCTTGCCGCGCGATGCCGCCGAAGTAGTAGATCAGCACGTTGATGCCCGCGATCAGGATCAACAGCAACTTCAGCTGCAGCGACAGGTTCTCCAGATACTCGATCGGTCCGCCGACCGGATTGCCCGCGACGAAGATGAACCCGCTGACGAGGTTGAAGAAGAAACCCACGACGCCAATCGGCACCAGCTTCTCCAGCGCGGCGATCGGAATCGACTTCGCGAAGCCGAGGATGCGCAAGTCCACGAGGCCGACCGTGCCGATCAGGGCGGCCATGCCGACGAAGTGGAAAATCTCGCACAGCGGCCACACCCAATCGTAGGCGTTGACGAAAGTACCGAGATTCGTGCTCTCGAGCAGATTAGCCAAAAACTCCATGACGCGAGTCCCCTAGCTGAAGAGCGCGGCGACGAAATTCGGGTACGCCGTCAAGCGGCCCGCGATGATCACGGCAACCCACAAGACGATCGCGCTCGCGGCGAGAGCGCGAATCTGCGGGATTGCGCTGATCTGTTCCGACGGCGCTTCACCCGCCTGCGCGTACGCGGTGAGACGATGACGCAGCAGCTCCATGTTCACCAGCGCGACGGCGATCAGCACGATCTTGATGATGAACATCACGTTCGCGAGCATGTTCGACATGTTCGCCGCGAGCAGCAAGAGACCCGAGATCGCGTTGACGGTGAAGCCGATCCACATCACCGGAAAGAGCCGCAGCAGCGGCGCCACCGGCAGATCCTTGAAAAATCCGAGCAATCGCAACGACACGACACTGCCGAGCCCGACGACGACCGCCAAGCCCATCGCGTGCAGCGACAGAATCGAAGTGTAGGCGAAGATCGACGGCGACTCGCGGACCCAAACCGCGACCGCACTGTTTTCGATAAACTGGATGAAATCTCCCATAGCCGAAACTCTGCGTCCTCGCGTTCCGCTGAATGCGCGCCGTCGAAACGGGAGCATCCATGGCTCTCGACTCGGCTGGACTCAAATGATGTCCGTGCCCCCCTCTGTTGCGCGAACCGAGTTACTCGGTTCGCTAGCGGTGTCGGATGCTACAGCATGTCGCCAACCCACCACAAGCAGCATTACCCGCGCACAGGCGATTCTTTCGGATGTTACGTATGCGTGAGCGAGACTGTGGCGAGAGCGACGCGCGAGGCTCGAACGCGTTTCGCCGATACGATGACGTTTCGCGGCGCGAGGTAATGAGTCGAGCGCCGTCGTTTCCGTAACGAATCGATAGCGGCATCGCGCGTATCGATGCGTACTTCAGCACGTCCGCCCATTCGACGTCGATACCCTTTGGCATGGTTGGTGCTCTTCGCGTCTTTCTCGCCGGAGCGCGACTGGCGAGCCCGTCGGCCCTGCGTTTCCGGCGCGGCACGGAGGCAGCCAAGATGCAAACAGCATGGACGATGGCGGTGCTTGCAACAGTGGTGGGTGGATGCAGCGCCGGCGGCCTCGCATCCGAACCAGCGCAACGGCTCGATCCGACGAAGATCTATCTCGACGCTTTCGACTACATCGAGACGAGCCGGCGCGAGCTCGACCGATATCGATGCCTGAGCGGCGCGCCGCTTTCGTGCCGAATCGTCGCGATCACGGCAGAGTGTCAGTGCGCGTACTAAGAGCAGCGCCCAGGTAGAGTCTCTACCCGGCAAGCGAATCGCCGCGTCGCGAAGCCGTCCCCCGCGTGCGGCTATCGCTCACTCAGTTCGCCGGCTCTATGCGCAGCACGGCACCGTCGGTCGCGTGATCCGTCACGAGGTAGAGCAGCTCGTCCGGTCCTTGGCGAACGTCGCGAATACGCTGGCGCAGATCCACGAGAAGCGATTCGCGACGAAGCTCTTCCATGTTCTCGTTGAACAGCACGCGCTCGAGTCTGCCCGTGCCCGGAATCTCGCCGTAGCGCATGCCGCCGACGAAGACGTCGCCCTTCCATTTCGGCAGGCGGTTGCCGGTGTAGAACGCGAGGCCCGACGTCGAGATCGACGGCATCCAGTACACAGTTGGGGCTTCGTAGCCCTCGTGCGTCGAACCCTTCTCGGATTGCCAAGGGCCGGGATAGGTTCGCCCGTAGCTCACGACCGGCCATCCGTAATTCGCTCCCGGCTTGAGCACGTTGAGCTCGTCGCCGCCGTTCGGGCCCATCTCGACTTCCCATAGCTGCCCGCTCGCGGGATGCAGCGCGAGACCCAGCGGGCTGCGATGCCCCATCGTGAAGATTTCCGGGCGATAACCCGACCGGCCGACGAACGGGTTGTCGGGAGGCACGCTCCCGTCGTCTCTCAGGCGCAGAACCTTGCCGGCCAGGCTCGAAGGATCCTGGGCAGCGTCGCCGGTGCCGCCGAACGTCGTGACGTAAAGCATGCCGTCCGCGCCGAACGCGAGCCGCGAGATGCTGCCTGCATCGCGCGTCTCGAAGATATCCCGCACGTCGGTCAGCGCTTGGCCGTTCCATCGCCCGCGCGCGACTGCCAATCCCGCCTGCTCGCCGAACGGCTTGTTGTAGCTCAAATAGACGAAGCGCGTTTCGTCGAAGCGCGGATGAAGCACGACGTCCATCAACCCCGAGAGACCGACGCCTCGAACTTCGGGCACGCCGGCAACCGGCGCAGGCACGAGCGCGCCGTCGCGGATCAGGCGCAGCCGCCCGGCGTTGCGCTCCGTGACGAGCATGTCGCCGTTCGGTAAGAAAGCGAGGCTCCAAGGGTTCTCGAGGCCGCGCGCGACGACCGAGACCCGGATGTCCATCCCTTCCGCGGTCGGGTAGACGATGGGCTCGTTCGGCAGCGGCGGAACCGGTAGCCCCGGCGGCGGGACGGGCGCCCCGTTCTGGATCGGAATGCTCTGCTGGGCGCCGAGCGGCGCTAAGACCATCGCGAGCAGCGCGGCCAGCGCGCCGCGTCGTCCAATCGAACTCATGGCTCCCCCCGGAGTCGCTTTTTCCGGGGCTAGTACCACGGCGGGCGACGGCCCGTCAACGCGCCGCTATAGCGCGAGAGCCGGCGATGTAGTCCGTCACGTGCTCGGCGAATCGCATGAGGATCGACGCGGATTCGGGGGTATCACGGGTTGCCGCGGCGAGCGCGTCGGGGTCGAAACCCTCGTCGATCAGCGCGTCCCGCTGCGCGGCGATGTAATCGCGTACGATCGCCCCGTCGAACTCCGGATGAAACTGCACGCCCCAGGCACGTCGGCCGAATCGAATCGCGGAGTGACGGTCGAGCGCCGTTGCCGCGATCGGCTCCGCCCCCGGCGGCAGCTCCAGGACGACGTCGAGGTGCGTCATCGAGACGAGGAAACGACGCTC
>Ga0207873_1000805_pt1 | contig 32825 bp, 24 predicted proteins | sample BGWIniCompost_FD_187373 | JGI IMG/M metagenome (GOLD analysis project Ga0207873, IMG submission 187373) | Cellulose adapted compost microbial communities from Newby Island Compost Facility, Milpitas, CA, USA - BGW Initial Compost (SPAdes)... ... | reverse complement strand
GACCTTGGGACGCGCGATCGGTGGTGCGAAGGATCCCGCACCCTTGCGCGTGCCTGGGGATGGGTAGCATGCGGATCCCCGCCCGGGCACGGGCCACGGCGCGGCCACCTTCCCGCCACCCACCCCCGGGCACGCGTCGACCGCGTACGTCCATGTAAGTCGGCAGACTCCGTTAGCCCCGGGTACAGGCTGGCCAGGTGAATCCGAGAACGCGGCAACACCGGACGTGCCTGCCCGGGGTTGCCGGGATGGTCGAGGATATCCCGAACGGGAACGTGCCGGGGTCGGGCGAGGGATCCCCCTCGCTCCCAAAGGCGGGAGCGAGGGGGTTGCGTGCGACGGGACTAGGAGACCTGCGCGGCGGTGCGGAGGGACTCGGGCATCGGCTTGTCGCGCTTGGTCGGGGTGACGTACTTCTCGACGAGGCTGCTGGTGCCGCCGACGTTGAGCCGGTCGAAGATGAGATCGAAGCGCTCCTCGAGCAGCTTGCTGATCCCCTGGCGCACGTGGTCCGAGAGGTCCCACATCTGCTGCTTGAAGGGGCCGAAGGCCCGCTTGCGGGTCGTGTAGTAGAACTGCGCGTCGGTCATGTCCGGCTTGCGCTCGTCGGCATGGTTCTCCGCCAGGTAGGCGTAGATCTCGTCGCGCAGGTCCTTGGGGAAGAGGTCGCAGTCGTAGATCAGGTTCTGGAACGCCGTCGCCAGGTGCACCTCGCAGGCGTTCGTCTCGGCGAAGCGGTTGAAAGCGACCTCGGGCAGGGTCGATGCGCCGTGCTGGACCGCGCCGGCCAGTCCGTACTCCTTGCGGCTGACCTCGGAGAGCTCGGCCAGCGTGTCGAAGTCGACCTTGACGTCGGCGATGGTGCCGTCCGGCAAGACGACGCCGCCGTGGCTGGTGCCGGTCTGGACGCTGATCTTGCTGATGCCGACCAGGTCGCCGCCCTTCTCGGCAAGGACTCGGTTGAAGCCGTCCATGAAGGCGCGCAGCTCGTGGACGTCGCTGTTCTTGCCGCCCACCTCGCCGATCTCGCCGCCGACGGAGACCATGACCCCCTCGGGCTGGTGCTTCCGGATGAAGGCGGTCAGGTCGGCGCAGTGCTGGTAGTTGAGGGTCTGCTGCTCGGCCACGGTCGGCTTGCTCAGGTCGACCAGTGTGGAGGAGTCGACGTCGATGTTGTAGAACCCGGCGTCGAGCGCCTCGAGGATTAGCTTCTCAACGCCCTCGATCTCCTTCTGGGGATCCTTGGCGTAGCCCTTGGCGCTGATCTGGAAGTGGTCGCCCTGGATGAAGACCGGGCCGCGGTAGCCCTCGCGCAGCGCGGCGGCGAGCACGCTGGAGACGTACTCCTCCGGCCGCTGCTGGGTGTAGCCGATCTCCGAGCGGGCGATCTCGAAGATGAACTGCTTGCAGTCGTAGCGCATCGCAGTGCGGAAGACTGCCCGCGCGGTGTCGTAGGTCAGGCCGCGGATATTGATCGCCGGGGTCGTGCGGTGGTGCCACTCGCCGCGCCCGCCGGCCATGTAGTACTCGTGGATCGAGGCCGGCAGCGCCCCGAGCGCCTGGGCCGCCTGCCAGATGATCCAGCGGCAGGCCGGCTTGACCGCATCGTCGCCGAAGACGGCACCGTAGACCAGGCGATCAACCTTCTGCTCCCGGAACGCCCGCTCGTCGGTGATCGAGAGGGCGCCGTCCCGGATCTCGGCAGCCGGTTTCAGGTCGTCGATCAGCTCCTGAACAGACGAATAGCCACGCATGGGTGTAGCCTCCTCGCGGTATCGTCCCGTTGGCACGGCCAGCAGGGCCGGCTGGGCCTATCTTAGCCGTACTTCTCCGTTTCGGGCCATACTCGCTTTCGGCAAGCAAATTCCGCGCCGACTTGTGCCAAACCGCTACAGGTGCTCGGCGAACCAGTCGACGATCCACTGCAGCCGCTCGATGCGCCGGTCGGGCCGCCCGGTGCGTGACAGGCCGTGGCTCTCCTCCGGGAAGCGGACGAAGACTGCCTCCTTCCCCAGGTAGCGCAGCGCGGCGAACCACTGCTCGGCCTGCTCGATGGGGCAGCGCAGGTCCTGCTCGCTGTGGAGGATGAGGATCGGCGTCGTCACGTTCTTGACGTAGGTGATCGGGGAGCGCTCCAGGTAGAAGGACGGGTTGTCGTAGGCGCTGCCGCGGAACTCCCATGGGGTGTAGGACCAACCGATGTCGCTTGTGCCGAACAGGTTGAGGCGGTTGCAGGTGCTGCGCTGGGTCACTGCCGCCTTGAAGCGGTCGGTCTGGGTCACGATCCAGTTGGTCAGGTAGCCGCCGTAGGAGCCGCCGGTGACACCCAGGCGCTGCTCGTCGATGTAGCCCTGTGCGACCACGTAGTCGACCCCGGCCATGACGTCGCGGTAGTCGACCCCGCCCCAGTCGCCCATGGCCGCGGAGACGAACGCCTGCCCGTAGCCGGTGCTGCCGCGTGGGTTGGTCATGAGGACGACGTAGCCGCGGGCGGCCAGGACCTGCATCTCATGGAAGAAGGCGCTGCCGTACATGGCGTGTGGACCGCCGTGGATCTGGAGGATGAGCGGGTAGCGGACGGACGGGTCGAAGCCCGGCGGCTTAAGCAGCCAGCCCCCGATCTCCACCCCGCCTTCAGCGGGATAGGTGATGCGCTCGGCGGGGACAAGCTCTACCTCGGCCAGGAAGTCGGCGTTGGCCTCGCTTACCTCCCGCTCATCGCTGCCGTCGGCCGCGGCCACGTAGACCTCCAGCGGCCGGGTGGGCGAGGAGGCGAGGAAGGCGAGCGTGCCGTCGCCGGCAACGCTCACATTTGCGACTTCCCGGTCGCCGCCGATAACGACCGTGGTCTCGCCGTCGAGGCTCACGCGCAGGACCGGCACCGTGCCCTGATCGCTGATGAGAGTCAGCAGTCCGCTGCCGTCGGGCAGCCAGAGGGGCCGCTGAGGCGCCACCGCGTAGTGCTGGTCCGAGAGCACGGTGTTGCCCACCTCGCGGTCGAGCGCGGCGGTCAGGTTGCGCGCCTCGCCCCCGGTGGTGGGAGCGACCCACAGGCCGGTGAGCGTCGTCGGGCCGTAGGGTTCGATGATCGGGTTGCCCACGTAGGCGATCCAGTCCCCGTCGGGCGAGAAGGCCGGGGAATTGTAGACACCGTCGCTGGGGGTGATCCGGCGCGGCTCGCCGCCGTCGAGCGGCGCGATCCAGATATCCGAGAAGGTATTGCGCTCCCGGTCGTCGGTGCGGTTGGAGACGAAGGCGATGGCGCGGCCGTCCGGCGACCAGGCCGGCTGGGTGTCGTCCCAGTCGCCGTCGGTGATCTGGCGCGGCGTGCCGCCCGTGGCCGGGACGATGAAGATGTGGCGGCGTCGGTCGTCGAAGAAGCCTTCGCCGTCCAGCTTGTACTTGAGCGAGCGGATGACCTTCGTGTCGCTGCGCTGTGCCGCGCGCTTTCGGTCCTCCTCGGTCTCGTCCGCGCGCTGGACGGGGCCCTCGGGCCCGACCTTGCTGACGAACGCCAGCCAGGCGCCGTCCGGCGACCAGACCGGATCAGCCACGCCGTGCTTCAGGTCGGTGATCCGCTCCGGCTCGCCGCCGTCACTCGGCATGACGTAGAGCTGGGTCACGCCGTCGCGGTCGGAGAGGAACGCCAGCCGGCTGCCGTCGGGCGACCAGCGAGGGCTGGTGTCCTTGTGCGTCCCGGCGGTGAAGCGTGTCCGCCCGCTGCCGTCGGCGTTGACGACCCAGATGGCAGAGCGGTAGCGCTTCCCCTCCAGGTCGATCTCGGTGACGACATAGGCGACGCGCCGGCCGTCCGGCGCGATCTGGGGATCCCCCAGGTAGCGAATACGCGCCAGATCGGCGATCTCGATCGGTCGGGGCATGGGTGCGTGTCCTTTCGGGACTACTGCGTGTTGCGTATTTCGTGTTCCGTGTGTCGTGGTCCACCGGCAGGGCGGGCTTGTGCCGGACCCTGCCAGTGGACCGGATGGGTTTGCTGACGGATGCGGTCATCAGCCCTCGCCGAAGAGCGACCAGATGGTCGCGGCGTACTTGATCCCGGCGAGGTAGTGACGGACGGTGATGAATTCGTTGGCGGCGTGGCCGCGCCAGTCCGGCGGGCCGATCCCCGTCCCGGCGCCGGGGATGCCCAGCTTGCCGGCGAGCCACACCGCCTGGCGCCCGGAGGCCGACTCGCTCGGCCGCAGCGACGGCTCACGACCGTAGACGCGGCGCGCAGCCTCCACCACCACGCGCGCGAAGGGCGAGTCGGCCGGGACGCGCGAGGGTTCGATGCTGCCGAGGTCGTGCAGCTCCACGTCGGCGAAGCCGTGGTCGTCCAGGTGCTTCCGCAGCCGCTGGAAGATGTCGGCCGGGTCCTGGTCGACGACGAGGCGGAAGTCGACATTCACCGCGGCGGTCGCGGGCAGGAGCGTCTTGTTGCCCTCGCCGACGTAGCCGGAGGCGAACCCGGCGATGTTGCAGGTCGGCGTGAACAGCAGTTGCTCCAGCGCGTCCACCCCGGAGACGCCGCCGAGGAACTCGTCCACGCCGAGGTCCCGCTTCTGCGCCTCGTCGTCCCATCCCGCCTGCTCCAACAGGGAGCGCTCGAGCGGCGTTGGCGGGCGTACGGCGTCGTAGAAGCCCTCGATGCGCACGCGCCCGTCCGGGCCCTTGATCGACGCCAGCGCCCAGACGAGCTTCCAGGCCGGGTTGGGCACCAGCCGGGCGCGGGCGGAGTGGAGGTCCTTGCTGCCGCCGCGGGCGCGCATCTGCACGAAGAGGAGGCCGGAGGTGCCGAGGCTGACGCGCGGCACATCGCCAGCGTCGAAGCCGCCGTCGAACGAGAGGGCGGCGTCGGCCGCCAGCAGGTCGCGGTGACGCTCGACGAAAGCGGGCAGGCTGGGGCTGCCGCTCTCCTCCTCACCGTCGAAGATGAACTTCACGTTGATCGGCAGACCGGTCGTAGCCCGCAGCGCCTCCACCGCCTTCAAGTGCGCCATCAGGTTGCCCTTGGCGTCGGTCGCGCCGCGGCCGATGATGCGGTCCCCCACGCGCCGGGCCTCGAAGGGCGGCGACTCCCAGTCGGATTCGGGGTCGGCGGGTTGCACGTCGTAGTGCGTGTAGATCAGCAGCGTCGGCGCCTCAGGCCGGTCGCTGTTGATTTCACCGTAGACCACCGGCAGCCCGTCGGTTTCGATCACCCGCGCGGTGATCCCAACGTCGCCCATCATCTCGACCAGCAGTTCGGCGCACTCGCGCACGCCGAGGTTCGCCGAGGAGATGGACGGCTGGCGGATGAGCCGCTGGAGGTCGGCGACCATGCGGTCGGCGTGCTCGTCTACGTAGGCATAGACGGGTGATAGATCGGTCATCGCGCCCCCCCTCTCGCGTCCGCTGCCGCTATGCGTCCTGTGCCGCCCGGCCCAGGTGCCGCTCATACCAGTCGATTGCCCGCTGCAGGACATCGATCTGGTGCTTGCGCTCCATGATCACGTGCGGCTCGCGCGGGTAGAGTACCAGTTGCGTCTCCACGCCGCGGCTCTTGAGCCCCTCATAGAGCTCGAACCCCTGGCTGGGCGGCACGCGGATGTCGTTCTCGCCGTAGAGGATCAGGGTCGGCGTGGTCGCCCGGCTGATGACGCGAATCGGCGACAGGCGCCAGTGGGTCTCAACCTCCTCGTCGACCGGACCGAGGTAGCGGTCGAAGACGCTGCGAACATCGGCGGTGCCCTGGAAGCTGACCCAGTTGGAGATCCCGGCGCCGGAGACGGCCGCCTTGAAACGATCGCTGTGGGTGATGGCCCAGTTGGTCAGGAAGCCGCCACCGCTCCAGCCACCGACGACGAGCTGGTCCGGGTCGGCGATTCCCTGTTCGATCAGGTAGTCCACTCCGCTGTTGATGTCCTCCCAGTCGGGCTCGCCGTAGCAGCCGACGATGCCGCAGAGGAACGCGGTGCCGCGGCCGGAGGAGCCGCGCGGGTTGGGCAGGAAGACCGCGTAGCCCCGCTGGGCGAAGAACTGCCCCCAGTCGTGCCAGCCGGCATACAGGTGGTGGAGCCAGGCACCGCACGGCCCGCCGTGGATGTGGACCAGCAGGGGATAGCGCTTCCCCTCCTCATAGCCGACGGGGAGGATCACCATCCCCTCGATCTCCAGCCCGTCGGTCGAGGTCCAGCGGATATCCCGCACCTCACCCCACTCGTAGTCGCGAGTCCAGGGGTTGAGGTCGGTCAACCGGCGCGGCTCGCCACCCAGGTCGGCTGCGTAGACGTCGCCGTACGACTCGTCGTGGGCGTAGACGAACGCGGCACGGTCGCCGCTCGCGCTCAGTCGGAAGGCGGTCACCACGCCCACCCGCTCGAACGGCGCGAATGCGTCGCTGACCTCCCCGGAGGTGAGGTTGAAGACTTTGACCGTCACCTGCTGGCCCATCTCGACCGAGGTGACGATCCGCTCCCCGTCCGGCAGCCAGTGGAAGTCTCGGAACGATCCCTCGAAGCCGGGTGCAACGATGTGGGGCTGACCGCCGCTGGCCGGCATCGTCTGGAGGGAGAAGAAGGCGGGCATGACCTCTTCGGCGGCAACGAAGGCGAGCGTCTTCCCGTCCGGGCTGAACTTCGGCGCTGTCAGCAGTCCTTCGAAGCGGCCGAGACTGCGCAACTCCCCGTCCAGGCTGAGGATCGCCATCTCGGGCGCGAACGTGTAGTGGGCCTTGGGGTCGGGCGAGGCGAGGACGACGAAGGACTTCCCATCCGGCGCCCAGGTGAACCCCGCGTCCGCCTGGGTGCCGATGTGGATCCCCTCCGGGCTGATCCGGCGCGGCTCTGGGAGGGCGTTCGGGTCGATGGCGGCCGTGGCCTCCGGCACGGCGATGACCCAGAGGCTGGCGCGCTTCACGTCGGCGTCAACGAGGCGGGCGTCGTCGCGCTCCTCGCGGCGCCGCTTCTCCTCCTCGGTCTCGGCGTCCATCGCGGTGTAGGCCAGCAGCGACCCGTCGGGCGACCAGGCCGCCTGGCCGACACCCCCTTCGGCGGCGGTGACGCGCACCGCCTCGCCACCGGCGAGGTCCAGCACGTAGACCTGCGGCTTGCCGCGCTCGAGTCGATCGGAGACGAATGCCAGCCGCCGCCCATCGGGTGACCAGCGTGGAGCGCCGTCCGCCGCCTCGGAGGTGGTCAGGCGCCGGGGCGTACCGCCGTCTGCGGCGACCAACCAGATCGCGCTGACCGGGTGTTCTCCCTCCTTCGAGGCCGGTGCCGTCACGTAGGCGACGTGGCGGCCGTCCGGCGAGATCTGAACGTCGGTCACGAGCGTGGCACTGACTGCCTGCTCGAAGGGGAGCAATCGCTCCGCTGCCATTCTGTTCTCCCTCCCCTGCCGTGGGCGGATACGGGTCTCGGTTACCACGGTGAGCCTGACGCCGGAGCCGCGACCTGTCAAGGCCGGGGACGGGTCTCGGCGTCGTTCCTCCACGCTGTCCGTGCTCGCGGGGATCCCCGCGTCGTGGTCTGTGCCCGGGGGTGAACCCCCGGGCTGACAAGGCGAAGCCGGCTGAAGCCGGCTTTGGAGTGCGGCGGCTCCAGCCGCCGCTTTGGTATCGCGCGGCATCAGCCGCGCGCCGGGGCTGGTTCCGCGCCAGTGTCGTGGCATGGGCTGGGTGACGCGAAGATCCCGCGCCGTGGCATGTGCCCGGGGCTAAAGCCACCGGGCTGAATACGGGCAAGCCCACTGAAGGGGCTTGGACGGCCACGCCCGGGTGGATCCGATCCGGAATCTCGATGGTTGCCGTGTTCCCAGCCCCTTTAGTGGGCTTCGATTTCTCAGCCCGGGGGTTTACCCCCGGGCACATACCTGGATGTCAGAACCGTATCACCTGAAGGTGAGCCTCGCACCGCCTCAGCCCGCTTCAGCGGGCTTTCCGTTGTCAGCCCTGGGGTTTACCTCCGGGCACGTACCGCTCACGCACGGCCTTCGCACGTGGTGGACATCCTGGAGGAAAAATGCCCCTCGCCCAGCGGTGGGCGAGGGGCTGGTTGCGTGCGGATGAGAGGCGCTCGCTCAGGCTGCCTTGACGGCGTTCGTGAGCTTGGTGAGCGACTCCTTGGCGTCGCCGAAGAGCATGACCGTCTTCGGATCGTGGAACAGTTCGTTCTCGATCCCGGCGAAGCCGGGGCGCATCGACCGCTTGAGCACGATGATGGTGCGCGCCTGATCCACGTTGAGGATGGGCATGCCGTAGATCGGGCTGCTCGGGTCGGTGCGCGCGGCCGGGTTGACCACGTCGTTGGCCCCGACGACCAGGGCCACGTCGGCGTGGGCGAACTCGTTGTTGATCTGATCCATCTCGAAGAGCTGGTCGTACGGCACGTTCGCCTCGGCCAGCAGCACGTTCATGTGGCCCGGCATGCGCCCGGCGACCGGGTGGATGGCGTACTTGACCGTGACGCCGCGCTTCTCCAGCTCGTCGGCCAGCTCGCGGATCTGGTGCTGGGCCTGGGCCACCGCCAGGCCGTAGCCCGGGACGATGATGACCTCGTTGGCGTAGGCCATCACCACCGCCGCGTCCTCGGGGGTCGTCTCGCGGATCGGCTTCTCTTCGCCGACCTTGGCGCCGGCCGTGGACGCCGCGCCGAAGGCGCCGAAGAGCACATTGCTGAGCGGGCGGTTCATGGCGCGGCTCATGAGCACGGTGAGGAAGCCACCGGAGGCGCCGACCAGCGCGCCCGCGACGATCAGGATCTGGTTGTGGACCACGAAGCCGGTCAGCGCGGCGGCGATGCCGGTGAAGGAGTTGAGCAACGCGATCACGACCGGCATGTCGGCGCCGCCGATCGGGAGCACGACCAGCACGCCCAGGACCATCGCCACGGCCAGGAGGAGCCAGACGAAGAGGTTGCCCCCATCGAAGCCGACCACGACCGTGCCCAGGGCGAGGATCGCCACGAAGAGGATCACGTTGAGTGCCGACAGGCCCGGGAAGCGGATCGGCCGCCCGGAGATCAACTCCTGCAGCTTGCCGAAGGCGATCAGGCTGCCGGTGAGGGAGAGCGCGCCGATGGCCGTGCCGGCCGAGACGGAGAGCGCCTCCCCGGCGCCGATGGAACCTTCTTCGCTGAACCGAAGGAACTCCGCGACCGAGACGAAGGCCGCGGTACCACCGCCCATGCCGTTGAACAGCGCCACCATCTGCGGCATGGCCGTCATCTGCACCGTGCGGGCGAAGTAGACACCGACCACGGCGCCGATGGCGGTGCCGACCACAATAATGGCGATGTTGATCGGCTTCCAGGTGATCGAGCGGTCGAGGAGGGTGACCGCGACCGCGATCGTCATGGCGAGGATGGCAAGGCGGTTGCCGTGGCGGGCAGTGGCCGGGGAACTGAGACGCTTGAGACCAAAGATGAAGAGGATCGCGGAGATGAGATAGGCGACTGCAATAATGGCTGCGCGAGCGTCAGTAATCACCGCTTCTCCACCGGCTTCTTCTTGAACATCTCCAGCATCCGATCGGTGACGGCGAAGCCCCCGAAGACGTTGCCGGCCCCGAGCACGATCGCCACGAAGGCCAGCACGTAGAGGAGGGGCGAATCGGCCGTCCCCGCGACAAGGATCGCGCCGATGAGCACGATGCCGTGGATGGCGTTGGTGGCCGACATCAGCGGTGTATGCAGCGTCGATGGGACGCGGCCGATGACCTCCACGCCGAGGAAGAGCGCCAGGAGAAAGACATAGGCGCCCAGGATGAGCTCTTGACTCACGCCACTCGCTCCTTCATCCACTCGCGGGTCGGCCCGTGCAGGACCTCACCGTCCCGTGTCAGGACCACGCCCGCGGTAATCGAGTCCTCCATGTCGAACGTCAGGTTGGCGTTCGGCGCCAGGTGCTCGAGGAGCGCGCCGATGTTCTTGGCGTACATCTGGCTGGCGTGGTAGGCCATCTCGCTCGGCAGGTTGAGCGGGCCCATGATCGTGACGTTGTGGCGGACGATCGTCTCACCGGGCTTGGTCAGCTCGCAGTTGCCGCCCATCTCCGCGGCCAGGTCGACGATCACCGAGCCGGGCCGCATGTTGGCAACCGTGTCCTCCGGCAAGAGCAGCGGCGCGGGGCGGCCGGGAATGAGTGCGGTCGTGATGATCACATCGGAGCGGGCCGCGTGTTCCTTAATGAGGGCGATCTCCCGCTTGATGTGCTCCTCCTCTAGCTCAGTGGCGTAGCCGCTCGCGTCCTGCGAGCTCTGAATGTCCAGCTCGAGGAAGGTCGCGCCCAGGCTCTCGACCTGCTCCTTCACCACCGGGCGGGTGTCGAACGCCTCCACCACGGCACCGAGGCGGCGGGCGGTGGCGATCGCCTGGAGCCCGGCCACACCAGCACCGAGGACGAGCACTCGGGCTGGGGGGATCGTCCCCGCGGCGGTCATGAGCAGCGGGAAGAACTTGGACAGCGCATTCGCGGCGAGCAGCACCGCCTTGTAGCCGGCGATGGTGCTCATCGATGAGAGCGCGTCCATCGGCTGGGCGCGGGTGATGCGCGGGATCGCGTCCATGCTGAGCGCGGTGACCTTGCGCTCGGCCAACTGCACCACCAGTTCGGGGCGGGTGAGCGGCGAGAGGAACGCGATGATTACCTGACCCTCGCGCAGCAGCGGCACCTCCTCGTCGGTCGGCCGCTGCACCTTGAGGATCACGTCCGCTTCGCGGTAGAGTTGGGCGACTTCGGGGACGATCGTCGCGCCGGCCTCCGTGTAGAGCTCGTCAGGGTAGCTGGCTGCGACGCCAGCCTCGCGCTCTACCAGGATGCGGAAGCCGCGGCCGGACAGTCGCTTGACGACATCCGGCGTGAGGGCGACCCGTCGCTCCCCAGGGATCGTCTCCCGAGGCACCCCTACCGTGAGCGTGGGGCCGGATTCGGGCTGTGAAGACACCAAGACCAACCACTCCTTGATACTCGCTGTGGGTGGACGAATCCCCCACAGTCATGACCGGGATCGTCGAGGCACATGGCCGCAGGTGTCGCGCGCGGCACGTCGACCGATGTGTTCCCACAACGGGTAGCGTACCGCCGCGATGGGCCAGCGTCAACTATCCCCGGCGCCCGATGCTCGGGCCGGAACTCTTCCCAGTCTCGAGGGAATCTTGCTCGGCGCGCTGGGCCTCTACCAGCCAGCGCACCACATCCAGGTGGTTCTCACGGTAGTACCGGCCCAGCCCCAGTGTCCACCAGGGCCGGACCGGTACTACCAGCCGTTTCTGTTCCAACCGGGCCAGCTCTTCCTCGCTGGCGCCGGTGATGTGCAACACCTCGTCCCGTCGGAACAGCATCCGCTAGTCGCTCATCTCCGCGATCGACTCGCGTGCCAGGACCAGGGCCGGGCGGGGTCGGTAGCCGCGCGCACGGGGCCGGAGCAGGTTGGCTCGCGCCGGATCCACCACCACTGCCTGCAGGTACCGGCTGAGTGGCTGCCCGAAGCGCTGCGCGATCGCGCCCACCAGCGCCCGGTCCAGTGCCTCCAGCAGGTGGTCGAGGGCGTGCGTGGCCTGCTCGACGAGCACATAGACGCGGAGGGCATCGTACAGCGACGCCTCCGGCGGTGCCAACTCCTCCCCGTCCGGGACGTCCTGCTCCTCGTAGAGAGCGACAACGTTCCGATCGTAGCGCAGAAGCAGCATCGCGACCTGGCGCGCCAACTCGTAGCGGAAGTAGGAAACGGCGGTCGGGTCGTTCGCCTCGAGCCGCGCGAACGCGGCGAGGGGTGTTGGAAGGTGCATCCGGCGCGCCGTGACTGCCACCGCCTGCTCGATCATCTCGGGGGCGGTGTGATCCAGTTCCGCTGGGGCGCTCAGGACCTCTGCCATGACGAAACCCTCTATTCCTCCGGGTACCGGTCTCACCGGGTTACGCGCCGGCCGTCCGCCGAAGCGCGGCGGTCTCAGCCACCCGGCCGACGGCGATCAGATACGCGGCCAGCCGCAGGCTGACATCCTCCGCCTCTGCCCGCTGGATCACGGCCTCGAAGGCGTCGAGCATCATGCGGTCAAGCCGCGCGCGAACGTCCTCCAGAGTCCACTTCGTGCCCTGGAGTCCCTGGATCCATTCAAAGTAGGAGACGACGACGCCCCCGGCGTTGGCCAGGATGTCGGGCACGACCGTGATGCCGCGATCCTCCAGGATGCGGTCGGCCTCGCCTGTGGTCGGGCCGTTGGCCGCCTCGACGATGATCGGCGCGCGGATATCGCCCGCGTTGGCCGTGGTGATCTGCCCCTCGAGCGCGGCGGGGATCACTACGTCGCAGTCGACGGTCAGCAGCTCGGCCGCGCCGATGGGCTCGGCGTCTTCACCGGGGTACCCCTCGAGGAGGCCGCGCGGGTGGTTGCGGGTGTGGGCGACGATGCGCGGGATGTCCAGCCCCTTGGGGTTGTAGAGTCCGCCGCTGACGTCGCTGATGGCCACGATGCGGCAGCCGGCGTCGGCGAGGGTGCGAACCGTGTGTCCGCCGACCTTGCCGAAGCCCTGGACCGCGATCCGGGCATCCTCAAGCGCGATCCCCCGGCGCTTGAGCATTTCCATGGTGATCAGGGCGACGCCGCGGCCGGTGGCCTCACCGCGTCCCGGGATGCCGCCAAGGGCGAGGGGCTTACCGGTAACAACTGCCGGATCGAAGACACCGGTCTGCGTCTCGACGGCGTCCAGGAACCAGGCCATGACTTGCTCGTCGGTGTTGACGTCCGGCGCGGGGACATCGACGCGCGAGCCGATGATCGGCAGCATGGCCGTGGCGTAGGCTCGCGTGATCCGCGCCAGTTCACCTGCGGACAAGAGCGACGGGTCGCAGTTGACCCCGCCCTTACCGCCGCCGTATGGGAGGTCCAGGAGGGAGCACTTCCAGGTCATGAGGGCTGCCAGGCCGCGTACCTCGTCGAGATCGACCGAGGGATGGTAGCGGATGCCGCCCTTGGCCGGGCCGCGCAGGCGGGAGTGCTGCACGCGGTAGCCCTGGAAGACCGCGATGCGGCCGTCGTCCATCTCGATCGGGAGCGCGACGCTCATCTCGCGCTCGGGCGTCTCCAACACCTGCTGTAATCCGGGATCGAGGCCGAGGTGCGCCGCTGCTGCACGGAACTGTGCGCTGGCGTCCTCGAGGAGAGTTGAGCCCTGTCGCTCGCGGGCACGTACGTCGACCGACCTGCCTGCGACCTCGGCTTGCTCCTGTTGCCGCATAACCACCTTCTCTCCTTTTGCCGTCCCACGGGCGGGACACCGGCGCCCGCCGCCCCGATTCTCGTAGATTCGGGCGTGAGAATCCCATAGGAAGGTGGCCATCCGGCGTAAGAATTGCGTGAGAATGCCGATGCGGCGAACGCTAGGCGAGGCTCGGGGGCGCAACCCTCCGGATCAGGCAGGGTCGTTGTTCTCCGGCTCGGCGGCAAGAACGTAGCCGACGCCGGGCTCGGTCAAGAGGTGAGTGGGGCGAGTGGGGTTGCGTTCGAGCTTCTGGCGCAGGTAGCGCATGTAGGTGCGCAGGTACTCCACCTCGTCGCGGTACTCGGCACCCCAGACCTCGGTCAGGAGTTGATCGTGCGGGATGACGCGCCCAGGCCGGCGCGCCAGCGCCACGAGCAGCCGGAACTCGGTCGGCGTCAGATGGATATCTTCCCCGCCGCGTGTTACCCGGTGGGCGGCCAGGTCGATGACCAGATCGCCGACGGTGAGGCGCGCAGGACCGGCAGCAAAGCCACGGCTGCGGCGCAGCACCGCCTGTACCCGTGCCAGCAACTCCTTGGCACTGAAAGGCTTGGTCACGTAGTCATCCGCGCCGAGCTCGAAGCCGCGCAGCTTGTCCGTCTCCTGGGTCCGAGCCGTCAACATAATGATCGGCACGTCCGAGAATTCGCGCACCCGGCGGCAGACGTCGAAGCCGTCGATGTCGCCGGGCAGCAGGAGGTCGAGCAGGATCAGGTCGGGCGCCTCCAGCGCGACCATCTCCAGCGCGTCGGCGCCGGTAGCCGCGGTCAGTACCCGGTAGTCTGCTGTGCGGAGGATCGATTCGATGAGACGGACCAGGCGCGGCTCGTCTTCGACGACCAGGATCGTGGCACGGTGTGTCGACGACGGCACGCGCTAGCTCCCTTCTGCGTCAGTTTCGGTATCGCGGGGCGCCAGCGGCAGGGTGAAGGAGAAGACCGTTCCCTGCCCGACAGTGCTCTCGGCCCAGATGCGACCCCCGTGCGCGCGGATGATGGCGTCGGAGATCGGCAGCCCCAGACCGGTGCCGGCCACGCGGCGGCCGTTCGTGCTGGCGCGGAAGTACCGCTCGAACAGCTTGTTCAGATGCTCCGGCGCGATCCCGATCCCCTGGTCGGCCACGCTGACGACCACCTCGTCTCCCGCGACCCGGCCGCTCACGACGATCAGCCCGCCCTGCGGCGAGTACTTGACTGCATTATCAAGCAGGTTGCTCAGGACCTGATCGATCCGCAGGGCGTCGGCCATCACCGCCGGGAAGTCGGGCGGGAAGGAGAGGACGAAGCGGTGGCGATCGGTGCGGAGCGCCAGCTTATCGATGGCGCGGCGAACCATATGCGGCAGGAGGATCGGCTCCGGCTCGATGCGCAGCGCCCCGGCCTCAATGATCGAGGCATCGAGCACGTCTTCGATCAGTTGCGTCAGGTGGTCGGTTTCGGCGTCGATCGCCAGCAGGAACTCGCGCCGGGTCTCTTCGTCCCAGTAGGCGTCCTCCAGGAGTAAGGCCGAGGCGTAGCCCTTGATCGACGCCAGCGGTGTGCGCATCTCGTGGGAGAGGATGGCCGCCAGATCCGACCGCAGGTGGGCGCCCTGGCTTGCCAGCCGGCCCGCCGGGCGTGCGGCGCGCTGGTGGTGGTCGATCGCGGCTGCGATCAGGGACGCGGCGCGCCCGGCCCGGTCCTCGTCCCACCAATCGGGCGCGACTGCCTTCCGGCTGCCGGCGACGATGGCGCCGAGCAGGCGCCCGTCATGGCGGAGCGGCAGGCTGACCTGCCAGCGCGCCTCGGCGAGCGCGGGGGCCTCGAAGGGGCGATCGTCCGCCGCGATCCTCACGCGCCACTCCAGCCCATCGCCGAGCGCCGCGGCCAGCAGCCCGGGGAGTGCGGCGAGCAGGTCATCGAGGTTCAGCGGCCTGAAGAGGGCGCAGGCCAGGTCGTCCAGGTCGGCGGTGGTCTGCTTGGTGGGCGTGGTCGTCATGGCCATCGACCTCCTCCATGCCTGACATGCTCGCCATCCTCGCGGCGTGCCAGGAGCACTGGCACAATGATAGCCCGAGTGGGGCGAAGCCGCGCTGGACGTGTCTGGTAGCATGACCGCAGAGAGGAGCGGTGCGCGGCCCCGGCGTGGGGAAGAACTCCGGCTCGGAGGAGATCGGCCAGTGGAAACGGTGGACATCGCGAGCAAGATCATCAGCGTGCCGGTGCCCAACGACGGCATCATGGAAGAAGAGACGAACGCCTACATCATCCACTCCCCCGAGCAGGGAGGCCCGGTCGTGGTCGTCGACCCCGGCTCGGCTGCGGGGACGGAGGTGATCCTGGCCGCGCTGGCAAAGCTGGGTGACCCGCCGGTGCGTGACATCCTGCTGACCCACGCTCACGTCGATCATGCCGCAGGGGCGGCGGCACTGCGCGAGGCGACGGGGGCGCCGATCTGGCTGCACCCGGACGACCTGCCGGTCGCCGAGCGACTGAAAGAACCCCTCCCCGTGGACCACTACCTCAAGGACGGTCAGACCTTCGAGGTCGCCGGGCTGGTCTTCGACGCGGTGTTGACGCCGGGTCACGCCGCGGGGCATGTCGTGTTTGTCGAACGGAACTCCGGTGTGACGCTCGCGGGGGACCTGGTGCACGGGCGGGGCACGGTCGGCATCTTCCCGCCCTACGGCAGCATGCGCGCCTACCTGGCGTCGCTCCAGCGCCTGCTCGACCGCGGTGTCACCCGGCTCCTGCCGGGACACGGCCCGGTGATTGAAGACGGCCCGGCAAGGCTGCGGCGCTACATCGAGCACCGGTTGGCGCGCGAGGAGCAGATCGCCGAATACCTGGCCGCCGGTGTCACTACTATCCCTGACCTCGTTGCGCGCATCTATCCCGATCTGGCCCCACGGAACCTGTACGCGGCCCGCTCGACGGTGTACGCGCACCTGGAGAAACTGATCGAGGACGGACGCGTCATCCAGGAGGGCGCGGACGAGCAGGCGACGTACCGGTTGGTTCGGTAGGGCCGCCGTCCCCCGCGCGTGCGTTCGAACGCAAGGGCTTGACAAGCCGGCACACGTGTGGTACTGTACATACACGATCCCGAGGAGTCGACCGACGGATCGACGCACAGCCACCGAGGCCCACCCTCGGGGCTGATCCCGACCCAACCGGGAAGCCGGGGCGGTCGGCCGCAAACCAGGAAGCTGGGGAGCGGTCGCTGGCACGAGCGAACCAGGGCAGCCGGCGCTCGTCGGCAAGCCAGGAACGTATCGGTCAGTGGGATGGCGTCGAGACGCAGGCTCGTCGGGATCGTTTTTTGTGTCCGAGAACAGCTTTCCTCCGCGTAACACCCAGAGAACGCGCCAGGTGCGGTTGCTCCTGTACGCCTGACGTGTCTCCGCCTCACAGCCGGCGGAGATGGAGCACGTCGACGTGGCCGGGCTCGTGGTGGACGGTGAGGCTACCGACGAAGAGGGCGTGCATCCCGGGATGCGCGTGGCCGGTGGCGACGAGCCGCTCGCCGATATCGCGGACCAGCGTCTCGGTGTCGCTGGCGAACTCCATCACTACCGTCTCAACCCCCCACACCAGCGCGAGCTGATTCGCGACGAACTCGCTGTTCGTCACGGCGACCACCGGGACGGCCGGCCGCTCGCGGGCCACCTCGCGGGCGGAGTAGCCGCTGCGGGTAATGACGGCAATTAAGTTGACCAGCGTCGAGCGGCGGGCGAGGTCGCTGGCGGCGCGAGCCATGGTGGAGGCGATCGTGTCGGCTCGGTCGCTCTGCGGCCGCGGGCTCACCGGGAAGGCGGTCTCCACCGTCCGGGCGATGCGGTCCATCATCTCGACGGCCTCCACCGGGTACTTGCCGGTGGCCGTCTCGGCCGAGAGCATGACCGCGTCGACCCCATCGAGCACGGCATAAGCCACGTCGCTCGTCTCCGCGCGCGTCGGGAGCGGCTGACTGGTCATCGTCTCCAGCATCTGCGTGGCGATGATGACCGGTTTCCCGTGGGAGCGCGCCACGTCGACGATGTGCTTCTGGGCGATCGGCACCTCCTCCGGCGGGAGCTGCACGCCCAGATCCCCCCGGGCGACCATGAGGGCGTCGGCAACGTGGCTGATCTCGTGGATGGCGCGCAGCGCCTCAGGACGCTCGATCTTCGCGACCACGGCGGCGCGGCCGCCGTGCCGGCGCAGCTCGTCGCGGACCATGATGATGTCGGCCGGGGAGGTGACGAAGCTCACGCCGAGGTACTCCAGGTCCTGCTCCGCGGCGAAGGCGATGTCAGTCGCCTCGGTGGCTGAGAGGGTACGTACCGGCGCCGGGGCGCCCGGCACCGTGACGCCCTGGCGGCCGCGCAGGCGCCCGCCGCGCACCACCCGCGCCGTCACACTATCTCCCCTACGGGCGGTGACGATCAGTTCGATCAGGCCATCGCTCATCAACACCCGCTGCCCGGCGCCCAGTGCGCTGACCAGCTCCGGATCGTCGATCGAGATGCGATCGGGCTCGAGCGGGTCATCGCCCGCTGTGAGCTGGACCAGCGCGCCCCGCTCCAAGAGGATCGCCTCGCCGTCCGCGGCCGGGCCGGTGCGAGGTTTGGGGCCGGCCAGGTCCTGAAGAATGCCGATGTGGCGGCCGGTCTCGCGCGTGACGGAGCGGATGATCTGCACGATCGCGTAGCGTTCCTCAACGGCGTTGTGAGCGGTGTTGATGCGGATCACATCGGCGCCCGCGCGGATCAGGCGCTCGAGTGTCTGCGCATCCCAGGACGCGGGGCCGATCGTTGCCACGATCTTGGTCGTTCGGGTGCGGCGTGGGGCGTTCACGATACTGGTACTCCTCGACTCAGCCGCCGGGCGGGATAGTGCAGCACCTGCTTTTCTCGGGTCCGGCATCCACGATACCACGCACTGTTCGTGCCCGGTAGAGCAGCAGAGAAATGGGCCGAGCGTGCGTCAACTCCTTTACCAAATCGGTCTCTCCATCGGTGAAACGCCCGCGGGTGGGAGAATCGCTCACCTCGCGCTGCGACGCGGACGCGTACGCATTCGACAAGAAGTTATTGCAAGAATAGGTATGTGTCGATAAAATAGCCACTACCGCGACAATAGAGCGTTACGTTCACATAGATAGGAGGTGGCACCGGGTACCGGAGAGTAGCCCACGGACATGTCCCGCACGTAAGCGGGCCGACAGGCCGGGAAGTGGGGAGTCGGTAGCCTGTCGCCCAGCGTGATCCGTTTCGACAACGCAGCGCGGATTGGGTTCCTGGTCTTGTCGGTGACGACCGCAACGACTCACGTCAGATGAGAGTTCCGGCACGCAACGACACAGAAGGGGGAGCCGTATGTCCAGCGGGGCACTTCCAGCATCCACACCCGCAGGTCGTCAGGGGGATTCCAGCATCTTCCGGGTCATCGGCGCCTCGGCCGTGGGCACGATGATTGAATGGTATGACTTCTATATCTTCGGCAGCCTGGCTGCGGTGATTTCCCTGCACTTCTACCCCAGCGGCAATCAGGTAGCCGCGCTGCTCGCCACGTTGGCGACATTTGGAGCCGGGTTTGCGGCGCGTCCCTTCGGCGCGCTCTTCTTCGGCCGCATCGGCGACCTGGTCGGACGCAAGTACGCCTTTCTCGTCACGCTCCTGATCATGGGTGGGGCGACGTTCCTCATCGGTATCCTGCCCGGCTACGCCACGATTGGCATTGCTGCACCGATCATCCTCGTCACCATCCGTGTGCTGCAAGGCCTCGCCCTCGGCGGCGAGTATGGTGGCGCCGCGGTCTATGTCGCCGAGCACGTCCCCGACCACAAGCGCGGCTTCTATACCAGCTTCATCCAGACGACCGCGACACTCGGCTTGTTCCTGTCCCTACTCGTCATCCTGGCCGTGCGTGAATCCATGTCGCAGTCGGCGTGGGAGAGTTGGGGCTGGCGCGTTCCGTTCCTGCTCTCGATCGTCCTGGTCGCTGTGTCGCTCTTCATTCGACTCCGCCTGAAGGAATCCCCGCTCTTCACCAAGATTAAGGACGCCGGGAAGACCTCCAAGGCGCCGATCATGGAGAGCTTCGGCAGCAAGGCCAAGTGGCAGACGATCCTGCTGGTTCTCTGGGGTGCTGCTGCCGGGCAGGCAGTGGTCTGGTACACAGGCCAGTTCTACACGCTGAGCTGGCTGCAGAACGAATCGACGGCGGGCGTGCCGTTCGTCGATACGAACTGGATCGTCGCCATCGGGCTGGCACTCGGAACCCCGTTCTTCGTCGTCTTCGGTGCCCTCTCCGACCGACTCGGCCGTAAGACGGTGATGATGGCGGGGAACCTGCTCGCCGCGATCTTCACCATCCCGATCTTCGTCCTGATGCGGGCGCATACGCCGGTCGGGGGCAACTACAACCCGGTGGTCCTCATCTTCTGCGTCTTCGTGCTGGTCCTCTTCGTGACGATGGTCTACGGCCCGATCGCCGCCTTCCTCGTCGAGTCGTTCCCGGCGCGGGTCCGCTACACCTCGGTGTCGCTTCCGTATCACATCGGGAACGGCTATTTCGGTGGCTTCCTGCCGCTGATTGCCACGGCGCTGGTCGTCGCCGCGCAGGACAACAGCTCCCTGTCGCGGTACGCGCCGTACGTGGGCCTGATCTACCCGGTCACGGTTGCGGCCATCACCTTCATCGTCGGCTCGCTCCTGCTGCGCGAGACGAAGGACAACACGATCGAGGGGATCGAGACGCGCCAGCGGGGGTACTCGCCGGCCATCTTCGGCTCCCTGGTCGGCCTGACCATCGTGGCGCTGGTGGCGGCGGACCAGTTCCTGATGCCGACGCTGAACACGGAGACCCTCAACGTCCAGTGGTTCTTCCGAATCTTGGCGCTGCTCGTGGTCGTGATCAGCGCGGTGGTCACGGTCCGGCACCGGCGGATCTACGGCATCGAAGAGCAGGAGGATCTGGCTCTCGAAGGGCGCTAACCGCCCCGCACCCCTCGCGGTCACCGGACGAGCGCCTGCCGTACACGGCAGGCGCTCTGTCTTTTGCGCCCGCCCCTGACCCCGGGTAGATCACGTGCCGAAACGGAATCCGAGCGGCAGCGTCCGCATCGCGAGAACCGTGATAGGATGACCGCAGGAGGGTGTCCCGGCGGCGGTGCGCCGTGGCGGCTCAGCCGAGGGGAGGGCGGTATGCCGATCGAACTCACCAGCTACCGCATCGAGAAGCCTGACGACGTCAACATCATCTTCGGACAGAGCCACTTCATTAAGACGGTCGAGGATCTCCACGAGGCGCTCGTCGGCAGCGTGCCGGGCATCCAGTTCGGCCTCGCGTTCAGCGAGGCGTCCGGCGACCGCCTGGTGCGCTGGAGCGGGACGGACGAGGAGTTGATCGCGCTGGCGCAGAAGAACGTGCTGGGGATCGCCGCGGGGCACTGCTTCCTCATCATGCTGCGCAACGCGTTCCCGATCAACGTCCTTCCCGCGGTGCGCGCCGTGCAGGAGGTCTGCACCATCTTCTGCGCCACGGCCAACCCGACCGAAGTCATCCTGGCGGACGTGGGCGAGGGCCGGGCGGTGCTCGGCGTGGTGGACGGGTTCAAGCCGCTCGGGGTGGAGACTCCGGAGCAGGTCAGGGCGCGACAGGATCTGCTCCGTCGGTTCGGCTACAAGCTGGGCCCCGGGAGTGCCTAAGCGGCGAACCAGGAGCCGGGCAAACACTCATATAGCTACGGTTTGGATGAGAAAGGGCCGCGTCTGCGTGGCTCTACCTCACGTGTTGGGGTAGAATCCGGAGTTGAATGCGTGTGCGGCTCGTGCCCGCGGGCCGGGACGGTGATGGGGCAGGGAAACCCCGCCGACCAGCAGCACTCCGGAGCATTCCCCTGGGCACGTACAGCGTCATAGTCTGGAGGCAGGGTAGGTATGACAAGCCCAGACGGCAGCCGAACCAAGGATCTGACGCTGGGGAAGGATGACTTGCTCCATCTCTACCGGCAGATGGTGGCGATCAGGAAATTCGAGGAGCGGGCGGCGGAGCAGTACGCGCACGGCAAGATCGGCGGGTTCCTGCATCTGTACATCGGTGAAGAGGCGATCGCCGTCGGCGCAATCGACGCCATGGAGGAGCGCGACCACGTCGTGACCCACTACCGCGACCATGGCTATGCGATCGCGCTGGGGACCGACCCGCGCCTGCTGATGGCCGAGCTCTTCGGCCGCTCCACGGGGGTCGCCGGTGGCCGCGGCGGCTCGATGCACTTCGCCGACGCCGAGCGCAACTTCTGGGGTGGCTATGCGATCGTCGCGGGGCACCTGCCGATCGCGGCCGGCCTGGCGCTGGCCAGCCAGTACCTGGAACAGGACTACGTCGTCCTCTGCTTCTTCGGCGATGGGGCGACGAACAACGGGGCCTTCCATGAGGCGCTCAACTTCGCGTCCCTCTGGAAGCTGCCGGTGCTCTTCATCTGTGAGAACAACCAGTACGGCATGGGCACCGCTGTCGAGTACGCCTCCGCGGTGCGAGAGATGGCCAAAAAGGCCACCGCCTACGACATTCCGTCGGAGCGGATCGACGGCCAGGACGTACTGGAAGTGCGGGAGGCGGTCAAGAAGGCGCTTGACCACTGCCGCGCAGGTAATGGCCCGTATTTCATTGAGGCAATGACCTACCGCTTCCGCGGCCACTCGATGGCCGACCCCGAGGCGTACCGCACCAAGGAAGAGGTCGAAAAGTGGCGGCAGGAGGACCCGATCCTCCGCTTCCGCGGGAAGCTTCTCGCCGAGGGTGTGGCGACCGAGGATGAGCTGAATGCCATCGACAGCGAGGTCGATGCGCAGATGGAGGAAGCGGTGCGCTTCGCCGACGAGAGCCCGGTGCCGGATCCGTCCACGTTGACCAAGCACGTGTACACGGAGCCGGTAGCGGTACGCTAGAGCGACCGCATCGCTCGGAGCAGGGGAGACGACAGGCGACATGGCGCGAGAGATTACTTACCGCGACGCGCTCCGGGAGGCCCTCCGCGAAGAGATGGACCGTGACGAGCGCGTCTTCCTCATGGGCGAGGATATCGGGGCCTACGAAGGCTCCTACGTGGTCACCCGCGGCTTCCTGCAGGAGTACGGCAGGAAGCGGGTGAGGGATACCCCGATCTCCGAGCTGGCGATCGTGGGGCTGGCCAACGGGGCGGCGATGGGTGGGCTGCGCCCCGTGGTCGAGCTGATGACGATCAACTTCAGCCTGCTGGCGATGGACCAGATCGTCAACCACGCCGCCAAGATCCACTACATGTTCAACGGCCAGTTCTCGGTGCCGATCGTGATCCGGACCGCTTCTGGCTGGGGCCAGTTGGGCGCGACCCACTCACAGACCTTCGAGGCGTGGTACGCGCACGTGCCCGGGCTGCGGGTGGTGATGCCGGCGACGCCGAAGGACGCCAAGGGGCTCCTGAAGTCGGCCATCCGCAGCGACGACCCGGTGATGTTCATTGAGCACTCGCTGATCTACCGCAACCGGGGCGAGGTGCCGGAGGGCGAGTACCTGCTGCCGCTGGAAGGCGCGGAGGTTCGCCGCGAGGGAAGCGACGTCACCATCGTCTCCTGGTCGCGCGGCTACTACCTGGCGATGGGCGCCGCGGAGGAGCTGGCGCGCGAGGGGATCGAGGCCGAGGTGATCGACATGCGGGTGCTGCGCCCGCTCGACATCGACACCGTCGTCCGCTCGGTGCAGAAGACCAACCGGTTGGTCATCGTCGAGGAGAGCTGGCGGACTCTGGGCATGGGCGCGGAGATCGCGGCGGCGGTCCAGGAGCACGCGTTCGACTATCTGGACGCCCCGATCGCGCGGGTTGGAAGCGTCGAGGTGCCGATGCCGTACGCCAAGAACCTCGAACGGCTGGTCATTCCCGGCAAGGACGAGGTGGTGGCGGCGGTCCGTGAGGTGTTGTACCAGGATCTCGCGGCAGCCCGCTGACGCGCCGGATCAGCACAGCATCGAGCAGAGGAGCAACGGATGGCCAAGACCGTCGTGATGCCCCAGATGGGCTACGACATGGATGCAGGGACGCTCCTGCGCTGGCTGAAGCAGGAGGGCGAACGGGTCGAGCGTGGCGAGCCGATCGCCGAGATCGAGACGGACAAGGTCAACCTGGAGATCGAGTCGTTCGAGTCCGGCGTCGTGCGCAAGCACCTCGTCAGCGAGGGCGCGACCGTCCCGGTCGGCCAGGCGATCGCCATTGTCGGCGACCCGGACGAGCCGATCGACGTGCCGGAGACCCCTGCGCAGACCGAGGCGACGGTGCCCGAAGCCGGCACCCCCGCCGCCCCCAGCCCGACTGACGGTGTCCGCGAGGCGCCACAGCCGGAGTCCCAGCCCCAGCCGGTGGCTCAGGTGGTCGAGCGGGCGCCGGGCGAGCGCGTGCGTGCCTCGCCGCTGGTCCGCCGTCTGGCCGCCGAGCACGGCATCGACCTGAGCACCGTGGCAGGCTCCGGACCCGGCGGACGGATCGTCAAGGAAGACATCATGCCGCTGATCGGCCGCCCGGCCGCTCCCGCGGCTGCGCCCGAGCCGGCGGCCCCGGCCGAGCCCGCCGCTGCCCCGGCTGCTCCGGCCGCGCCGGTCGCAGCGCCCGCAGCAGTGGCCGCGCCCCCAGGCGCGCCGCCGAGCGAGCTGCGCGACCTCTCGCGCATGCGCCAGACCATTGCCCGGCGTATGACCGAGAGCTTCCAGGCGCCCCACTTCTACGTCACCACCACGGTGGACATGGGCGCCGCGCTCGCCCTGCGCGAGCAGATCAACGAGCAGGTCGAGGCGGAGCAGAAGGTCTCGGTCAACGACTTGATCGTCCGGGCCACGGCGCTGGCGTTGCGCAAGTTCCCGATGCTCAACGCCAGCTTCGCGGGCGACCAGGTGCGCGTCTACGAGCGGATCGACATCGCCATCGCCGTCGCGGTGGAGGGCGGGCTCATCACCCCGTTCATCCCCGACACCGACCGCAAGTCGCTGGGCGAGATCGCGACGATCACCAAGGACCTGATCCAGCGCGCCCGCGAGGGCGGGCTGCGCCCCGAGGAGTACCAGGGCGGCACGTTCACCATCAGCAACCTCGGCATGTACGACGTCGAGAGCTTCATCGCTGTCATCAACCCGCCGCAGGCGGGGATCCTGGCCGTCGGCAGCATCCGCAAGGAGCCGGTCTATCAGGACGGCGTGTTCGTGCCGGTCGACCTGATGCGCATCACGATCTCGGCCGACCACCGGGTCACCGACGGTGCCGAGGCGGCGCGGTTCCTGGCGGAGGTCAAGCGCTACCTTGAGAAGCCGATGCTGCTGGCCATCAGCTAGCATCGCGGGGTCAGCTCAGACGACTGGATACGACCGGGGCGGGAAAACCCGTCCCGGTCGCGCATTTCAGCGAGCATGCACCGCCCAAATCCGAACTTAGCAATTCGTGGCCTGAGGGGGTTGACAGGCCGGCACCGGAGTGCTACTCTGACTATGCGGTCCCGAGGAGTTGTTCGAAGGGCCGGCGCACTTCCAGATCGGCCAACCGATTTGGAAGATCCAGACCAAACCGGGAAACCGGGGAGGTCGATCGCATCAGAGGCAACGATGGTGCGGTCGTCGGTACAGGCCATACGGGAATCCGATGAGGAAACCCGGTGTGGGAGAGACCGACAGGATGGCGTCGGAAACCACGAGGCTCGTCGGGATCGCGTTTTTGTGCCCTCTTTTTGTGTCTCAGGGACACTGATTGATCACCGTGGTGGCTGTTTGACCGTGGGTGCGCGGCCGCGGGTTCATGCGTGCGGGGGCGTGTGCTGCTGGGTCTTCGTGCGGTGGAAAGGGCCCAGGGGCTGAAGCCACCGGGCTCACAGAAGAAGCCGGCTGAAGCCGGCTGGGACACATTGCGGTTCAGACCCGGGTGATGACCCAGGTGACATGGTGTGGGCCGGTCGGCGCGTGCCCGGGGGTAAACCCCCGGGCTGAGAAGGCGAAGCCCACTAAAGGGGCTGGGGACGCTGGGCCCGGTGGAAGGTTGGATCGCGTGAGCCCAGGTATGGGACAGGACAGCCCCTTCAGTGGGCTTTCCCTATTCAGCCCGGCGGCGCTAGCCCCGGGCCCTGACCTCGGCCGGTTCCACACCATTCGGTAGCTAACGCTGTGTGACCTCAGCCGGCTTTAGCCGGCTTTCCATTGTGCGCCCGGGGGTTTACCCCCGACCCATTCCGGCAATGGTATCCCTATCGTATCCGCCCAAACGCAAGAACGTCGGGCCAGGACAAACCTCGGGGATGCATCTTCTTCGCCAGACGCCGCTCGCTACCCCTCCCCTAATCCTTCGACCGCGGCTTGTCGCTCACCTCCCTCTCCCGCAGCGCCAGGGCTTGGCGGTAGAGGTCGCTGCGGGGGAGGCCCGTTGCGCGGGCGACGGCGCGGGCGGCGGCACTGGGTGACTCGCCCGCCGCGAGCCGGTCTCGCAGCAGGTCCGCGGCCTGTTCCGGATCGGTCCGGGTGCGCGGCTCGGGTGCTCCGACGACTACGACGTATTCACCGCGCGGGGGGCGCTCCTCCAAGGCCGCGTGCGCGGCGGCCATGGTCGTGCGGATGATCTCCTCGTGCACCTTGGTGAGCTCGCGGCACAGAGTGACCGGCCGATCGCCCAGGATCGACTCGAGGTCTGCAAGCGTCGCGCGCAGGCGGTGCGGTGCCTCGTAGAGGACGAGCGGGAACGGGAGGTCGGCCAGCGACGCGAAGAGCTTCCGACGTTCCGACGGACGGCGCGGTGGGAAGCCGAGGAAGAGGAACCCACCAGGCACCAGGCCGGAGGCCGCGACGGCGGCGATGACGGCCGATGGACCCGGAATCGGCTCGACGCGGATCCCGCGTTCCGCCGCGGCGCGCACCAATGCGAAGCCCGGGTCGGAGATGCCCGGCATCCCGGCATCGGAGATGACGGCCACGTCGCCGGTCTTCAGAGCCGCCAGGATCTCGTCGATCCGGCCGGGACCGCTGTGGCCGTGGTAGCTCACCATTGGTGTCTCGATGCCGAAGTGCTTGAGCAGGCGGCCGGAGTGGCGCGTGTCCTCAGCGGCAATCAGGGACACCTCGCGCAGGATGCGCAGGGCACGGAGCGTGATGTCTTCCAGGTTGCCGATCGGGGTCGCGACGAGGTACAGGGTGCCGGCCATGCCCGTGTCTTTCACCCGGCTCGCCCGGCGGGGTATAATGCGTACGGACACTTGACGCCGCGCAGGAGCCAGCTCGTAAGGATCAATGGATGCCCCAGGAGCCGAGCGGTCGCGCCGAGACGGCGGCGCAGTCGCAGTCATTGTACCGGAAGTATCGCCCGCGATCGTTCGCGCCGGGCGAGTTCGTGGGTCAGGAGCACATCGCCCGGACGCTGCGCAACGCCATCGTGCTCGACCGGGTCGCCCATGCGTACCTCTTCTGTGGACCGCGCGGCACGGGGAAGACCAGCACCGCCCGGCTGCTGGCGAAGGCGGTCAATTGCCTGGCTCCTGACCCCGAGGCGCGCCCCTGCAATGCCTGCGAGGCCTGCGAGGCCATCAACGCCGGGACGGCAGTCGACATCATCGAGATCGACGCGGCATCGAACCGCGGGGTCGACGATATCCGCGACCTGCGCGAGAAGGTCAAGTACGCCCCGACCCAGCTCCGGGTCAAGTTCTACATCATCGACGAGGCGCACCAGCTCACCCGTGATGCCTTCAACGCCTTCCTCAAGACGCTGGAAGAGCCGCCGGGGCATGTCAAGTTCGTCCTCGCGACCACCGAGCCGGACAAACTGCCGGATACGATCGCCTCACGTTGCCAGCGCTTCGACTTCCGGCGCTTCGCGCTCAGCGATGTCGTCGAGCACCTGCGCGCGGTCTGCGAGCGCGAGGGTATGGAAGCCGAGGACGAGGCGCTGCGGCTGATCGCGCGTCAGGCCACCGGCAGTATGCGGGACGCGCTTGGCCTGCTGGAGCAGCTCGCCCTCTTCGGGGAGACGGTCGACGGCAAGCTGGTGATCACCGCGGACGCCGTGCGGCGCGTCACCGGCATGAGCCGAAGCGATCGCCTGGTGGCGCTCGTGGACGCGCTGGCAAAGAAGGACGCTGGCGCCGGGCTACGCGTCATCGCCGAGGCCACCGAGAGCGGAGAGGATATCCATCAGCTCAACCGTCAGCTTGTGGCCTACCTCCGCACGCTGCTCCTGATCCGCGCCGGTGGCACCAGCGACGAGGCCGGGGACGACGCTCGCGCCCAGGCGGAGCAGTTCACCGTGGCGGAGCTGGCCGCGCTGGTGCGAACCTTCAGCTCGATCGAGGGGGCGCTGAACAAGGGCTCCTACGCGCAGTTGCCCTTGGAGATCGCTCTGGTGGAGTCGATCGTCGGCGCCACGCCGGCCGCGGCTCCGCCCGCGGAATCGCCGCAGCCCCCGCCGATCCGGCCGGCCGAGCCGGCGCGTGCGGTTGCGCCGTCGCCGCGACCGGAACCCGCGCGACGGCAACCCCAGGTGCGGGAGCCGTCACCCGTGCTCCGCACGGTGCGCCCGGTCGATTCCCCGCGGCCTGCCCCGACGCCGGCCGCGACGCCACGCCCCGCAGCCGGCTCCGCGCTGGAACGGCTGGTCGCGAGCTGGGGGCAGATCCGGCGCGACGTGAAGATGGCCAACTCCCGCGTCGCCGCCTTGCTCAGCTCGGTGGACCCGCTGGACGTGCGGGGGGAGGAGGTCGTCCTGGTCTCCCCCTACGAGTTCCACCGTAACAAACTGAACGACGATGGGATCCGCGCCGTCGTCGAGGACGTGCTCGGCCGGTACATGGGTGGACCCTACCGCGTCGTCTGCCTAGCCCCGGAGGAGGTCCGCGACGTGGCGCCGGCGGCCCCGATGCCGACGGAGGCCACACCCACACCTACGCCACCGCCCGCGAACGGCGGCGCGCCGCCATCCGCAGCCGAGTCTCCAGCGGATCAGGACGACGAGCGCCGGCTGCGTGCGGCACGAAGCATCTTCAACGCCGAGGAGATCGAGCCGGAGTAGCCGCGGTTCACCGCGCCCGTCGCCGCGGCCGGAGCGCGCTCAACCCGAGCACGATCAACCCGGCGGCGACGAGGAGCGCCCCTCCGACGATCCCTGTCGCCTCGCCGCTGAACCGGCCGGAGATGTTCAGCACGAACTCGAAGAGGACCAGCAGTACGAGGAACAGGACCAGGCCGATGCCGGCGGTCATGACGCCCCTCCGCCCGGTCCGGATCTTTCCCTCGCGGACGCCATAGATCATCATGGCGATCCCGATCGACGTCGGGACGACCAGCGTCCAGGCATACGCCCAGCTCTCCCAGTGCCCGGTCAAGCGTTGATAGAGCAAGACCAACCCGACGGTCGTGAGAACCGCCCCTGGGAAGATCAGTGCGGCGATCGCTCCAGTGCCGCTCAGCGCCACTGCCAGCAGCACCACGCCCGGCAGGATCACGAACAGCGGCCAGAGCAGGCCGAATACCTCGGCCCCGGTGATCTGGGCGACGAACAGCACGATCCCCACGATCACCAGGGTCGTCCCGATCACCAGGGCGGCGGCGTTGCGACCGGTCGAAGCGTCCATTGACCCCTCCGTCCTCATGCGTGCGCATTCCTGCACCGCACAAGCCCGGCCGCCGGTATGCCCAAGGTGTCTGTGCATGATGGAAATACGGATGGCGTTTTACGGTCCGCGGTGGCGCTCACGGACCTGGAGGGTGGCTGGATCGACCTCGTAGAGCGCGAATGGCTCGGTGCCGGTGTAGATCCCGGCATGCACCAGCCGGGACTCGTCCACCGCCCGGAAGACGAGCCGGCTGTCGACCCACCAGAGGTCGGTCACTGCCTCGCCCCGCTCCGTCGGCACCTGGGTGAGGTCCATCGTGGACGTGTCGAGCAGCCACAAGCCGTGGAAGAGCGGGTGGTCGGTACCGGGGATGTAGACCGACATCGCCAGGGTGCGACCGTCCGGCGCGGCCGCCAGGTTCACCACGCCCGCCACCGGCGCGAACCGCCCGGCCGAGACGAGCAACTGGCTGGGCCCGCCCGACGCCGGGACGACGAACACGTCGCCACCACCCTCGATGCTCGCGGGTGAGGAGCGGACGTAGGCGATCGCCTGCCGGCCGGGCAGCCAGATCAGATCCAGCACGGCACCGTCCGTCTCCCCCGCGACCAACTGAGTGCGCTCTCCGGTCGCGGCCGAGACGACGTACAGGCTGCTTGCCTGTCCCGGGAGCGATGGATCCCGGTAGGCCAGCATCGTACCGTCCGGCGACCAGCTCAGGTCGTCGGGCAGGCTCTCCGGCTGGGGCGGAGCCAGAAACTGCACCGTGCCGCCGATGTCCACCAGCGTCAGCGACCCGTCCTGCCGGGCCACGGCGACCGCCGATCCCGTCGGGGACCAGGCGATCGCGCGGACGGGCGCCTGGCTCTCGGCCGGCGCCGGGTCAGGCAACTCCAGCACGACGCTGCCGTCCGCCGCCATGATCCCGACCGTGCTGTTGCCGTTCATTTCCGGCTGGGTCGCGAAGACGACGGCCACCTGCTCCCCGTCCGGCGAGGGGCCGAACGCGAGGATATCCCGGCCGGTGACGACCGGCGCGGGCGGGCCTTCCCGTGGCATCTGCCACAGGTCGCCACCGCTGGTGAAGTAGACCCGGCTGGCATGAGGGACAGAGAGCGGCGCCTCAGGAGGAAGAATCGACTGTATCCGCGCGGTCGGTGCGGGAGTGCTCGCCGAGGGCGAGGCGATGCTGATGGGGTCGTCGGGCCGGCCGACCGGCACGGCTGCCTGATCGACCTCCTCGCACCCGGCCGCGAGCAGCGCCAGCGCCAGTAGCAGCGCCAGGACGACAGCGGCCGGCCGTTTCGCTGCATCGTGACTCCGAACCGGTGGCACGGCCACAGGTTCCCCACTCCTCCCGCCGGCGACGAACCGGCATGCTCGCGGTGGTCGGCCCACATTGTAGCAGACCCGCAGCCAGCGCCGGGCTTGGTACAATCATGCTCACATCGTGAGATTCTCCCTAAAGAGCCGATTGTGATGAGGAAGCATATTCTGTGGCTCCTAGTGCCGACCTGGACGGAGCTGGTCGTGCAGGGGTGCCGTAACGCTGACCCGGCGCGGCTGGGGGCGCCACCGGAACAGAACGCACCGACCGAACCAACCCGATCTGTTACGGCGCGGGGAGAACCCACCGTGATCCCGCGCGGCCAGCGGCCCGCCATCGCCACCGTGGAGCCGGCACCGTCCCCGCCCACCTCGCCCTAGGCTTCACCGCATGCGCCTCTGCTCCTGGCACCTGTTGACGGGGGTCTCCTGGCGGTGCCGGCGGACTACCGCACGCGCGTCTTCCGCTACGCGACGGTGGAGCGCACGCTCCCCGAGGGTACGCTCATCATCATGGAGGCCTACGAGCCCAAGCACAACGCCGACGGCAGCGTGCTGCGCGACGCGCACGGACAGCCCATCCCCGGGAACCTGCACTCCATCGCGGCCCCAAGGGCTGAACCAAGCGCTCTGCCACGCCTGCCATGCCCGTGCTCGGGTCTCGGACTACGTCTTCTCGTTATCGGAGTTGCTCGCCTTCCCGCAGACGGAGGAGCCGCAGTACACCGTGTGCGACCGACCAGCCCGCCAACCTTGCTACGTGCCGGGAGAGGAGTAGGTCGCGCACCCCCCGGGTCACGTCGATCGTGTCCCTGCCTGTTTGTAAGGCCAGCGTCGAGTCGAGGGCATCGCGCAGAAAGCTCTGGCTCCCGCCGGAGTCGGAGCGAGCGATGACCTCAGCCGCTCCGACCGCAAACCCGGTGAGCCTCGCATTCCCATCTTAGGAGAGAGCGTTTCAGTGGATCAGTCCGGCCTCCGCGAGGAGCGTGCGTCCCTTCTCTGGGCGGTGAAGGCATCCCGCGAACGGAACACGCGGTGGAAGGCCTCCCTGGCTGCCTGTAACTCTGGCTCGCTGGTGAGCTTTCGCACGGCGGTCCTTCCTCACGACGGATTGGTAGCGCGGGCTGTGTCATCTACGACACCCCTCGGGTCGGCGTCTTGGTTGGGGGCTGTCGAAGGCGGAGGCGCAGAGGCTGAGGTCGCAACTGGACCGATGTCGCATCCGACTTCCCACGGATGCAACGCCCACACCCAGAACACAAGCAACGGTAAGGGCATGATGCGAAAACTGGCCCTTGTCGTCAAGATGAGCGAAACGGGCAAGTTGGGCCGGAAACGATTGCCTGGTCGAGAACGAGTTGGGGGGTGTCGTCGCTTCGGCGTGGTGGAGGGGAGGTCGCTCGTTCCGAGTGCGTCCGTACGCGTGGGCGTGGTGGGGCGCGGGGTGGTGTGCTACACTCGACTCTCGCGGCCGTGCCTGGCCGGCACCAAGCGTGGCGAGTCTCCATCGTGAAAGGTCGATCGACCGATGACCCTGAGCCGCGAAGAAGTGGACCATGTGGCGATGCTGGCGCGCCTCGGCCTGGAGCCGGAGGAGCGCGAGCGGATGCGCGTCCAACTCTCCTCGATCATGGAGCACATCAACCGGCTGCGCGAGCTTGACACGGAGGCGATCCCGCCGACGGCCCAGGTGATCGCGCTGCAGAACGTGATGCGGGATGATGAGGTTCAGCCGTCCCTGCCGCTCGCTGATGTCCTGCGCAACGCGCCACAGCACGAGGACGGCATGTTCAAAGTGAACGCGGTGCTGGACGAGTCCTGAGCCGGCGGATCGCGGGCGGACCGGGGAGCGAGGCAACGGTGACGGCCGAACTGACGAATCTGAGTGCCATCGAGGCGCGGCGGCGGCTGGATCGCCGCGAAGTGAGCGCGATCGAGTTGACTGAGGCACATCTGGAGCGGATCGAGCGCCTGGAGCCGCACCTCCACGCCTTCATCACCGTCATGGCGGATGTGGCCCGCGCTCAGGCGCGTGAGGCGGACCGGCGCATCGCTGCCGGGGAGGCGACCGCGCTGACCGGGATCCCGGTCGCGCTCAAGGACATCCTCTGCACGGTGGACGCGCCGACCACAGCCGCCTCCAAGATCCTGCGCAACTATCAGAGTCCCTACGACGCGACGGTCGTCCGCCGGTTACGCGAGCAGGGCGCGGTCTTCGTCGGCAAGACCAACACCGACGAGTTCGCCATGGGGTCGTCGACCGAGAATTCGGCCTTCTTCGTCACCCGCAACCCGTGGGACCTCAACCGTGTTCCGGGCGGCAGCAGCGGGGGCTCGGCCGCGGCGGTCGCGGCGGGCGAGGCGATCCTGGCGCTCGGCTCGGACACCGGCGGCTCGATCCGGCAGCCAGCCGGCTTCTGCGGCGTGGTTGGGGTCAAGCCGACGTACGGTCGTGTCTCGCGTTATGGCCTGCTCGCCTTCGCCAGCAGCCTGGACCAGATCGGGCCGTTCGCGCGCAGCGTGGCGGACGCCGCGGTGCTGCTGGAGGCGATCAGCGGGCGCGATCCGAACGACTCGACGTCGGTGGATCTGCCGGTCCCGTCCTATGTCGACGCGCTGGGGCAGGACATCCGCGGGATGCGTATCGGCATCGCGCGGGAGTACCAGGTCGAGGGAGTCGACCCCGAGG
>Ga0207873_1000802_pt1 | contig 32891 bp, 29 predicted proteins | sample BGWIniCompost_FD_187373 | JGI IMG/M metagenome (GOLD analysis project Ga0207873, IMG submission 187373) | Cellulose adapted compost microbial communities from Newby Island Compost Facility, Milpitas, CA, USA - BGW Initial Compost (SPAdes)... ... | reverse complement strand
CCGCCGACGAGGCCACCGCCCTGCTGGTCGCCGCCCGCGCCGTCGCCACACTGCCCGGCCTCAGGGAGAGCGACCGCCAGGCGCTGCTGCGGGCCACCGCCAAGGTGGAGGCGGCGGCCGGCGAGGCGGCAGGCGCCAGCTCCCGGCTGTCGGTGACCTTCGAGTCCGAGGGCGGCGTCTTCGCCGACGTGGACCGGGCCATCTCCGAGCGGCGCAGACTGTGGATCCGCTACTACTCGCCCGCCCGCGACGAGGTCACCGAGCGGGAGATCGACCCCATCCGCCTGGTCAGCGTCGGCCACACGTATGTGGAGGCGTGGTGCCGCCGCTCCGAGGCGCGCCGCACCTTCCGGCTCGACCGGGTCGCCGAGATCAAGATTCTGGACGAGCCGTCACAGCCGCCCGAGATCGAGCTGCGGGACCTCTCGGCGGGGCTGGTGCAGCCGGCCGCGGAGGACCCGGAGGTGGTGGTGGAGGTCGGCCCCGGCGGGCGCTGGGTCGCCGAGTACTACCCGCACGACAGCGCCGAGGAGCTGCCCGACGGCGGTCTGCGGATCACCCTGCGCACCCCCGATCCGGCGTCCCTGCGCCGGCTGGCGCTGCGGCTCGGCCGGGACGGGCGGATCGTGGAGCCCCGGGAGCTGGCCGAGAGCGCCCGGCAGGCGGCCCGCGAGGCGCTGGCGGCCTACGACGGGGTCGAGGCGGCCGGGTGAGGCGGCGACCGGTGGAGCGGGCCGCGGCACCGACGGGCCGGGCGGCCGCGGGCGGCAGGCAGGACGACAGGCAGGAGCGAGTGCTTTGAGCGAGTCGGCGACGTCCGGAGCGCGGGGGATGACGGTGGCGTCCGCTTTCGCCGGGATGCGGAACGCGGCCCCGGTGAGGTTCCGGGCGGGCTGCCCGGACTGCCGGGGGCGGTTCGAGCTCTCCGCGAGCGCGCTGCGGCTGGCGATAGGCGCCAGCAGCCGCACCACCTTCTACTCCTTCACCTGCCCCGACTGCGGGGCGGCCGTGCGCAAGCCGGCGGGGGAGCGGATCGTGCAGCTGCTCACCGGCGGCGGTGTGCGCACCCTGCGGCTGCACTCGACCGCGTAGAACTGTCTCCCGGAGGGCGGGCGGCGGGCGACTCCCGTGGTGAGACCCGCGGCGAGGCCCCGCGCACGCCCCGTGCCCGGCACGGTCTAGGCTCGCCTCATGTTCTGGCCGATGTTCGCGGTTGCTCTGGGCTTTCTGGGACTCGTGGTCCTGGGGGTGTTCGCCGTCCGGGTGTTCCTGGAGGCCGAGCGGCTCGGCAGACAGGTCTCCGAGTCCGCGCGCCGCATCAGCCGCGCCGCGGAGGACCTGGAGCGGGCGGCGGCCGGTGCGGCACGCTCGGCCGAGGCACTCTGAGTGCACCCTCCGTCAGCTCTCGGTGTGCGGCCGGTACGTCTCTGACACGGCTTGCACCGCTTCGCCCTGTCACCTCGCCGCCGCCGACAGGTACGCTGCTGATGCGGCCCGGAGAACGAGGCCCGGTCCGCGGACGGGAGTACGTGCGGGGGATGCACGGGGATTGCCTCGCGTTCACCCCCGAGAGTTACGATCGCTGCACGACACGATCGATCGGACAGCTGTCCGGCCGGTCGGACAGCACCGCCACCCCCAGCAGCCTCGGTGAGAAGGTAAAGACTTATGTTCGGAAAGCTCGGAGCCCCCGAGATCATTCTCATCCTCGTCGTCATCATCCTGCTGTTTGGCGCGAAGAAGCTTCCGGACATGGCGCGGTCGCTCGGCAAGTCCGCGCGCATCCTCAAGAGCGAGGCCAAGGCGATGAAGGAGGACAAGTCCTCCGCCCCGGCCGACCCGCCGAACCCGGGCGAGCAGCCCCCGGCGCAGCGCACCATCCAGGCCGCCCCCGGCGACGTCACCAGTTCCCGCCCGGTGACGGAGCCGACGGACACGACCAAGCGCTGACGCAGGGCCGGTGAGTACCGGCCCGCCGCACGAGATGGGAACGTGGGTTGCTCAAGTCTGCCCGCAAGCAGGAGAAGGATCCCGAAGGGCGGATGCCCCTCGCGGAACACCTCCGTGAGCTCCGCAACCGGCTCGCGAAGGCGCTGGTGGCCATCGTCCTGGTGACGGTCGTCGCGGCCTTCTTCTACAACGAGATCATCAACTTCTTCACCGAGCCGATCCTGAGGGCGGTCGGGTGCCAGCAGTCCTTCGAGGAGCTGGCCAAGCTCGACGAGGAAACCCAGTGCGCCCGGATCACCATCAACGGTCTGCTCACCCCCTTCACGCTGGCGCTGAAGGTCTCCCTGATGGCCGGCGTGGTGCTGGCCTCGCCGATCTGGCTCTACCAGCTGTGGGCCTTCGTCGCGCCGGGGCTGCACCGGCACGAGAAGAAGTACGCCTACGCCTTCGTCGCCACCGGCGTCCCGCTCTTCGTCGGCGGCGCCTACTTCGCCTACCGGGTGCTGCCCACCACCGCCAAGGTGCTCATCGAGTTCACGCCGTTCGGCGTGGACAACCTGCTGCCGCTGGACGACCTGCTCGACCTGGTCACGCGCATGGTCGTGGTCTTCGGCCTCTCCTTCGAGCTGCCGCTGCTGCTGATCATGCTGAACTTCACCGGGAGCCTCAGCGGCAAGCGCATGCTCGGCTGGTGGCGCGGCATGATCCTGAGCATCACGCTGTTCGCGGCGATCGCCACGCCGAGCACCGACCCGCTGACCATGCTGGCGCTGGCCGGACCGATCTGGGTGCTGTACTTCGGCGCGGTCGCCGTCGCCCTGCTCAACGACCGGCGCAGGCGCCGCATCGAGGCCATGGGGCCCGGCGACGACGAGGCCTCCGAGCTGGACCTCACGCCCGAGCCGGTCGAACCGGCCGAGCCCGTGGCCGCGCTGCCCGAGCAGAGCAGCAAGGACCGGGTCAACGGTTATGACGACGTGACCTGACGAACCGGCCGGACCTCGTATGGTCCTTCCGTGACCAGCGAGATCACCCTCTTCGTCAACCCCACCGCGGGACGCGGCCGGGGCGCCCGCGCGGCGCAGCCGGCCGCCGCCGCGTTCCGGGCCGCCGGATTCTCCGTGCGCACCGTCCTCGGCGACGGCCCCGAGGACGCACTGGACCAGGCGCGCAAGGCCGTCGACCAGGGCACCGGTGCGCTGGTCGCCGTCGGCGGCGACGGCATGGCGCATCTGGCCCTGCAGGCCGTGGTCGGCACCGGCACCCCCTTCGGTCTGATCGCCGCCGGGACCGGCAACGACTTCGCGCGGTCCCTCGGACTGCCGCTGCGGGACCCGGCCGCGGCCGGCCGGATGACCGCCGACGCCCTGAAGTGCGGCCGGGTGCGCGACATCGACCTCGGGCGGGTCGGCGACCGCTGGTTCGGTGCGGTGCTCGCGTCCGGCTTCGACTCCCGCGTCAACGACCGCGGCAACCGGCTGCGGATGCCGCTCGGCCGCTACAAGTACGACGTGGCCGTGGTCGCCGAGCTGGCCGCCTTCCGGCCCCTGCCGTACCGGATCACGCTGGACGGCGGCGAGGTGCGCGAAGTGGAGGCCACTCTGGTGGCCGTCGGCAACGGCCCGTCCTACGGCGGCGGCATGCGGATATGCCCCGGCGCCGACCTCTCCGACGGGCTCTTCGACATCACCGTGGTCGGCGCGTGCAGCCGGGCCACGCTGCTGCGGGTGTTCCCCAGGGTCTACCGGGGCACCCATGTCGACCACCCCGTGGTCACCGTGCTGCGTGCCTCGTCCGTCGAACTGGCCGCCGACGACGTCACCGCCTACGCCGACGGCGAGCCGGTGGGCCGCCTCCCGCTGACCGCCCGCTGCGTCCCGGCGGCGGTGCGAGTGGTCGGTCCCTGAACCGGGCTGCGGTGGTGCTACCGGCTCCGGCGGTCGCGGTGCCCCGAGCCGTGCGGCCCTGAGCTGGGCGGATGCGGCCCCCGGCCGGGAGCGATCACGTCAATGATCGTCCTGTTGTCGGTGCGGACCGGTACGCTCGAAGAACGATGACTCAGGACCTCTCACCGGCCGAGCGGTACGCGGCAGCACGCAGGCGCGCTGCCGAGCAGGCCACCGCGCTCGCCTCCTTCCGCGAGATGTACGACTTCGGCCTCGACCCCTTCCAGATCGAGGCCTGCAAGGCTCTCGAGGCGGGCAAGGGAGTGCTGGTGGCGGCCCCCACCGGCTCCGGCAAGACGATCGTCGGCGAATTCGCCGTCCACCTGGCCCTGAAACAGGGCAAGAAGTGCTTCTACACCACGCCGATCAAGGCGCTGTCCAACCAGAAGTACGCCGACCTGTGCCGCCGCTACGGTGCCGAGAAGGTCGGCCTGCTCACCGGCGACAACAGCCTGAACTCCGAGGCGCCGGTGGTCGTGATGACCACCGAGGTGCTGCGGAACATGCTCTACGCCGGTTCCCAGACGCTGCTCGGCCTCGGCTATGTGGTGATGGACGAGGTGCACTACCTCTCCGACCGCTTCCGCGGCGCCGTCTGGGAGGAGGTGATCATCCACCTCCCCGAGTCGGTGACCCTGGTGTCACTGTCGGCGACGGTGTCCAACGCGGAGGAGTTCGGCGACTGGCTGGACACGGTCCGCGGCGACACCGAGGTGATCGTCTCCGAGCACCGGCCCGTGCCGCTGTTCCAGCACGTGCTGGCCGGCCGCCGCATATACGACCTGTTCGAGGAGGGGGAGGGGCAGCGCAGGGCCGTCAACCCCGACCTGCTGCGCATGGCCCGCCTGGAGGCGAGCCGCCCTTCCTACGGCGACCGCAGGCGCGGCCGCGCCATGCGCGACGCCGACCGCGAGCGGGAGCGCCGGCAGCGCTCGCGCGTGTGGACGCCCAGCCGGCCCGAGGTCATCGAGCGGCTCGACGCCGAGGGCCTGCTGCCCGCGATCACCTTCATCTTCAGCCGGGCCGCCTGCGAGGCCGCCGTCCAGCAGTGCCTGTACGCGGGCCTGCGGCTCAACGACGAGGCGGCCCGCGCCGAGGTCCGCGCCCTGGTCGAGGAGCGCACCGCCTCCATCCCGCCCGAGGACCTGCACGTCCTCGGCTACTACGAGTGGCTGGAGGGCCTGGAGCGGGGCATCGCCGCCCACCACGCGGGCATGCTGCCGACCTTCAAGGAGGTCGTGGAGGAGCTGTTCGTGCGCGGTCTGGTCAAGGCCGTGTTCGCCACCGAGACCCTCGCCCTCGGCATCAACATGCCCGCCCGTTCGGTGGTGCTGGAGAAGCTGGTCAAGTGGAACGGCGAGCAGCACGCCGACATCACCCCCGGCGAGTACACCCAGCTGACCGGCCGGGCGGGCCGGCGCGGCATCGACGTCGAGGGGCATGCGGTGGTGCTGTGGCAGCGCGGCATGAACCCCGAGCACCTCGCCGGTCTCGCCGGCACCCGCACCTATCCGCTCCGCTCCAGCTTCAAGCCGTCGTACAACATGGCGGTCAACCTGGTCGAGCAGTTCGGCCGGCACCGCTCCCGTGAGCTGCTCGAGACGTCGTTCGCGCAGTTCCAGGCGGACAAGTCGGTGGTCGGCATCTCGCGGCAGGTGCAGCGCAACGAGGAGGGTCTGGCCGGCTACAAGGCCTCCATGACCTGCCACCTCGGCGACTTCGAGGAGTACGCGCGGCTGCGCCGCGAACTGAAGGACCGGGAGACGGAGCTGGCCCGGCAGGGCGTCGCCCAGCGCCGCGCCGAGGCGGCCGTCGCGCTGGAGAAGCTCCGGCCCGGCGACGTGATCCACGTCCCCGCCGGCCGGCACGCGGGCCTGGCCCTGGTCCTCGACCCGGGGCTGCCCGCGGGCCGCACCAACGGCCACCGCGGTCTGGAGTATCACGACGGCCCGCGTCCGCTGGTGCTCACCGCCGAACGGCAGGTCAAGCGGCTGGCGTCGGTGGACTTCCCGGTGCCGGTCGAGCCGCTGGAGCGGATGCGGATCCCGAAGTCCTTCAATCCGCGCTCCCCGCAGTCCCGTCGCGACCTCGCCTCGGCGCTGCGCACCAAGGCCGGGCACATCCCTCCGGAGCGGCACCGCAAGCGCCGCTCCCAGGCGGCCGACGACCGGGAGATCGCCCGGCTGCGCAAGGCGATCAGGGCCCATCCCTGCCACGGTTGCAACGACCGCGAGGACCACGCCCGCTGGGCCGAGCGCTACCACCGGCTGCTGCGCGACACCACGCGGCTGGAGCAGCGCATCGAGGGCCGGACGAACACCATCGCCCGCACCTTCGACCGGATCGTCGCGCTGCTGACCGAGATGGACTATCTGCGCGGCGACGAGGTCACCGAGCACGGCAAGCGCCTCGCCCGCCTCTACGGCGAACTCGACCTGCTGGCCAGCGAGTGCCTGCGCGAGGGCGTCTGGGAGGGGCTCGCCCCCGCCGAACTCGCCGCCTGCGTCTCGGCCCTGGTGTACGAGGCGAGGGTCGGCGACGACGCGCTGGCGCCCAAACTGCCGTCCGGCCGGGCCAAGGCGGCGCTCGGCGAGATGGTGCGCATCTGGGGCCGGCTCGACGCCCTGGAGGAGGAGTTCCGCATCAGCCAGACCGAGGGCGTGGGCCAGCGCGAGCCCGACCTCGGCTTCGCCTGGGCCGCGTACATGTGGGCCTCGGGCAGGGGGCTGGACGAGGTGCTGCGCGAGGCGGAGATGCCGGCCGGTGACTTCGTGCGCTGGTGCAAGCAGGTCATCGACGTGCTCGGCCAGATCGCGGCCGCCGCGCCCGCGGTGGAGGGCTCGACGGTCGCCAGGAACGCCCGCAGGGCGGTCGACCAGCTGCTGCGCGGGGTGGTGGCCTACTCCTCCGTGGGCTGACTCCTCCTGCCGCATCGGCGGACCGGCCCCGCCCGAGCTCGAGAGCCCGGCGTGCATCGTGCGCGCCGGGCTCTCGCATCCTGTGCGCCCCCCGCCGGGCGCATCACCGCCCTCCGGCCGGGAAAGGCTCAGTGGGCCGCCCGCCGAGGGCCCTTCCTCACCCCTTACGGTGAGCGATTTTCGTACGCGCGTACGCGGTGACGGCTCGTGTTCGAACGCTGGCGCAGCGTGCAAATGACCCGAGGGTACTCCTGTCCCCGGTCCCGTTTCAGGCACTTGCTGAATATGACTCGGCGATGATCCGGTCGGACTAAGCTCGCCCGCAGCGCACCGAGTTGGGGTGAATTCGTGCGCTTGTTCCCCAATGTGCCAGTTCCGACCCGCTAGTTCCCCGAACCATCAGCCGACTTGTTTCAGAGGGCCCACATGGCGAGTGACCAACTTCCTTATGCGCGCGTGCTGTTGCTGCCGGCCATACTGATGGCCGCGGCGACCGGAGCCGCCGTCGCCCTGGTGACGGAGCCCGCCCGGATCGCCGTCGGAGTCTGTGGTGCCGTCGCCACCCTGCTCGTGACCGCCGCGTCGGCCGAGTCCGCACGCCGCGGACGGCAGCTGCGCAACGCCCGAGCCGAGTTCGAGCGTCACCGTGCGTATCTGGAGGCCCGGATCGCCGCCCACGACACGGAGACGAAGCACTTCACCGACGAGGTGCTGCCCGCCGCGCTCGACCACATGCACCGCGGCAACGAGGTCCGGGAGGTGCTGCGCGACCTGCCCCGGCTCAACCCGGCCTGGGAGCACCTGCCGCAGTACCAGCTCGACCTGCTGCAGAGGGTGCTGTCCATCATCGACTACGAGGAGACCCTGCGGGACTCCAACCAGCGCTCCTTCGTCAGCATCGCCCGCCGTGTCCAGTCCATCGTCCATCAGCAGGCCGAGGAACTGCGGGAGATGGAGGAGGACCACGGGCGCAACCCGGAGGTCTTCGACGACCTGCTGCGCATCGACCACGGCAACGCGCTGATCGGCCGCCTCGCCGACTCCATCTCCGTCCTCGGCGGCGGCCGCCCCGGACGTCAGTGGCCCCACCCGGTCGCGCTCTACAGCGTGCTGCGCGGCGCCATGTCCCGCATCCTCGAGTACCGGCGCATCGACCTGAAGTCCATCGCCAAGGTCAACGTCAAGGGCATCTGCGTCGAACCCGTCATCCACGCCGTCGCCGAGCTCCTCGACAACGCCACCCGCTACTCGCCGCCGCAGACCAAGGTGCACGTCACCGCGATCGAGGTGCAGACCGGCGTCGCCATCGAGATCGAGGACGCCGGCGTCAACTTCGACGAGAAGGCCCGCGCCCGGCTCGAGGGCATGCTGGAGCAGGCCATGGCCGGCAACGACATCCAGGAGATCGGCGCCAACCCCAGGCTCGGCCTCTCCGTGGTGGGCCGGCTCTGCGCCCAGTACAAGATGCAGATCTCGCTGCGGCCCTCCGCCTACGGCGGCATCCGCGCCGTACTGATCGTGCCGAAGGACATGCTGACCGACGAGCCCGGCGTCGGCCTCGCGCACGGCATCGGCGCCACCTCCGTGCCCCAGCCGGTCGACATGCTCCCCGGCCCCAAGCGCGCCCCCAAGAAGCGCCGCCCCACCAGCCCCCGCGTCCCCGCCTCGGTGCCCATGGAGGACGACGTCCCCGAGGTCACGGAGTGGACCCCGAACGGACTGCCGCAGCGCCGCAGCCGGGTCAAGACCCCGATGCACCAGCGCTACGCGGAGAAGGCCGCCGCGGAGCGCGAGGAGCGGGAGGCCGCCGCGCGCGGCGAGAAGACCATCTGGTCCAGGGCCGAGTCCACCCCCGAGCCGGAACCCGGGAAGAAGGAGGAGAAGCGCGAGCCCGGTCTGTGGGTCGACGCCTTCTGGGAGGGCCTGAAGGAGGGCCTGGAACCCGGCGTCCACCCCACCGACTTCACCCGTAACCCCACCGCCTACCTGCATCTCATCAACGATCCGGCCCGTACCGAGGCCGACGACGAGGGGGACCTCAAGTGATCCGGCAACGAGCCAACTTCGACTGGATGCTCAAGGAACTCGCCGACGGCGCACCCGGCGTGGAGATGGTCGTGGTGCTCTCGGCCGACGGTCTGCGCCTCGCCCGCTACGGCGGCGACCAGGACGCCGCCGACCGGGTCGCCGCCGCCTGTGCCGGCGTGCAGAGCCTCGCGGGCGCCGTCGCCCAGGAACTGCCCTACAGCGACGGCGAGATGCAGATGGTGCTCATCGAGCTCAAGGGCGGCTACTTCTACCTCATGGCCGCGGGCGACAACGCCTACCTCGCGGTGCTCTCCGACATGACCTGCGAACCCGGCCGCATGAGCGGCATGATGCGCGACCTCGTGGTCCGCATCGGCGCCCATCTCACCACCCCGCCCCGAAGGAACGGGCAGGCCGTATGACTCCTCCGCAACGCACACGGCGCACACCGGGGGAGGACCCGCCTCCCCGGTCCGCCGAGACCCAGAAGGGCCCGAAGAGCAACCCGGAGCGCATCTACGTCGTCGCCGACCCCGAGGGCGAACGGGCCGAACTCGACCTGGTGACCCTGATCGTCGCCACGTCCCCGGACCCGCCGAGCTCCGCCACCCCCGAGCAGGCGGCGCTGCTCCGGCTCTGCTCCGCCCCCCTGTCCGTGGCCGAGCTCTCGGCCTACCTGAACCTGCCGTTCAGCGCGGTGACCGCACTGCTCACCGAGATGCTGACGGCGGAACTGGTCCAGGCACGCGCCCCGATCGTCCGCCAGGCGCTGCCCGACCGTTCCCTTCTCGAAGCGGTGATGCATGGACTTCAAAGGCTCTGAGACCGTCCCGGGCCCCCGCACCGAGGACCGGCTGCCGCAGACCGCGCAGGCCGCGGCCAAGATCGTGATCGTGGGCGGCTTCGGGGTCGGCAAGACGACCATGGTCGGCTCCGTCAGCGAGATCAGACCGCTGACCACCGAGGAGACCATGACGCAGGCCGGCATCGGCGTCGACGACAACTTCGGGTCCGCGTCCAAGACCGCCACCACCGTGGCCATGGACTTCGGCCGGATCCGCATCACCGAGCAGCTGGTGCTGTACCTGTTCGGCACCCCCGGCCAGGAGCGCTTCTGGTTCCTGTGGAACGGCCTGTTCGAGGGCGCGCTCGGCGCGGTCGTGCTGGTCGACACCCGTCGCCTGGAGGTCAGCTTCGACGTGATGGGCCGGCTCGAGGAGCGCGGCGTGCCGTTCGTCGTCGCCGTCAACACCTTCCCGGACGCGCCCCGGTACCCGATCCCCGAGCTGCGCACCGCGCTCGATCTGCCCGAGGACGTGCCGATCGTGGAGTGCGACGTGCGGCGCCGCGCCTCCAGCCGGGACGTGCTGCTGACCCTCATGCGGTTCCTGCACTCGCTCGCCATGTCGGGCTCGCTCACCTGACCCGCGCACCAGCCCCCCACGCACCGCCTCACTCCCTTCGTCCCTCATTCCCGGAGCGACCACTGTGACGTCAGAAACCCACCCCCCGACCGGAACGGACGCCTCCAGGCTCACCCCGCCCCCCGGCTGCCCCGCACACGGGCGGGGACCCGGGGGGCTGGCCCGGCTGCACGAGTCGGACGACCTGAAGAAGCTGTACGAGGAGCTGCGGGCCGAGCACGGCCCGGTGGCGCCCGTGCTGCTGCACGACGACGTGCCCGTGTGGATCGTCCTCGGCCACGCCGAGAACCTGCACATGGTGAGCACGCCCACCGTCTTCACCCGCGACAGCCGCATCTGGTCCCCGCTCCGGGAGGGCATGGTCAAGCCCGACCACCCGCTGATGCCGCACATCGCCTGGCAGCCGATGTGCGCCCACGCCGAGGGCGAGGAGCACACCCGGCTGCGCGGCGCCATCGACTCCGCCGTCGCCACGCTCAACTTCCGCACCCTGCGCCGCCACATCAACCGCGCCACCCAGCGGATCGTCAACACCTTCTGCGAGGCGGGGGAGGCCGAGCTCGTCAGCCAGTACGCCGAGCATCTGCCGATGGCCGTGATGTGCCAGATCCTCGGCATGCCGGACGAGTACAACGACCGGATCGTGCAGGCCGCGCGGGACATGCTGCGGGGCACCGAGACCGCCATCGCCAGCAACGCGTACATCATGGACGCGCTCGGGCGGCTCACCGCACAGCGCAGGGCGCATCCGCAGGACGACTTCGCCAGCCATCTCATCACCCACCCGGCCGGGCTCACCGACGACGAGGTCCGCGAGCACCTGAGGGTGGTGCTGATCGCCGCCTACGAGGCCACCGCCAACCTGCTCGCCAATGTGCTGCGCACCGTGCTGATCGACCCGCGCTTCCGCGCCCAGCTCAACGGCGGGCAGATGACCGTTCCTCAGGCGGTGGAGCAGCTGCTGTGGGACGAGCCGCCGTTCAGCACGATCTTCGCCTACTTCGCCAAGCAGGACACCGAGCTGGGCGGGCAGCGCATCCGCAGGGGCGACGGTCTGCTGCTGGCGCCGATCGCCGCCAACGTCGACCCGCGCGTGCGGCCCGACCCGACCGCCGACATGATGGGCAACCGCGCCCACCTCGCCTTCAGCGGCGGCCCGCACGAGTGCCCCGGCCAGGACATCGGGCGTGTGATCGCCGAGATCGGTGTGGACGCGCTGCTGATGCGGCTGCCCGACGTGGAGCTGAGCATCGACGAGGAGGAGCTGCGCTACACCGAGTCCATCGCCTCGCGGCACCTGGTGGAGCTGCCGGTGTACTTCACTCCGCGCGAGCCGCAGGACATCAACGAGCGGCCCAACCACGACGCCAAGCGGGACCCGTCGGCCACCGACTGGCACATCGGCGGGCCGGACCCGTTCGCGCCGCACTCCCGTCCCTCCGCGCAGCGGGTTCCGCAGCCGGGCGTCCGTCCCGGGCGCACCGCCACAGCCGCCCCGGTCCCGGTGCCCCGGCAGCAGACCGAACCGACGGCACCCACCGCGCCGGCCGCGCCGGCAGCTCCGGCCGCACCTGCGGCAACGGCGCAGCAGCCCCCGGCACCCCAGCCGCCGCAGCTGGTCCCCCCGCCGCCGCCCGCCGCGCCGGCCCCGCCGCGGAACCTGTGGCAGCGGTTCCTGCGCTGGTGGCGCGGCGACCTCTACTGACCGGACCGGCCGGATTCGCCGGACTGACCGGACTGACCGGACTGACCGGACGCGCCGGACCGGCCGGCGGTCCAGTTCTCGTAGGAGGCCCAGGCCGCGAGCACTCGCCCGCTGCGGAAGCGGCGCGCGGCACCGGTCACCGGGTCGGTGAACTCCAGTGTCCGTGCCAGCAGTTGCAGCGGGCGCCGGAAGTCGTCGGCCGGTACGGGGCCGGTCACCTCCGGGTAGAGCGGGTCGCCGAGGATGGGCACGCCCAGGGCGGTCATGTGCACCCGCAGCTGATGAGTCTGGCCGGTGTGCGGCACCAGCCGGTACCGGCCCAGCCCGTCCGCACGGTGCTCCAGCAGGGCGATCTCGCTGACCGCGTTGGGCTCACCGGCCACCTCACGGGCGGTCAGCACACCGCGCTCCTTCACGATCCTGCTGCGCACGGTCCGGGGGAGGTCCAGCGCCGGGTCGTACGGTGCCACCGCCTCGTACTCCTTGCGCACCCCCCGGTCGCGGAACAGCCTCTGGTAGGCGCCGCGCTCCTCGGGACGCACGGTGAACAGCACCAGGCCCGCGGTGAGCCGGTCCAGCCGGTGCGCGGGACTGAGCGTGGGGATGCCCAGCCTGCGGCGCAGGCGGGCGAGCGCGGTCTCGGCGACATGCCGGCCGCGGGGGGTGGTGGCCAGGAAGTGAGGTTTGTCGGCGACCACGATGTGCTCGTCCCGGTGCACGACCTCCAGCGGGAACGGCACCGGCACCTCCTCGGGCAGCTCCCGGTGGAACCAGACGAACAGCCCCGGCCGGTAGGGCGTGTCCGCGGGCACCGGCCGCCCGTCCGCCCCGACGATCTGCCCGGCGTCGAACATCGAGTCCACCACACCGGGCCCGGCCGCGAGCCGCTCCACCAGATGGTCCCGGACCGTGCGCCACGTCCCGCCGGCCGGCAGCCGCACCCGCACCGGGTCGACCCCCTCCCGCTGCGGCAGCGGAGCGGGCGGAACCATTCGCCTGCGTCTCACGACCGCCAAGCCTACGAGCCCGGCCCACCCCGGGCCCCGGCGCCCGGGCCGTCAGGACTCCCGCGCCCCGGAGCCCCCGGGCCCTTCGGCCGTCGAGTCGTCCGCCCCCGGAGTGGCTGAACCCGGCGGCCGGGAGCCCGGCGTCTTCGGAGCCGGTGTCGTCGGTCCCGGAGTCTTCGCGCCCGGCTCCGCGGACCGGAGCACCGCCTCCCGCACCCGGGTCTCGACCTCCCTGCGCGGGACGTCCTCCTGCCGGGCGTAGTCGCTCACCGCCACATGGACGTCACGGGCGAGGTCCCGCCAGGCCCGCCAGGCCGTCTCCCAGGTGGCGGTCTGCTGCTCGCTCCACTTGGCCGCGGTGGGCGGCCCGTAGGTCTCCTGCAGATGGCGTACGCGGGCGTACGCGGCATCGGCCGCGCGCTGCTTGGCGACGATCTCGTCGAAGGTGTGTGCCACGCGCCCGGATCCTGAAGCAGCCCCGCACACCGGACCGAGCCGCCACGCCGCCACGGCCGCACGCCCCCCTCCGGTTCACCCGGCCGGGCGGGGGTGCGGCTCACGGGGCAGGCGGGCCTCAGCTCGCCGCTGCCCGGATCTGCTCCTGCTCCGCCTCGATGCGGGCGTTCCACTCGGACTTGGAGGCCTGCCAGCCGTCCTCGTTGTGGCCGAGGCGCCAGTAGCCGGAGATGGAGAGGTCCTCGCGGGGGATCTGCTTCTCGACGCGGAGGAGGCGGCGCAGCTCCTTCACGAAGTGGGCCTCGCCGTGGACGAAGGCGTGGACGCGGCCGGCGGGCCAGTCCAGGGCGCGTACGGCCGACAGCAGGGCCTCGCCGACCGGGCGGTCCGACCGGTGCAGCCAGGTGATCTCCGCGTCGGAGTCGATCTTCTGCTCCTCCTCGGGGCCCTGGACCTCGACGAAGGCATGCACCCGCGCGCCGCGGGGGAGCGCCTCGAGGGAGCGGGCGATGGCGGGCAGCGCGCTCTCGTCGCCGGCGAGCAGATGCCAGTCGGCCTCCTGGTCGGGCGCGTAGGCGCCGCCGGGGCCCACGAAGCGGACGGTCTCGCCGGGCCGGGCGCGCAGCGACCAGGGGCCGGCCAGGCCCGAGTCCCCGTGCAGCACGAAGTCGAGGGTGAGCTCGCGGTGCTCGGGGTCCCAGTGCCGCACGGTGTACGTCCGGGTGACCGGCCACTGGTCGCGGGGGAACTCCGCGCGGATGCGTTCCAGGTCGAAAGGCTCCGGGTAGGCCACGCCCGGGACCGGGAACAGCAGCTTCACATAGTGGTCGGTGCAGGTGTCGGCCGTGAATCCGGCGAGACCCTCGCCGCCCAGCACCACGCGCTGCATGTGCGGGGTCAGCCGCTCGGTGCGGGCGACCTGCGCGGAGTACAGCCGGCGCGGACGGCGTCCCGGTCGTTCTGCCATGGAGGCCTCCCTGTATTGGTTAGGGTTACCTAACCTAGCACCTCGTGCCGGAGAACACCGCACACCCGGCCGATCTTGAGAACGCGTGGAGTGACCCGCGTGCGCGGGGCCTCAGCGCGCCAGGGTCGTCAGCAGGCGCCGGAGCGAGCCGCCGAGTCCCCAGCGGGCCGCCAGCTCCTCCACCGCCGCCGGGTCCCGCGGAGTTTTCGGCAATGTTGTGTCCACGTCGGGCAGCGGAACGTCGTCCGCGACCCTGACCACCTTCGGCGCCACCGCGAGGTACGGCAGCGCCTCGGTCAGCCGCTTGCGCTGCGTCGGCGTGAGCCTGGCCTTCCGGTCGTCCACGGCCGCGAGGATCCCGGCCAGATCGCCGAACTCGGCGAGCAGCTTGGCCGCCGTCTTCTCCCCGATGCCCGGCACGCCCGGCAGACCGTCGCTCGGGTCGCCGCGCAGCAGCGCCAGATCCGCGTACCCGCGCCCGTCCACCCCATACTTGGCGCGCAGCGCCGCCTCGTCGGTGATCTGCAGCGTCCCCACGCCCTTGACCGGGTACAGCACCCGCACCCCGCGGGAGTCGTCCACCAGCTGATACAGGTCCCGGTCGCCGGTGACGATGTCGACCGGGCCCTTCGCCCGCGCCGTGTACGTGCCGATCACGTCGTCCGCCTCGTACTCGGCGACGCCCACCCGGGCGATGCCGATGGCGTCCAGCACCTCCTCGATGACCGGCACCTGCGGCGAGAGCGTGTCCGGCACCTCCTCCACGTCCGGGCCGGAGGCGTGCTCCTCGGCGACCCGGTGCGCCTTGTAGGAGGGGATCAGCTCCACCCGCCAGTGCGGGCGCCAGTCCGCGTCCATGCAGGCCACCAGGTGGTCCGGCTGGTGGTCCTGCACCAGGCGGTCGATGAAGTCCAGCAGCCCGCGCACGGCGTTCACCGGGGTGCCGTCTGGAGCCCGCACGGTGTCCGGGACGCCGAAATAGGCCCGGAAGTACAGCGAGGCGGTGTCGAGAAGCATCAGTCGTCCGGTCACGTCCGCATCATGCCCCACGCCACCGACAGCGCCCCGTACCCCGCGGCCGCCGGGCGCACCGTGCCCGCCGTCCCGGTCGCGCTCGGAATCGCCCACCGCAACGTGTTGCGTCCTGCGCGAACACTGTGAGGTGCCGCACGACAACGTTTGCCCTGCGCAAAACCGGGGAGGCGCCGCCCCGGCGCGATGCCGTTCACACATTCGACCCGGCGTCGCCCTTTTCATTGCCGTCTAGAGCTAGAGGTACGCGTGTCAGCGAGGCTTGAGGCCGAGCACCTGTACAAGGTGTTCGGCAGACGACCGGACAGAGCGGTCGAGAGACTGCGCAAGGGCGAGACCGACCGGGAGGAGCTGCGCGCCGACGGGACCACCGCGGCCGTCATCGACGCCTCATTCACCGTGGAACCCGGCGAGATCTTCGTCGTGATGGGCCTGTCCGGTTCCGGAAAGTCCACCCTGCTGCGCATGCTCAACGGTCTGCTGGAGCCGACCGCGGGGCAGGTGCGCTTCGGCGGCCAGGATCTGACCGCGCTCTCCGACCGTCAGCTGCGCGAGGTCCGGTCCAAGAAGATCAGCATGGTCTTCCAGCACTTCGCGCTCTTCCCGCACCGCAGCGTCCGCGAGAACGCCGCGTACGGACTGGAAGTGCAGGGCGTGCCCCGCGCCGAGCGCGAACGCCGCGCCGACGAGGCGCTCGCCCTGTGCGGCCTGGCCGGCTGGGAGAAGTCGTGGCCGGACGAGCTGTCCGGCGGCATGCAGCAGCGCGTCGGCCTCGCCCGCGCGCTCGCCACCGACGCGGACCTGCTGCTGATGGACGAGTCCTTCAGCGCCCTCGACCCGCTGATCCGCCGCGACATGCAGGACCAGCTGCTCGAGCTGCAGAAGACGCTGAAGAAGACCATCGTCTTCATCACCCACGACCTCAACGAGGCCATGCGCCTCGGCGACCGCATCGCGGTGATGCGCGACGGCCGCATCGTGCAGATCGGCACCGCCGAGGACATCCTGGTGCGGCCCGCCAACGACTACGTCGCCTCCTTCACCCAGGACGTCGACCGCTCCCGCGTGCTCACCGCCGGCTCCGTCATGGAGACCGAGGTCCGCGGCGACGAGGCCGACTGCGGCTGCGAGACCGCCACCCCGCAGACCCCGTTCAACGAGCTCTGCGCGATCAGCGCCCGGGTGCCGCACCCGGTCGCGGTCCTCGACGGCGAGCGCACCCTGGTCGGCGTCGTGCCCCGGCAGCGGCTGGTGGGCTTCCTCGGCGACGAGGAGGCGGACCAGGGCGTGTGCGACGCCCCGCGGGACAAGGGCGGCGAGAAGGTGATGGCCAATGCCTAGGATCCCGCTCGGCGACTGGGTCAACAGCACCGTCGACTGGCTGCTCGACCACGTCGACTGGCTGTTCTCCTTCTTCAAGGCCGTCTTCACCGGCACCTACGACGGCATCAACGCCGTCCTGCAGGCGCCCGAGCCGCTGCTGCTCGTCGGCATCTTCGCGGTGATCGCGTTCTGGCTGCGCGGCACCTTCGCCGGCCTGCTCACCTTCGCCGGCTTCGCCTTCATCGTCTCCCTCGACCTGTGGGAGAACGCGATGATCACGCTGTCGCTGGTGCTGGTCGCCACGCTGATCGCGCTGATCATCTCGGTGCCCGTCGGCATCTGGGCGGCCCGCTCCGACCGGGTCAGCAGCCTGGTGCGGCCGGTGCTGGACTTCATGCAGACGCTGCCCGCGATGATCTACCTCATCCCGGCGATCCTGTTCTTCGGCACCGGCGCCTCCGCGGGCATCGTGGCCACCCTGATCTTCGCGCTCGCCCCCGGCGTGCGCATGACCGAGCTGGGCATCCGCCAGGTCGACAAGGAGCTGGTCGAGGCCGCCGAGGCCTTCGGCACCACTCCGCGCAAGACCCTGCTGCGCGTCCAGCTCCCGCTGGCTCTGCCCACGGTGATGGCGGGCGTGAACCAGGTCATCATGCTCGGCCTGTCCATGGCCGCGATCGCCGGCATGGTCGGCACCGGCGGCCTGGGCGGCGACGTCAACGAGGCCATCGGCCAGCTCAACGTGGGCCTCGGCTCCGAGGCCGGCATCGCCATCGTGATCCTGGCGATCTACCTGGACCGGATGACCAGCGCCCTGGGCACCCAGGTCTCCCCGCTGGGCCGCCGCGCCGCAGCCAAGGCCCGCGCCGCCGCCGGCGGACTGAGGATCTGGTCCTACCGTCCCCGCCCGCAGGTCGCCGTCATCGGCGTGGTGATCCTCGCCCTGGTGGCCGGCGGCATGGGCCTCTTCGGCGGCACCTCCCCGAAGGAGGCCGCCGGCGGCGAGAAGGTCGGCGAGGGCAAGAAGGTCACCCTCGGCTACGTCCCGTGGGACGAGGGCATCGCCTCCACCTTCCTGTGGAAGGAGATCCTGGAGCAGCGCGGCTACCAGGTCGAGGCCAAGCAGTTCGACGCCGGACCGCTCTACACCTCCCTCGCCCAGGGCGACATCGACGTCGTCACCAACTCCTGGCTGCCCACCACCCACGAGCAGTACTGGAAGAAGCACGGCTCCCAGCTGGACGACCTCGGCTCCTGGTACGACGAGACCTCCCTGGAGCTGACCGTCCCCGCCTACATGAAGGACGTCGACTCCCTCGAGGACCTCAAGGGCAAGGCCGACCTGTTCGGCGGCAAGATCACCGGCATCGAGTCCAGCGCCGGCGAGATGGCCCTGCTCAAGAGCAAGGTCCTCAAGGAGTACGGCCTGGACAAGGAGTACCGGGTCGTCGACAGCTCCACCCCGGCGATGCTGGCCGAGCTCAAGCGGGCCTACAGCAAGAAGGAACCGATCGTCGTCACGCTCTGGTCGCCGCACTGGGCGTACAACGACTACGAGCTGAAGAAGCTCAAGGACCCCAAGGGCGCCTGGGGCAAGGGCGACGGCGTGCACACCCTGGCCCGCAAGGGCTTCGCCGGCGACGACCCCACCGCCGCCGGATGGCTGAAGAACTTCACGCTCACCGAGAAGCAGCTCACCAGCCTCGAGGCCGAGATCAACAAGGCCGGCAAGGGCAGGCAGCAGGACGCGGTCCGCACCTGGCTGAAGGCCAACCCGGGCCTGGTCGACAAGCTCGCCCCCGTCGAGTCCGGCGGCGACACCCCGGCCGAGGCGAAGCGCCCGCTGAACGTGGCCTGGTTCCCCTGGGACGAGGACGTCGCCGTCACCTACCTGTGGAAGAACGTCCTGGAGCGGCGCGGCTACAAGCTGAACCTGAAGCAGATGGACGTCGGCCCGGTCTACACCGGCCTCGCCTCCGGCGACATGGACCTCAACTTCGACGCCTGGCTGCCGCACGCCCAGAAGAACTACTGGGACAAGAGCAAGGACAACCTGACCGACCTCGGCAGCTGGTACGAGCCGACCTCACTGGAGATCGCCGTGCCGAGCTACGTCAAGGGCGTCGAGTCCATGGAGGACCTCAAGGGCAAGTCCGACCTGTTCGGCGGGAAGATCATCGGTATCGAGCCGGGCACCGGCGAGATGAACCTGCTCAAGAACAAGGTCCTGCCCGGATACGGCCTGGACGGCGAGTACAAGGTCGTCGACGGCTCCACCCCGGCGATGCTGGCCGAACTCAAGCGCGCCATCGCCAAGAAGAAGCCGGTCGCGGTCACCCTGTGGTCCCCCCACTGGGCCTACGCCGAGTACGAGCTGACCAAGCTCAAGGACCCGGAGAAGTTCTGGGGCGACAACAACAAGATCCACACCATCGCCAGCAAGAAGTTCCCGGAGCAGTATCCGCGGCTCACCGAGTGGATCAGGAAGTTCACCATGAGTGAGCAGGAGCTCGCCACCCTGGAGGCGGAGATCAAGGACCGCGGCCAGGGCAAGGAGGAAGAGGCCGTCGCCGCCTGGCTGAAGGAGCACCCCGAGGTCGCGCAGCGCATGACCGCCTCGTAACCGCCCGGCTCCGTACCGCCTCACCCGGGGGCGGACCGGCCGCGCCCGACGGCGCACGGCCCGGTCCGCCCCCGGTTCATGTCCGCCTTCCTCGTGACCTTCGGCCGCCGACGGGCAACAATGGCGAGAACACCCCCGACATCGAGCGCGAGCCGGCACCGGCTCGAGCCGGCGGCATGAAACGGTCCGCCGGATCTGCGTAGGGTGCAGACAAGCCGTCATCGGCGTACGCCGGGCAGCGGGGTGCAGGGCGCGGGACGATGGGTGAAGGAGGGACGAGCAATGGGCGACCACAAGGAACAGCCCTTGCGCGTGGGCGCGGCCGTGCGGCGGCGACGCCGGGCGCTGGACCTCACCCTTGCCGCCGTGTCCGAGCGCAGCGGTCTGTCGGTTCCGTTCCTCAGCCAGATCGAGAACGAGCGGGCCCGGCCCAGTCGCAGCTCCCTGGAGAAGGTGGCCGACGCGCTGCGCACCACCGCCGTGGAACTGCTCGCCGCCGCCGACCCGGCGTGCAGCGTGGACGTGGTCCGCGCCGACGACACCGGGTCGTGGCTGGAACCCCGGGTGCGCTCCCTGGTGCGCGGCCACCACCAGATGCACGCCTCGGAGTTCACCGGCGACCACGAGGCCGGCCGCGAACTGCAGTTCCGCAACGACCAGTTGATGTACGTGGCGGACGGGGCCGTGGAGATCGAGGCGGAGGGCCGCGCCTACCGCCTCGGCCGCGGCGACACGCTGTACCTCACCGGCGGCGTACGGCACCGCTGGCGGGCCACCGTGCCGGAGACCCGGCTGGTGGTCGTCGCCGTCGCCGAGCACATCGAGGCGCTGCGGGACAAGCCGCAGCGATGACCGCTCCCCGGGTGGTGTCCCTGGTCCCCTCGCTCACCGAGGCCATAGCGGTGTCGGCGCCCGGTGCGCTGATCGCGGCCACCGACTGGTGCACACATCCGGCCGGCCTGGACGTGCCGCGCATCGGCGGCACCAAGAACCCGAAGACCGACCGGATCGTGCAGCTGGCCCCCGATCTGGTGATCGCCAACGAGGAGGAGAACCGCGCCCCCGACCTGGACGCCCTGCGCGCGGCCGGGCTCGAGGTGCTGGTCACCGAGGTGCGTACCCTGCCGCAGGCGTTCCGCGAGCTGGACCGGGTGCTCACCGCCTGCGGCGTCGCGGGCCGCCCCCGGTGGCTGGACGAGGCCGAGGAGGCCTGGGCGGCCGTGCCGGCGCCCGGACGCCGCCGCACCGCGGTCGTCCCTGTCTGGCGGCGCCCCTGGATGGTCCTCGGCCGCGACACCTTCGCCGGCGACCTGCTGGCCCGGCTCGGCGTCGACCACCTCTACGCCGGGCACCCGGAGCGCTATCCGCGCGTGCCGCTCGGTGAACTGCGCGCCGCGCGCCCGGACCTGGTGGTGCTCCCGGACGAGCCCTATCGCTTCACCGCCGACGACGGCCCCGAGGCCTTCCCCGGCCTGCCGTGCGCCCTCGTCGACGGCCGGTGTCTCACCTGGTACGGGCCGTCGCTGGCCGAGGCCCCCGCGGTGCTGGGGCGGGCCCTGCGAGCAGCGCACCGCTGAGCACGCCCCGCACGGTGTGCCGGGCGGCGACCGCCCAGGCGGCGACCAGCACCGCGTACAGCGCGAGCGCCAGTGCGCCGCAGACGGCGAGCCCGGTGTGCCGGGCCAGGGCCCCGGCGCCGGTGACACAGGTGCCCACCGGGAAGGTGAACGACCACCAGGTCATCGAGAAGCGCATCCCGCGCCGCCGGGCCCGTACGACATGGGCGGTCGCCAGAGCCAGCCACAGCAGCGCGAACCCCATGACGGGAACGCCGTACACCACCGCGAGGGCACCGAGCCCCGTGTCGCGCAGTCCCGGCACCACGCCGGGCGCCGCGTCCGCGAATGCGCCGGCCGCGGTGGCCGACTGCCCCAGCGGGCCCAGCACCAGGAACAGCGTCGGCGTCAGGGCGAGGGGGAGCGGGCCGCCGGTGAGCAGCCGGGCGAAGACCAGTGGCAGCATCAGCAGGGTGGCGAGGAGGCTCAGCCCGAACAGCGCCAGGCAGGCGACGAGCAGCGTCGCGCGGGCCTGGCCCGGCGGCAGAAGCGGCACCAGGCGCGGCCCGGTGGCGGCCGACACCATGGGCGCCACCAGCGGCAGCAGCCAGACCGGTGTCGCCTGCCGGGGCGTGACCCGGTGGTGCACCGTCATCAGGTACGGCACGGCCACGGCCGCCGCGAGCCCGACCACCGTACCGGCCGCGAACAGCGCGGCGCCGGCCACCACGGCCGCGTGCGGGCCGAGCAGATCGCGTCCGGCGCTCAGCGCCCCGCCGCCCACGGCCAGCAGCGCCATCGACAGGCAGCCGTGGAACGGGGCCACGGCCGGGTCCAGGAGATGGGCGCGGGCCTGGTCGCGGTGGTGGCACCAGTGCAGGGCGCGGGCGGCCAGCAGCGTCAGCAGGAGCAGGGCCGAGGCGGCCCAGACGGCGGTGAGGGCGGCGCGCGGCCCCGGCAGGCGCAGCGGGAGCCCGGCTCCCGCGCTCGCCACGACGGCGGTGCCCATCACGCAGGCGTACCAGTTGGGTCCGAGATGGCGCACGGCGGGGACGCGCGGCGGCCGGGCGGCGGCACGGGGGAGCGGGCGCGGACGACGGGCGACGGAGACCATGCCCCCCACCGTCGTACGGCCTCCTGACCTGGGCCAGAGGGTGCCCTCTTATCACGGCATAAGCTTGCCTTATGAGCAACACGGACGATCACCCCGGTCACCGGCCCGGTGCCGCCGGGTCTCTCGCCCACCGGGTGCCGGATCTGGGGGCCCTGGAGCTGCTGCTCGCGGTGGCCCGGCTGGGCAGCCTGGGCGGGGCGGCGCGGGAGCTGGGCATCACCCAGCCCGCCGCCAGCAGCCGCATCCGCTCGATGGAACGGCAGCTCGGCGTGGCCCTGGTCGACCGCTCACCGCGCGGCTCCCGGCTCACGGACGCCGGGGCGCTGGTGACCGACTGGGCGCGGCGGATCGTGGAGGCGGCCGAGGCCTTCGACGCGGGCGCGCAGGCGCTGCGGGACCGCCGGGACTCCCGGCTGCGGGTGGCGGCGAGCATGACCATCGCCGAGTACCTGCTGCCCGGCTGGCTGCTGGCGCTGCGCGCCGGACGCCCGGACACGGCGGTGTCGCTGCTCGCGGGCAACTCGGCCGCGGTGGCCGAGCGGCTGCTGTCCGGCGAGGCGGACCTGGGCTTCGTGGAGGGGCTGACCGTCCCGTCGGGCCTGGACTCGGCGGTGGTCGCGCACGACCGGCTGATCGTGGTGACCGCCCCCGCCCACCCCTGGGCCCGCCGCAGACGCCCGCTGGCCGGCGAGGAACTGGCCACCACCCCGCTGATCCTGCGGGAGAAGGGGTCCGGCACCCGGCAGGTGCTGGACGCGGCCCTGGGCGGACTGGCGCGGCCGCTGATCGAGGTGTCGTCCACCACCGCGGTCAAGGCGGCGGCGGTCGGCGGTGCGGGCCCCGCCGTCCTCAGCGAACTCGCCGTCGGCGAGGAACTGGCGATGCGGCGCCTGGTCCGCATCCCGGTCGACGGCATCGCCCTCACCCGCGACCTGCGCGCCGTCTGGCCCATGGGCCACCGCCCCACGGGCCCGGCCCGCGACCTGCTGTCCCTGACACGGGGTCAGGGCGCCGTCCGGTGACGCGGCCGCACCGGCCGAGCGGGTGCCCGTGGGTCAGATGTAGGCCGCGGCGGTGACCAGGGACTGGACGACTCTGAGGTCGTCGTCCATCTCGGGGTGCCACTGGACGCCGAGGGTCCAGGGTGCCCCGGAGAGTTCGATGGCCTCGACGGTGCCGTCCTCCGCGTGGGCCGAGGGGACGAGGCCGGTGCCCAGGCGGTCCACCGACTGGTGGTGGTAGGTGGGGACCTCGGTCTCCTCGGGGACGATCGAGGCGTAGCGGGTGCCGGGCACCGGCTTGACCGGGTGACGGCCGAAGACGCCCGGGGTCTCGGCGTGGCCGTCGATGTGCTGGACCAGCGTGCCGCCCAGGGCGACGTTCAGCAGCTGCATGCCCCGGCAGATGCCGAGCAGCGGCAGCTCGCGCTTGAGCGCCGCCCGGATGAGGGCCAGCTCCCAGGCGTCCCGGGCCCGGGCGGGCGGCCCGGTGCGCGGGTCCGGCTCGGCGCCGTAGCGGACGGGTTCGACGTCCGGGCCGCCCGCGATCACCAGGCCGTCCAGCCGGGACACCGCCGCATCGGCCAGCTCCGGCGCGTCCGGCGGCAGCATCGCGGCCAGTCCGCCCGCCCGCTGCACCAGCCGTGGGTATCCGGCGGGCAGCAGCGCGGCGTCCAGCTGCCACACTCCCCAGCGCACGCCGGACTCCGCGTAGGTGCTGATGCCGATGAGCGGCCTGGACGTCATCTGCTCGGCTCCTCCTGCTCTGTGCTCAGTTCCGGGACAACTCTGCCTCGGCAGCGGCCAGCGCCGCGAATTCCTCCTCCGGCGCCTTCGCGACCAGGCGCTTGCGGCTGTAGAGGCCGAAGTAGGCGAGGGCCACCAGGTACACGGCGAGCGCGATGAACGCCGCCGTCACGTCCACCAGGAACGTCGCCACCAGCGCCGCGCAGGCCAGCACCAGCGCCACCGACGACGTCCACACACCGCCCGGCGTCCGGTACGGCCGCGGCAGCTCCGGCTCGCGGCGGCGCAGCACGATGTGGGACAGGGACATCAGCGCGTAGGAGATGGTCGCGCCGAAGACCGCGATGTTCAGCATGCGCGCGCCGTTGCCGGTGCTCGCCGCCAGCGCGAAGCCGATCGCGCCGGGCACCAGCAGACCGAGGTAGGGCGCCTTGCGGCTGCTGGTCAGGGACAGGAACTTCGGCAGGTACCCGGCGCGGGACAGCGCGAACAGCTGGCGCGAACCGGCGTAGATCAGCGAGAAGAAGGAGGCGACCAGGCCCGCCAGGCCCGCGTAGTTGACGACGCGGCTCAGCGCGGTCGGCTCGCCGTCCGGCTGGAGCGCCTCCACCAGCGGGTTGCCCGCGTCCTGGATGGCCGAGGAACCCCGTGCGCCCGCGGCCGTGAAGAAGGTGAGCAGGGCCAGAGCCACCAGGATGCCCATGGACCAGCGGATCGCCCGGGGCAGCGTACGCGCCGGCTCCCTGGTCTCCTCCGCCGCCAGCGGCACGCCCTCCACACCCAGGAAGAACCACATGCCGAACGGGAACGCCGCCCAGATGCCGAGCAGACCCATCGGCAGCCAGGAACTCGCGCCGAACGCCGAGGAGTCGACCGGGATGTCGTCCAGCGAGGAGGCGTCGAACTCGGGCAGCGCGCCCAGGGCGAACACCAGCAGCGCGGCCACCGCGACTCCGGTGACGACGAAGCTGAAGCGCAGCGCCTCGCCGACACCCCACAGGTGAATGCCGATGAAGACGACGAAACAGGCGAGGTAGACCGGCCAGCCCGACTCCAGTCCGAAGAGGCCGAGCGACTCGACGTAGTCGCCGATGAAGATGGAGATCGCGGCGGGCGCCAGCACGTACTCGACGAGGATGGCCGTGCCGGTGAGGAAGCCGCCCCAGGGGCCGAGCGCCCGGCGGGCGAAGCCGTAGCCGCCGCCTGCGGTGGGCAGGATCGACGACAGCTCGGCCAGGGCGAACACCATGCAGGTGTACATGGTGCCCATCAGCACCATGGCGATCGCCAGGCCGCCGAAGCCGCCCTCGGCCAGGCCGAAGTTCCAGCCGGAGTAGTCGCCGGAGACGACGTAGGCGACGCCGAGCCCGGTCAGCAGCAGCCAGCCGGCGCTGCCGCGGCGCAGCTTCCTGCGCTCCAGGTAGTCGTCCGGTTCGGTGGCGGTTCGTCGGGAGTCACGGGAGGTGGACGGAACGGGCATGGGGCTACTCCCCAGGGGCGGTGGAGACGACGGAGGAAGCAATGGCATGGATCCAGACCTTTGTGGGGCCATACCTTCGTGGGCCCGGTGGCCGGAATGCAAGACCCTTGCGTGAAGCCGCCGTAAACTCTCACCGCTCCGGCGCGGGCCCGCCCCGCCGGTGTCACGCCAGGAAGCCGCGCAGCAGCGCCGCCGTCCCCGCGCAGTGCTCGCGCATCATCTCCCGCGCCCCGTCCGCGTCGCCCTCCAGCACCGCCTCGACCAGGGCCGTGTGCTGCTGCTGGGAATGCTCCAGGTTGCGCACCAGCAATGGGATGCAGTCCAGCAGGTCGTTGACCCTCGCCCGCACCGCCGCGTACTGCGCGGTCAGCGTGGGGGAGCCGCTGAGCTCGGCCAGGGTGAGGTGGAAGAGCGTGTCCAGGCGCCGGTAGTCGGCCAGCGGGGCGTCCCGCGTGCCGGCCAGCGCCTCCCGCAGCCGTGCCGCCTGCTCGTCCGTCAGGCCGTGCGCCGCGCACAGCTCCGCGGCGCCCACCTCCAGCACCTCCCGGAACCGCAGCACGTCCTCGATGTCGACCTCGGCCGTCCGCCGCCGCAGCTCGTCACCGCCGGTGTCCGTGGGCCGGGGCAGCACGAAGGTGCCGCCGTAGCGCCCGCGCCGGGACTCCACGAGACCCTGGTCCTGGAGCACCTTCAGCACCTCGCGCAGCGTCACCCGGCTGATGCCCAGCCGGTCGGCCAGCTCCCGTTCGGCCGGCAGCCGCTCGCCCGCGGGCACCAGGCCCAGGCGCACCACCTGCAGGATCTGCTCCAGCGCCTCCTCGAAGCCGTTGCCCGCCCGCACCGGCCGCAGCACCGGCGCCAGCCGGTCCCCGAGCCCCCCGACGACTTCCCCGGTCATCTGGCCGTGCCCCCTTCCCAACCAATGGTTCTCGGCAATACCTTATGGCTCCCGACCGGTCACGGACGACCGGGAATCAGCTCACAGCAGCCCGAGGAGGCCCTCCCGTGGCAGACCGCACACCACCACTCGGCGTCGAGGAGCTGCGCACCCTCGTCGCGAGCGGTGAGATCGACACTGTCGTCCTGGCCTTTCCCGACATGCAAGGGCGGCTGCAGGGCAAGCGCTTCGCCGCACCCTTCTTCCTGGACGAGGTCCTCCACCACGGCACCGAGGGCTGCAACTACCTGCTCGCCGTCGACGCCGAGATGAACACGGTGGACGGCTACGCCATGTCGTCCTGGGACAACGGCTACGGCGACTTCGCCATGCACCCCGACCTGGCCACCCTGCGCCGCGTGCCCTGGAACGAGGGCACCGCCCTGGTCATCGCCGACCTCGGCTGGGCCGACGGCTCCCCCGTGCTCGCCGCACCCCGCCAGATCCTGCGCCGCCAGCTGGAGCGCCTCGCGGAGCACCAACTGACCGCCCAGGTCGGCACCGAGCTGGAGTTCATCGTCTTCAAGGACACCTACGAGCAGGCCTGGAACGCCGGCTACCGGGGCCTGACCCCGGCCAACCAGTACAACGTCGACTACTCCGTCCTCGGCACCGGACGCATCGAGCCGCTGCTGCGCCGCATCCGCAACGAGATGGCCGGCGCGGGACTCACCGTGGAGTCCGCCAAGGGGGAGTGCAACCCCGGCCAGCACGAGATCGCCTTCCGCTACGACGAGGCCCTGGTCACCTGCGACCAGCACGCCATCTACAAGACCGGCGCCAAGGAGATCGCCGCCCAGGAGGGCGTCTCCCTCACCTTCATGGCCAAGTACAACGAGCGGGAGGGCAACTCCTGCCACATCCACCTGTCACTGGCCGGCGCCGACGGCGACAACGCCATGTGCGACGCCGACGGCGGCATGTCCCAGCTGATGCGCCACTTCCTGGCCGGGCAGCTCGCCGCGCTGCGCGAGTTCTCCCTGCTCTACGCCCCCAACATCAACTCCTACAAGCGGTTCCAGCCGGGCTCCTTCGCCCCGACCGCCGTCGCCTGGGGCCACGACAACCGCACCTGCGCGCTGCGTGTCGTCGGACACGGCCGCTCGCTGCGCTTCGAGAACCGGCTGCCCGGCGGCGACGTCAACCCGCACCTCGCCGTGGCCGGCATGGTCGCGGCCGGTCTGTACGGCATCGAGCAGCGGCTCGAGCTGCCCGAACCCTGCCCCGGCAACGCCTACACCGCCGACTTCGAGCACGTGCCCACCACGCTGCGCGAGGCAGCCGAGCTGTGGGAGACGTCCGCCATCGCCAAGGACGCCTTCGGCGACGAGGTCGTCGCCCACTACCGCAACATGGCGCGGGTCGAGCTGGACGCCTTCGACGCCGCGGTGACCGACTGGGAGCTGCGCCGCTCCTTCGAACGCATGTGAGGCCCCTGTTGTCCCACGAGCACGAGCTGCAGGTACTCAACCCCGCCACCGAGGAGGCCGTCGCCACCGTCCCGGCCGCCGGACCGGCCGACGTGGACGCCGCGGTCACCCGGGCCACCTCCGCCCAGGCCGCCTGGGCCGCCCTCGCGCCGGGTGACCGCGCCCGGGCACTGCGCCGCTTCGCCGCCGCCGTCGACGCCCATGTCGAGGAACTGGCCCGGCTGGAGGTCCGCGAGGCCGGGCACACCATCGGCAACGCCCGCTGGGAGGCGGGCAATGTCCGCGACCTGCTGGACTACGCGGCCGGGGGAGTGGAGCGGCTGACCGGGCGCCAGATCCCGGTGCCCGGCGGCCTGGACGTCACCATCCTGGAACCGCTCGGCGTGGTGGGCGTGATCGCGCCCTGGAACTTCCCCATGCCCATCGCGGCCTGGGGCACCGCCCCCGCGCTCGCCGCTGGCAACGCGGTGATCCTCAAGCCGGCGGAGACCACCCCGCTCACCGCGCTGCGACTGGCCGAACTGGCCCTGGAGGCCGGACTGCCCGAGCACCTGTTCCAGGTGCTGCCCGGACACGGCCCGGTCGCAGGCAACGCCCTCGTCGAGCACCCCGGCGTCGCCAAGATCGTCTTCACCGGGTCCACCGCGGTCGGCAAACAGGTGCTGGCCAAGGGCTCGGAGCGGCTCAAGCGGGTCACCCTGGAGCTCGGCGGCAAGAGCCCCAACATCGTCTTCGCCGACGCCGACCTCGAGTCCGCCGCGGCCGCCGCCCCCATGTCCTTCCTGGACAACGCGGGGCAGGACTGCTGCGCCCGCACCCGCATCCTGGTCCAGCGCAGCGTTCACGACCGCTTCCTCGAACTGCTCGCCCCCGCGATCGAGGCGGTGCTGGTCGGCGACCCGGCCGACGAGAAGACCCAGATGGGGCCGCTGATCTCGCGGACCCAGCTCGACCGCGTCCGCTCCTACGTCCCCGACGACCTGGAGGGGATCCGCGGCAAGGCCCCCGAGGGCCCCGGCTTCTGGTTCCCGCCCACCGTCCTCACCGGCGCCGGCCCGCGCGACCGCGTCGCCGTCGAGGAGGTCTTCGGTCCCGTCGCCGTCGTCCTCCCCTTCGACGACGAGGCCGAGGCCGTGCGGCTCGCCAACGCCACCGACTACGGGCTGTCCGGCTCCGTCTGGACCCGGGACGTCGGCCGCGCCCTCAGGGTGTCCCAGGCGGTCCGGGCCGGAAACCTGTCCGTCAACTCCCACTCCAGCGTCCGCTACTGGACACCCTTCGGCGGATTCAAGCAGTCCGGCATCGGCCGCGAACTGGGCCCGGACGCCCTGACCGCCTTCACCGAGACCAAGAACATCTTCATCAGCACGGAAGGCCCCGCACAGTGACCGAAGAGATCATCTGCCGCCGGCTCGTCGGCCGCACCGCCGTCGTCACCGGAGCCGGCAGCGGCATCGGCCTCGCCGCCGCCCGCCGGCTCGCCTCCGAGGGCGCCAACGTCGTCTGCGGCGACGTGGACGAGGCCCGCGGCAAGGCCGCCGCCGAGGAGACCGGCGGGATCTTCGCCGGCGTCGACGTCACCGACCCCGAGCAGGTCGAGGCGCTGTTCAGGACCGCGTACGACACCTACGGCAGCGTCGACGTCGCCTTCAACAACGCCGGCATCTCGCCCCCCGACGACGACTCCATCCTGGAGACCGGACTCGAGGCCTGGAAGCGCGTCCAGGAGGTCAACCTCACCTCCGTCTACCTGTGCTGCAAGGCCGTGATCCCCTATATGCGGCGCCAGGGCAAGGGCTCCATCATCAACACCGCGTCCTTCGTGGCCCGGATGGGAGCGGCCACCAGCCAGATCTCCTACACCGCGTCCAAGGGCGGCGTCCTCGCCCTGTCCCGCGAGCTCGGCGTCCAGTTCGCCCGGGACGGCATCCGGGTCAACGCGCTGTGCCCCGGCCCGGTCAACACCCCGCTGCTGCAGGAACTCTTCGCCAAGGACCCCGAGCGCGCCGCCCGCCGGCTCGTGCACATCCCGCTGGGCCGGTTCGCCGAGGCCGAGGAGATCGCCGCCGCGGTCGCCTTCCTGGCCAGCGACGACTCCTCCTTCGTCAACGCCACCGACTTCCTCGTCGACGGCGGAATCTCGGGGGCCTATGTCACACCGCTGTAGACCGCGTCCTACAGTGCCGGAATGAGCATGACGCCTCCGCCCGGCTGGTACCCCGATCCCAAGGCACCCCACCTGCAGCGCTGGTGGGACGGCACGGCCTGGACCGAGCACCGCCGCACCCCGGAGGCCGCCGCCGGGGCACCCGGGGTACCTGGAGCACCCGGGGTCCCTGGGGCACCCGGGGCACCTGCGACGCCGGCGCCCCTCGTCCAGGGCGGCACCGGCGCACCCGCCGGACCCGGCAGTCACGTCGGTCCTGTCGGGCCCGGCCATCCTGTCGGTCCTGGCGGTCCCGTCGGTCCCGGCGGCGCCGCCGGCCGCTCCAAGGTGATCGCCCTGACCACCGCGGGGGCGGTCCTGGTGGCCGCCGTCGTCACCGGAGCCGTGTTCCTCGGCCGGGACGACGGCGAACCCCGGGCCCGCACCGAGACCTCGTCCGGTGCCGACCCGGCTCCGGGCGGCGGCTCGGCCTCGCAGAGCGGGACCCCGTCGCCGTCCGCGTCCTCCTCCGAGCCCTCGGCCGACGACCCGGCCGTCGTCGAGGACCCCCTGAACGGCATCACCTTCCCCCTCCTCGACGGCTGGATCCGCCCCGAGCACGTCGCCGACGACGACGTGGTGATGACCACCGACGGCACCTACGACTGCCCCGGCGAGGGCATCGTCTGCCGCCACGGCACGGTGATCTCCCGCACCGTCACCGGGACCGACGAGACCTCGCCCGAGGTACTCGCCAAGAAGGACATCTCCGACGCGGCCGAGGACGCCTTCGACAAGGACCAGCTCGGCCAGCGTCCCTACGGCGGCCTGAAGTCCCACACCGTCGTCAAGTCCGGCCCGGTCGCGGTGGCGGGCCGGGCCGGCTACCTGGTGCGCTGGCGGGTCACCACCGGCAAGGGCCCCGGCGGCTATGTGCAGTCCATGGTCTTCCCGTCCAGCGTCGGCACCGAGTCGCCCATCGTGGTGCGGTACGTCTTCGACGCGGGCGAGGACGGCCCGCCCCTGTCCGACATGGACCGCATCACCAAGGGCATCCGCTCCGTCAACGGCGCCGGCACGGGCGGCGGAGTGGGCAGCAGCATCGGCCCCGAGGACTGACCCGGGCGGCCGGAGTGCCGGGGCGGGGCTACAGGAAGGTGCGGCCCTCGCCGCGATACGTCGGCACCGTGTCCGTCACCGCCTCGCCCTCCACCAGATGCAGCGCGTCGAACCGCTCGCACAGCTCGCCCGCCTTGGCGTGCCGGAACCACACCTTGTCGCCGATCAGCAGATCGTCGGCGGGCGGGCCGAGCAGCGGCGTCTGCACCTCACCGGCCGCCTCCTGCGGGTCGTAGCGCAGCCCCTCGGGCAGATACGGCATCGGCAGCCGGTCGGCGCCCGGAGCGCCGGAGGCCGGATACCCGCCGCCGAGCACCGTCACCACGCCCACGCCCGGCCGGCGGACCACGGGCAGCGCGAACAGGGCCGCCGGACGCCCGGTGAACGAGGTGTAGTGGTCGAACAGCCGCGGCACGTACAGCCCCGAACCGGCGGCGACCTCCGTGACCGCCTCCTCGGCGGCGGTGTGCTGCACACTGCCCGTGCCGCCGCCGTTGACGAACTCCAGGTCCGGCACCACCGCGCGCACCGCGCGCACCGCCGCCGCCCGCCGCTCGGCCAGCTCGCGCCGGGCCGCCGCCTGCATCAGGCGGATGGCCCGGGAGCGCAGCGGACGCCCGGCCACCGCGTCGCCGACCCCGGCGACATGACCCTCGTACGCCATGACCCCCACGACCCGGAACCCCGGCCGCCGGTCCACCGCCCGTGCCACATCGGCGAGTTGCGCGGGGGAGTGCAGCGGGGAGCGCCGGGCGCCCACCCGCACCCGCCCGCCGAGCAGCTTCAGCGAGGTGTCCAACTCCAGGCACACCCGCACCTCTTCGCCCCCGCCGGAGCGCGCGGCGTCGATCAGGTCCAGCTGCGCCGGATCGTCGATCATCACCGTCACGGCGGAGGCGAGCTTGGGATCGGCGGTGAGCTCGGCGTACCCGGCGCGGTCGGCGGAGGGGTAGGCGAGCAGCACGTCGTCGAACCCGGAGCGGGCCAGCCACAGCGACTCGGCGAGCGTGAACGACATGATGCCCGCGAACCCGTCCCGGGCGAGGACCCGTTCGAGCAGCGCACGACAGCGCACGGACTTGCTCGCCACCCGGATCGGCTTTCCGCCGGCCCTGCGGACCAGGTCGTCAGCGTTCGCGTCGAAGGCGGGCAGATCGACGATCGCCAGCGGGGCGTCGAGATGGGCGGTGGCCCGGTCGTAACGGGCCCGGTCAGAGGCGCGCGCAGTCATGGACGCAGCCTGCCAGACGGGATTACCGCAGGGTAGGGGGACGTTCCGGGCAGATGCCACCGGCCTGCGGACCGGTTCCCGTTCGGGTGGCACCACGCCGTAGAGTGACGCGCACGCAGGGCGGCCCGCCACCGGCAGCGTGAACGCGCCGGGATGACGGACCGCCGGTGCGGGTAACTGTGCGACGAGGAGACGGGGGGTGCATGAGCACGGAAGCCCAGCGCACTCCCTACCCCCCGCGCCCGACGCCCCCACCGCCCCCGCCCCACCCCCCGGTGGCGGCCGGCCCCGACGCGCCCGGCACCGCCCAGCACCACCGTCCGGTGGCGGCCGGCCCCGACGCGCCCGGCACCGCCCAGCACCACCGTCCGGCGAGCACGGCGCCCGACGGTTCCGGCGCCGCCGACCGCACACCGCCCGGCACCGGCCGCCCGCCGGCCTCTCGCCGCCCGGAGCCTCGTGCCACGGACGACCGGCCTCCGGCGGCGGGCGACGCACGCCCCCGGCGCCGCGGAGAGGCCGTGCCGAGGGATGCCGGAAGCGGTCCTCGTGCCTCTGCCGCCCCGGCGGAGGCCGTGCGGGCTGCGCGCAACCCGAGCTTCGGGGCCGGGGTTCCGGCCGGTGGGGAGCGTGCGGCGCCGCCTCCGCCGCAGGCGTCCGCCCGGTTCCCCGATGCCCCGCCGACCGTGGGCCGGGGTGTCAGGGGAGCGGCCGTGCCGCGGCAGCCGCAGCGCGGGCCCGGCACCGGCAACGG
>Ga0207873_1000800_pt1 | contig 32919 bp, 30 predicted proteins | sample BGWIniCompost_FD_187373 | JGI IMG/M metagenome (GOLD analysis project Ga0207873, IMG submission 187373) | Cellulose adapted compost microbial communities from Newby Island Compost Facility, Milpitas, CA, USA - BGW Initial Compost (SPAdes)... ... | reverse complement strand
GGGCCCCGCCCCTTCGTGCTGTCCGGAGCTGTCCGCCGTCGGCCCGCGGCCGGAGTCAGCGGAGTCCGGCGCCCTGCGGGGCCGTGCCGGCGAGCCGGAGAAACGCCGGCGAGGTGTCGAGGGTGCCCAGGACGAGGGCGGCCGGCGCGGGCCCCGGGCGGGCGCCGGACCAGCCGCTGCCCCATGGCGAGCCGGCCGCAGATCATGGCGCCGGGGCGAGCACGATGCCGAGCGTGAGGAATCCGGCGAGGGCGCAGACGACGCCGGCGGCGCCGATCGCCGCCCGGTCCCCTTCCGCCCTCCGTGACCAGACACGATCGAGTGACACGACCGAGTGAACGGGGATGCCCGCGGGTGCCGCCGCCGAGGTTCGCCGTCGTCAACTCCCTGACGTCCGTGATCCGTTGGCATGTCGCGGTGTTCGACATGGCGGGTGCCCGGACCGGGCGGTGCATGCCCGCCTGCCGGCCCGCCGGGAGACGGCGGCCGGAATGCTGCGAGGCGCGCTGCCCCCCTCCAGCAGCGCGCCGCAGCCGTTGCCCCCCGGCTTTGCGGAGGACGTGACCCACTGTGACCCGCGGGCCCTCCCCGAGGAGGGATCACCGCAAGCGTTCACCCGGACGAGCGAACTCGGTCCCGAGGGTCCGTCAGATGTGGCCGACCCCTGCGCCGGCCTCCGCGTTCGCGCCCCGCTTGGTGAGGAACGCGACCAGCACCGCCACCACGGCGACCCCGGCGGCCACCAGGGAGGCCAGGTGCATGCCGGAGATGAAGGTGTCGTGGGCGACGCCCGTGACCTTGGCGGCGATCGCCTCGGGCATGTCCGGCGAGACCGGCGCCACACCGACCTGGACGGCCTCCGCCATCTGGTCCGCCTGTCCCGGGCCGAGCGGCGGGAGCCCCGCCTTCGTCCAGTTGCCCTCCAGGTCGGAGTCGACCTTGGAGGCCATCACCGCACCGAGAACGGCGGTGCCGAGGCTGCCGCCGATCTGCATGGCGGACTGCTGCAGACCCCCCGCGACACCGGACAGCTCCATCGGCGCGTTGCCCACGATGACCTCGGTGGCGCCGACCATGACCGGGGCGAGACCGAGGCCGAGCACGGCGAACCAGAGCGACATCAGACCGCTGCCGGTGCCCTTCTCCAGCGTCGACATGCCGAACATGGCGATCGCGGTGCAGGCCATGCCGCCGGCCAGCGGGATCCGCGGGCCCGCCTTGGTGATCAGTGCGCCCGCCAGCGGCGAGGCGACGATCATCATGCCGGTGAGCGGCAGCAGGTGCAGACCGGCGTCCACCGGACCCATGCCGTGCACGTTCTGCAGATAGAAGGTGACGAAGAACAGCCCGCCCATGAACGCGATGGCCATCAGGACCATCAGGACCACACCGGCGGACAGCGGCACGGAGCGGAACAGGGTCAGCGGGACGAGCGGCTCCTTGACCCTCGTCTCCCAGAGGGCGAAGAGGAGGAAGCCGACGCCCGAGGCAAGGATGTAGAGCCAGGTCTCACCGTCGCCCCAGCCCCACTCGGGGGCCTTGATCAGGGCCCACACCAGGCAGAACATGGCCCCCGACAGCAGCACGATCCCGGCGATGTCGAAGGAGCGCGGGGCGTTCTCGGCCCGGTGGTCGAGCAGGATCCACACGCCGAGCAGCACGGCGAGGATGCCGACCGGCACATTGATGAAGAAGACCGACTGCCAGTTCACGTGCTCGACGAGGACGCCGCCGAGGATCGGGCCGCCGGCCGTGGAGGCGCCGATGACCATGCCCCAGATGCCGATGGCCATGTTGAGCTTCTCGGCCGGGAAGGTGGCCCGCAGCAGACCGAGCGCGGCCGGCATCAGCAGCGCGCCGAACAGGCCCTGGAAGACCCGGAAGGTGACGACCAGCGCGATGCTGTCGGACAGGCCGATCGCGGCCGAGGCGGCGGCGAAGCCGGCGACGCCGATGAGGAAGGTCTGGCGGTGGCCGAAGCGGTCACCGAGCTTGCCCGCGGTGATCAGGGCGACCGCGAGGGCGAGGAAGTAGGCGTTGGTGATCCACTGGAGCTGCGCCAGGCTGGCGCCGAGGTCCTTGCCGATCGCCGGGTTCGCGATGGCCACGATGGTGCCGTCGAGGGCCACCATCATGACCCCCACGGCGACGGTTATCAGCGTGAACCAGGGGTGGCCGCGCAGCCCCCCGCCCGGCTTCGCCTCCGACGGGGCTGCCGGTGCTCCGTCCCCCGGCCCCGCCTTGTCGATGGTGGTCTGACTCGTCATGCGGAAGAGGCTAATGTCAGCGACTGACAGTTGACAAACCAATTCAGCTGTCGGTAACTGACACGCCACACCCGATTAGCCTGAGCTGGGGAAACAGTTCGAGGAGGAACACATGGAGACGGTCGGGGCCGTCGAAGCGGTGCCGCGGCCGGGTCTGCGGGAGCGCAAGAAGCAGCGCACCCGGGACGCCCTGGTGCGGGCCGCCCTCGAGCTGTTCGCCACCCGCGGCTGGGAGGGCACCACGGTCGACGACATCGTGGCGGCCGTGGACGTCTCGCAGCGCACCTTCTTCCGCTACTTCGCCAGCAAGGAGGAGGTGGCCTTCTTCGTCCCGCGGCTCGCCGAGTCCCGGGTGGCGGAGGCGCTGCGCTCCCGCCCGCCCGCCGAGCCGCCCCTGGAGGCGCTGCGCCGGTCCGTGCTGGACAGCTGGGACGAGATCAACGCCGCCGTCGAGCAGGTCGTCCCGCTGGAGCTGCATCTGCGGGTGTACCGGGTCATCGAGTCGACGCCGGCGCTGTTCGCCGCGCATCTGCGCCGCTCGGCGGAGCTGGAGGAGGAGCTGGCCCGCATCATCGCCCGGCGTGAGGGACTCGACGTGGACGCCGACCCCCGGCCGCGCATCCTGGTCGCCGCGTTCGGCGGAGTGCTCCGGGTCACCGAGCGGGTGTGGTCCGCGGGCGAGGACCTGAGCCTCGCCGCCATGCGCGATCTGATGGCGACTTACCTGGACCAGGTGGGCCCCGCCCTCGCGGGGGACTGGCGTACGGGCTGACCGGGAGCGGGCACAGGGGGGCGATTCCATGGTGAGCCCCGCACCGGTCCCCGTACCGACACACTGAAACGTGATACCAGTCACTTGATTAACGAGAGACCGTCTCGTTCTCCTAGTGTGTCCTCCCAGTGACTTCTTTCGACACCACCCCGCAACTCAACGTCTGGCGCGCACTGCTGGCGCTGGCCGTCGTGTTCGTGATGCTGACGACCACCGGCTGGACCGTCATGCGCCATCACCGCGAGGCCACGGAGCTGGAGAAATCGCTGCTCGCCTGGGAGCGCGGCCGGATAGCGGGGCGGCAGCTGCCGGACCCGGACTCGGCGCCGTCCCGGCTGTCCCGCTTCTTCGCCTCGCTCACGGACGGACAGCGCAGCGCCCTCGCCCGCCGCTACCCGCTCGCCGTGGGCAACATGAACGGCGCACCCGTCGATCTGCGCTACCGCGCCAACCGCTTCGCCCTGGCCAAGGCCCGCGAGGTCGAGCGTGAACGCCTCCACGACGAGCGCCTGACAGCCGAGGGCAAGCGCCAGGCCGCCCGGAGGCTCAACCGCCTGGAGGCGCTGATGCGCCCCGGCCGCCACATCCTCGCCTTCGACCCCTCCGGCCCGGGCCGGGTCGCGGAGGTCATCGGCAATCTCCGCAAGGCGGAACGCGTCTCGGTGGTCGTCCCCGGCGTCGACACCGATCTGCTCACCTTCCAGCGCACCCACCGCAAGTACTCGGCCCCCGTCGGCATGGCCAGGTCCCTCTACGCCGCGCAGCGCGACGCGGCCCCGGGCACCCGCACCGCGGTCATCGCCTGGGCCGACTACACCGCGCCCAGCGGCCTGGGCATGGACGCCGCCACCGCGATGCGGGCGCAGGACGGCGCGGTGCGGCTGAACGCGATGCTGCGCGGACTGCCCGGCAGGTCCCCCGTCTCGCTGTTCTGCCACAGCTACGGCTCCGTGGTGTGCGGGCTGGCCGCCCCCGAGCTGCCCTCGCGGGTCGCCGACATCGCGGTGGCCGGCAGTCCCGGCATGCGCGTGGAGCGCGCCTCCCAGCTGCGCACCTCCGCGCAGGTGTGGGCGATGCGGGACGCCGACGACTGGGTGCAGGACGTGCCGTACCTGGAGGTCGGCGGTCTGGGCCACGGTGCCGATCCGGTGTCCCCCGCCTTCGGGGCGCGGGTGCTGTCGGCCCGTCAAGCCAAGGGACACGGCGGATATTTCGAGCCGAACACGGACAGTCTGCGCAATTTTGCAGAAATCGGAGTTGGCGCATATCGCTCGGTGGACTGCGCCGACGAAAGCGGGGACTGCCGGGCGAATTTGTCCACCACGACGGCATCCGGACGCGCGTAGAGACGGAGAAACTGCGGTCTGCGCGGGGAGGGGACGAAGAAGCACGTGCCGCATACGATGAGCCGCATGGGTGACGTACTGGCCGGATTTCATGCCGCCTGGGAGTTCGAGTCCGACTCCGTGCTCATCCGCTACGAACGGGGGATTCGAACACCCAAGCTGTTCCAGGCGCTCGGGGAGCGGCGGGTGCCGCTGGAGGCGGTCGAGGGAGTGACTCTCACGCCGGGCAGACGCGGCACGGTGGTCCTGCGGATGGAGCCACGGCCCGGAGCGGACCCGCTGATGGAGGCGGCGGCCGGGCAGCTGAAGGAGAGCAGCGACCCGTACCGCCTGGTGCTGCCCGCCGAACGGGAGACACTCGCCGAGTACTACGCCGACGAGTTGCGCTCCGCGCTGACCGAGTCGGGCCCCGCGGAACGCCATCTGGTGGACGCGCCCAAGCCGCCGCTGAGCTTCAAGGCGTACGACGGAAAGGCCTCGTTCGACGGCTCCGCCGTCTCCTTCCGGTGGTTCTGGACGGGGGCCTCGTCGGCGAAGTGGAAGGCCGGCGACCAGCGCTTCCCGGTCGGCGAGCTGAGCGGAGTGGAGTGGCGGTCCCCGGAGGTGTTCGAGGGGCATCTGCGGCTGCTCCGCAGGAACGCGGGGGCGAGTCCGGCGCAGCCGGACCAGGACCCGGCGGCAGTGGTGTTCGGGCTCGGGTACGGGCCGGTGCACGAGTCACTGCCGTTCGCGGCGGCGGTGCTGGCCGCGGTGCGGACCTGTGAGCCGGTGCCGGTGGGGATCGCGCCGCAGGCGCGGCGCGATCCGGCGGACATCGCCGAGCGGATCCGTCACCTGGGGGAGCTTCACCAGGCCGGGTTGGTGACGGACGAGGAGTTCGCCTCCAAGAAGGCGGAGTTGCTGGCGGAGCTGTAGGCCGCTGCCGGGTCCGGTGCAGCGGCCCGTGCGGGTGCGTGGTGGCTGGTCGCGCGGTTCCCCGCGCCCCTGAGGGGACGTCGCGCTACTCCCTGCCCGCGGAGGTGAAGGACATGTCCGCGTAGCGAGTGCCTGCCACCTGGGCGGCGATGGGGGCCAGGAGGTCCAGCTCCTCCTCGGTGAGGTGGATGCGGGTCGCGGCCGTGTTCTCCTCCACGCGTTCCGGCTTGCGCGTCCCCGGGATGGGGATCACGGGGACGTCGTGGATCCGGGACTGCTGGTGGACCCACGCGAGGGCGATCTGGGCGGGGGTGGCGCCGCGGGAGTCGGCGATGGTGCGCAGGGGGGCGAGGAGCGCCCGGTTGGCGGCCGCGTTCTCGCCGGTGTAGCGCGGCATCGTACGGCGGAAGTCGTCCGGGGTCAGGTCCTTGTCGGCGTCGGCGAAGGAGCCGGTGAGGAAGCCCCGGCCGAGGGGTGAGTACGGGACGAGGGTGACGCCCAGTTCGCGGGCCGCGGGGACGACCTTGGCCTCGATGTCGCGGCTGAACAGCGACCACTCCGACTGCACCGCCGCGATGGGGTGGACGGCGTGGGCGGCACGCAGTTCGTCGGCGGTGACCTCGCTCAGGCCCAGCTGCTTGACCTTGCCCTCCCGCACCAGCTCGGCCATCACGCCGACGGTCTCCTCGATCGGCACGTTCACGTCGCGCCGGTGCATGTAGTAGAGGTCGATGACATCGACGCCGAGGCGCTCGAGGCTGGCCTCGACGGCCTGGCGGATGTAGGGCCCGTCGTTGCGGATGATGCGGCGGGCGGGGTCCGCGGGGTCGAGGACCAGGGCGAACTTGGTCGCGACGAGCAGTTCGTCCCGGTGGGCCTTGAAGAAGGGCGCGAGAAAGCGCTCGTTCTCCCCCGAGCCGTACATGTCGGCGGTGTCGTAGAGGGTGACGCCGAGTTCGAGGGCGCGTTCCAGGGTGGCGCGGGAGGCGTCCGCGTCGGCGGGGCCGTAGGCGAAGCTCATGCCCATGCAGCCGAGGCCCTGGACGCCCGCCCGGGTTCCGTCGGTGCCGAGGGGTGCGGTGGTGATCCGTTCGGCGGTCATCGGGTCCTCTCCAGCGCCGGGGGCTGCCCGGCGTCCGCGTAGAAGCTGATCTTCCGGTCGAGCACGGCGAGCGTGCCCTGCAGTTCGGCGATCCGGGCGAGGACGTCCTCGCGGGTCGCCTTGAGCAGTTCGTAGCGCTCCCGGTAGGTGTGGTCGCCGGCGCGCACCAGCTCGGCGTAGCGCACCATGTCGGCGACCGGCATCCCGGTCAGCCGGAGCTTGCCGACCAGGGCGAGCCAGTCCAGGTCGCGGTTGGTGTAGCGTCGCTGGCCGGTGTGGGAGCGGTCGACGTGCGGCATCAGGCCGATGCGCTCGTACCAGCGCAGGGTGTGGGCCGAGAGCCCGGTGAGGGCGGCGACCTCGCTGATCGTGTACCTGTCCGCGCCGTCCGGCCGCCGGTCTCCGTGTTCCGGTGGTCCGGCGCAGGTGTCGGTCGTGGGGCCCGTGGTCTCCGTCACCGTCATGAGCTCAACGCTAGAACCCTGGAGTGCACTCCAGGCAAGCGAGACCGGCGGGAAATCGGCCGGGACGACGGCCGGTGGCCCCCTTGCCGGAGTGCGCGCCGGAAGCGCTTAGGCTCGACGCCATGTCGTTGAAGAGTCTGGCGTCGATCGAGAACTGGCCGGTTCCCACCGCTGCGGCGGGTGTCGTACGGGCGGACGGCACCGTCCTGGGCACCCACGGCCCGGCCGACCGGCCCTTCCCGCTGGCCTCGGTCACCAAGCCGCTGGCGGCGTACGCGGTGCTGGTGGCGTACGAGGAGGGCGCGATCGAGCTGGACGAGCCGGCCGGTCCGCAGGGCTCGACGGTGCGGCATCTGCTGGCGCACACCTCGGGCCTGGCGTTCGACGAGCACCGGGTCACCTCCGCGCCCGGGGAGCGGCGCCTGTACTCCAACGCCGGGTTCGAGCAGCTCGGCGACCATGTGGCGAAGGCGACGGAGATCCCGTTCGCCGAGTATCTGCGGCAGGCGGTGCTCGAGCCGCTGGGGATGGCCTCGACGTCGCTGGAGGGCTCGCCCGCCAAGGACGGCGTGTCGACGGTCGGGGATCTGCTGCGGTTCGCGGCGGAGGTGCAGGCGCCGCGGCTGCTCGACCCGCGCACGGTCGCCGAGGCGATGACGGTGCAGTACCCGGGCACCAAGGGCGTGCTGCCGGGCTACGGCCACCAGAACCCCAACGACTGGGGTCTGGGCTTCGAGATCCGCGACGGCAAGTCCCCCCACTGGACGGGTGCCTCCTCCAGCGCCCGCACCTTCGGTCACTTCGGGCAGTCGGGCACGTTCCTGTGGATCGACCCGGACGCGGGCGTGGCCTGTGCGGCGCTGACCGACCGGGCCTTCGGTCCCTGGGCGATCGAGGCCTGGCCGCCGTTCACCGACGCGGTGCTGGCGGAGCTGCGAGCGGACTGATCAGCGCCCGGGGGGCTGCATCTCCCAGAGGAGCAGTTCGGCGGGGGCGCCCGCGGCGACCGCCTCGAGGCCGTCGGCGTCCGTGATGCGGGCGGCGTCGCCGGCGCCCAGCAGCTCGCCGCCGAGGGTCACCTCGCCGCGCACCACGTGGGCGTAGACGTGGGCGGCGTCGGGGACCGCGGTGCGCTCGCCGGGCGCGAGGCGCCGCACATGCAGCATGGCTCCCGCCTCCGGCACGGCGTAGGGGGTGGCGTCGGCGATGCCGCGGACGACCTCGTAGAACGGCTCGCCGCCGGGCTCCAGCGGGGCCAGCCACATCTGCAGGAAGGTCAGCGGTTCCGGCCCGTCGTTGCGCTCCACGTGCCGGACGCCGGAGGCGGCGCTGAGCCGCTGCACGTCCCCGGGGCGCACCACGCTCTCGTTGCCCGCCGAGTCCCGGTGGGTCAGCTCGCCCCGCACCACCCAGGTCACGATCTCGGTGTGGCTGTGCGGGTGCTCGCCGAAGCCGGCCCCGGGGGCGAGCCGCTCCTCGTTGCAGGCGATCACGGCCCCGAAGCGCAGGTTGTCCGGGTCGTAGTGGGACCCGAAGGAGAAGGCGTGCAGGCTCTCGATCCCCGCCTCGGGGTCCCCGCCCCGGTAGCGCTCACCGGCCCTCCGCACGTCCATCACACGCCCCACGGTAGTCCCCGCCGGCGCCCGCCCAGGACCGGGCCCCCGGGGTGTGCCGCGGGGTGTGCCGGCCCGCACCCGGCACCGTCTTCTCCGGCCCTTCTCCGGCCCCGGCACGACACGCACCCGTCCTGATGAGGCAGTCTTGTCCCGTGCCCGAACCAGAGACCAGCAAGCCCCATTCGTCCGCACGGCCCGCCCATCCGCACGCCGCGACGCTGAAGCGGCTGGAGAAGTCGTCCGGCTCGCTCGCCGCGCAGGCGATCGCGCGGATGGACGAGACGCTGCCCTGGTACCGGGCGATGCCACCGGAGAACCGCTCCTGGATCGGACTGGTGGCGCAGGCCGGCATCGCCGCGTTCACGGAGTGGTTCCGGCACCCGGACGCGCCGCAGGCGATCTCCACCGACGTCTTCGGCACCGCCCCGCGCGAGCTGACCCGGGCGATCACGCTGCGGCAGACCGTGGAGATGGTGCGGACCACCATCGAGGTGATGGAGTCCGCCATCGACGAGGTGGCGGCGCCCGGCGACGAGAGCGTGCTGCGCGAGGCGCTGCTGGTGTACGCGCGGGAGATCGCCTTCGCCACCGCACAGGTGTACGCGCAGGCCGCCGAGGCACGGGGTGCCTGGGACGCGCGCCTGGAGTCGCTGGTGGTCAACGCCGTGCTCAGCGGCGAGGCCGACGAGGGTGCCGTCTCGCGGGCCGCCGCGCTGGGCTGGAACTCGCCCGAGCACGTCTGCGTGGTGCTGGGCACCGCGCCGGACGGCGACTCCGAGCTGACCGTGGAGGCGATCCGGCGGGCCGCCCGGCACGCCAAGCTCCAGGTGCTCACCGGGGTGCTCGGCGACCGTCTGGTGGTGATCGCGGGCGGCAGCGACAACCCGCTGGCCGTGGCCAAGTCGCTGATCGGCCCGTTCGCGCCGGGCCCCGTGGTGGCGGGCCCGGTGGTGCCGGATCTGCAGGCCGCGACCAGGTCGGCGCAGGCCGCGGCGGCCGGTCTGAAGGCGTGTTCCGCCTGGCAGGACGCCCCGCGTCCGGTGCTGGCGGACGATCTGCTGCCGGAGCGCGCGATCGCCGGAGACCCCAGCGCCCGCGAGCAGCTGGTGGAGGAGATCTACAGACCGCTGGAGGAGGCCGGGGCCGCACTGCTGGAGACGCTGAGCGTCTTCCTGGAGCAGGCGAGCAGTCTCGAGGGCGCCGCGCGGATGCTGTTCGTGCACCCCAACACCGTGCGCTACCGGCTCCGACGTGTGACTGATGTCACCGGCTGGTCGCCCTCCGACGTACGCTCCGCGTTCACGCTGCGCATCGCCCTGATCCTGGGGCGTCTGGCCGATAGCGATCTCCAGCTCTAGTCTTTTGTCGGGGCTCCACAAAACCCCTTCGTGTTCTTCGTCCCTGTCCTCACGGGCGGCTTCGGCCGTCCCCAAGAGAGAGTGTGAGAGTGCTCGTACTCGTCGCTCCCGGCCAGGGCGCTCAGACGCCCGGCTTCCTGACTGAATGGCTCGACCTTCCCGGTGCCGCCGACCGTGTGGCCGCCTGGTCCGACGCCATCGGCCTCGACCTCGCCCACTACGGCACCAAGGCCGACGCGGACGCGATCCGCGACACGGCCGTCGCCCAGCCGCTGCTGGTCGCCGCCGGACTGCTGTCCGCCGCGGCACTCGGTGACATCACCCCGGGCGCGGTCGCCGGTCACAGCGTCGGTGAGATCACGGCCGCCGCGTTCGCCGGTGTCCTCGACGACAAGGCCGCCCTCGGCCTGGTCCGCAAGCGGGGTCTGGCGATGGCCGACGCCGCCGCGATCACCGAGACCGGCATGGCGGCGCTGCTCGGCGGCGACCCCGAGGTGACCGTGCCGCACCTGGAGAAGCTGGGCCTGACCCCGGCGAACATCAACGGCGCGGGCCAGATCGTGGCCGCCGGCACCAAGGAGCAGCTGGCCGCCCTGGAGGCGGACAAGCCCGAGGGCGTGCGCAAGGTCGTCGCCCTGAAGGTCGCCGGCGCCTTCCACACGCACCACATGGCCCCCGCGGTCGACACGCTGGCCAAGGCCGCCGCGGACCTCACCCCGGCCGACCCGGGGGTCACGTACGTGTCGAACAAGGACGGCAAGGCCGTCACGTCCGGCGCCGAGGTGCTCGAGCGCCTGGTCGGCCAGGTGGCCAACCCGGTGCGCTGGGACCTGTGCATGGAGACCTTCAAGGAGCTGGGCGTCACCGCGCTGCTCGAGGTCTGCCCGGGCGGCACCCTGACCGGTCTCGCCAAGCGCGCGCTGCCCGGCGTCAGGACGCTGGCCCTGAAGACCCCCGCCGACCTCGACGCGGCCCGCGAGCTCATCGCCGAGCACACCGCCTGATCGCCCTTAAGGAGCTCCCGCATGGCGAAGATCAAGCCCAGCAAGGGCGCCCCGTACGCGCGCATCCTCGGCGTGGGCGGCTACCGGCCCACCCGGGTCGTGCCCAACGAGGTGATCCTGGAGCGCATCGACTCCTCCGACGAGTGGATCCGCTCCCGCTCCGGCATCGAGACCCGGCACTGGGCGGGTCCCGAGGAGACCGTCACCGCGATGTCGCTGGAGGCGTCCGGCAAGGCCCTCGCCGACGCGGGCATCTCCGCCGAGCAGATCGGCGGCGTGATCGTCTCCACGGTCTCGCACTTCAGGCAGACCCCCGCGGTCGCCACCGAGATCGCCGACAAGCTGGGCACCGACAAGGCCGCCGCCTTCGACATCTCCGCCGGCTGCGCCGGCTTCGGCTACGGCCTCACCCTCGCCAAGGGCATGATTTCCGAGGGCTCCGCGCAGTACGTCCTCGTCATCGGCGTGGAGCGCCTGAGCGACCTGACCGACCTGGAGGACCGGGCCACGGCCTTCCTGTTCGGCGACGGCGCGGGTGCGGTCGTGGTGGGCCCCTCCGAGGAGCCCGCGATCGGCCCGACGGTGTGGGGCTCCGAGGGCGACAAGTCCGACACCATCAAGCAGACCGTGCCGTGGACGGACTACCGCGACGGCACGGTGGACAAGTTCCCTGCGATCACGCAGGAGGGCCAGGCGGTGTTCCGCTGGGCCGTGTTCGAGATGGCGAAGGTCGCCAAGGAGGCGCTGGACGCCGCCGGGCTTTCGCCGGACGACCTGGACGTCTTCATCCCGCACCAGGCCAATGTGCGGATCATCGACTCGATGGTGAAGACCCTCAAGCTGCCGGAGCACGTCACGGTCGCCCGTGACATCCGCACCACCGGCAACACCTCGGCCGCCTCGATCCCGCTCGCGATGGAGCGGCTCCTGGCGACCGGCGAGGCGAAGAGCGGCGACACCGCGCTCGTCATCGGCTTCGGGGCGGGTCTCGTCTACGCCGCGACTGTCGTTACCCTCCCCTAGGCACTCCGTGCCGGACCGGATGGTCCGGCACGGACATCAACGCCACACCCTCTGGAATCACAACGAAGGAGCGCCATCATGGCCGCCACTCAGGAAGAGATCGTCGCCGGTCTCGCGGAGATCGTGAACGAGATCGCCGGCATCCCGGTTGAGGACGTCCAGCTGGACAAGTCCTTCACCGACGACCTGGACGTCGACTCGCTGTCCATGGTCGAGGTCGTCGTCGCTGCCGAAGAGCGCTTCGACGTCAAGATCCCGGACGACGACGTCAAGAACCTCAAGACCGTCGGCGACGCGACCGAATACATCCTCAAGCACCAGGCCTGAGCCCTGCCGGGCCTTCCGTCCGCCCGGGTCCGCGCGGATCCGCGCGGCACGGCCCGAGGCGGCCGGGAGCCCCGGCCCCGCCACCCGGCGGTGGCGCCGTACGAATCCTCGTATCCGTTGGAGAAAGAATTCCCGTGAGCTCGACCAATCGCACCGTGGTCGTCACCGGTATCGGCGCAACCACACCGCTGGGTGGCGACGCAGCCTCTACCTGGGAGGGCCTGGTCGCCGGACGTTCCGGTGTCAAGCCCCTGACGCAGGAGTGGGCCGCCGAGCAGGCGGTCCGTATCGCGGCCCCCGTGGCCGTGGAGCCCACCGAGGTCATCCCCCGGCCGCAGGCCCGCCGCCTGGACCGCTCGGCGCAGTTCGCGCTGGTCGCGGCGAAGGAGGCGTGGGCCGACGCCGGTTTCGAGGCGAAGGCCGGGGAGGGCGCCGACGTCGATCCCGACCGGCTGGGCGCGGTCATCGCCTCCGGCATCGGCGGCGTGACGACCCTGCTGGACCAGTACGACGTGCTGAAGGAGAAGGGCGTCCGCCGCGTCTCCCCGCACACCGTGCCCATGCTGATGCCGAACAGCCCCTCCGCCAATGTGGGCCTGTTCGTGGGCGCCCGCGCGGGCGTGCACACGCCGGTCTCGGCGTGCGCGTCGGGCGCGGAGGCCATCGGCTACGCCATCGAGATGATCCGCACCGGCCGTGCCGACGTCGTCGTCGCGGGCGGCACGGAGGCGGCGATCCACCCGCTGCCCATCGCCGCGTTCGGCAACATGATGGCGATGTCGAAGAACAACGACGACCCGCAGGGCGCCTCCCGCCCCTACGACGTGGCCCGCGACGGCTTCGTCCTCGGCGAGGGCGCCGGTGTGATCGTCCTGGAGTCCGCCGAGCACGCCGCCCGGCGCGGCGCCCGGGTGTACGCGGAGGCGGTCGGGCAGGGCATCTCCGCCGACAGCCACGACATCGTGCAGCCGGAGCCGGAGGGCCGGGGCATCTCGCACGCGCTGCAGAACCTGCTGGAGCGCACCGACCTGAACCCGGCGGAGATCGTGCACGTGAACGCGCACGCCACCTCCACGCCGGCCGGTGACATCGCCGAGCTGAAGGCACTGCGGAAGGTGTTCGGCGACGACACCGACCACATCGCGGTCTCCGCGACCAAGTCGATGACCGGTCACCTGCTGGGCGGCGCGGGCGGTGTCGAGACGGTCGCCACCGTGCTGGCGCTGTACCACCGGGTGGCTCCGCCCACCATCAACGTGGAGAACATCGACCCCGAGGCCGAGGCGAACGCGGACGTCGTGCGGGGCGAGGCGCGCAAGCTGCCGGTCGACGGGCGGATCGCCGCGCTCAACGACTCGTTCGGCTTCGGCGGCCACAACGTGGTGCTGGCGTTCCGTACCGTGTGAGCACGGCCGTGTGACGGCCTGCCCGACTGATCATGGCCCGGTCTCCGTGCGGAGGCCGGGCCATGGGGCGTTCGCGGGGCCGGTGACGGGGGTGCCCTGGGCCGCCGGGGCGGCCGTTCCACGGGGCCGGTGACGGGCGTCCTCGGCCGGCGGGGTCGTCCGGTGGGGCGTCAGACCACCTGGTGCAGCCAGCGGACCGGGGCGCCCTCGCCGGCGTAGCGGAAGGGCTCCAGCTCGTCGTCCCAGGGCTTGCCGAGGAGCTTGGCGATCTCCGCCTCCAGGTCGGTCTCCTCGGTTCTGGCCCGCTGCAGGGCGGCGCGCAGCCGGTCCTCGGGGATGAGGATGTCGCCGTGGATGCCGGTGACGGCGTGGAAGATGCCCAGGTCGGGGGTGCAGCTGTAGCGCTCGCCCTCGGCGCCGGCCGACGGTTCGGCGGTGACCTCGAAGCGCAGCAGCTGCCAGCCGCGCAGGGCGGAGGCGAGTTTGGAGGCGGTGCCGGGCTGGCCCTGCCAGGAGAACTCCGAGCGCCAGGTGCCGGGGGCGGCCGGCTGGCGGATCCAGTCCAGGCTGACGCGCGTGCCGAGCACACCGGCGACGGCCCACTCGACGTGCGGGCACAGCGCGCGCGGAGCGGAGTGCACGTACAGAACTCCACGTGTCGTCACCGGAACCTCCGGGCTGAGCGGGACATCTTGACAACGGGCTGGCGGCGGTGGCCGGGCGGGCCACGTTGATGGCGAGGCTACCCTGCGACGGCGCAAGGAGTGTGACGTACCGTCGGTCCCGGCGCCGGGAAACGTTCACCATTCACCCGGCAGGACGCTTGTACGGGTGCCGGGCGTTCCCTCCGGTCGAGCGGGAACCCCCGTGCGTTGTTAATGGGTGGGGGACGGTGTTGTCACGACGCGCGGGGAGGCGAGCATGCACCGGGGCAGGCTCAGGCGCGGCGCACGGGCTGTCGCGGCCGTACTGACGGCCGGTCTGCTCGGCGTGGCGGGGTGCGACGCGTCCGGCGGCGGCGAGCCGGCCCCCTCGGGTACGGAGGGGAGGCTGGGCGGGCCGTCGCCGAGGCCGAAGCCTCCGGTGTGGGACACCAGCCCGTCCTCGATCGCCGCGGTCGGGGACTCCATCACCACGGGTTTCGACGCCTGCGCTGTGCTCACGGACTGCCCCGAGGTGTCCTGGGCGACGGGCAGCAGCGAGAAGGTGAACAGCCTGGCCGTGCGGCTGCTCGGGAAGGCGGGTGCGGCCGAGCGCAGCTGGAACTACGCGGTGACCGGGGCCCGGATGGCGGATCTGCCCGGTCAGATGGCCCGCGCGGTGCGGCGCAAGCCGCAACTGGTGGCGGTGATGGCCGGGGCCAATGACGCCTGCCGGTCCAGCACCTCGAAGATGACCCCGGTGGAGGAGTTCCGCGCCGACTTCGAGGAGGCGCTGCGCACCCTGCGCACGGCGCTGCCGAAGGCGCAGGTGTATGTGGCGAGCGTGCCGGATCTGAAGCGGCTGTGGTCGACGGGGCGGACCAGCACGCTGGGCAAGCAGGTGTGGAAGCTCGGCATCTGCCCGTCGATGCTGGGCGATCCGGACGCGCTGGACGCGGCGGCCGTCGAGCGGCGGGAGACGGTGAGCCGGCGGGTCGAGGACTACAACGAGGTGCTGGCCGAGGTGTGCGCCGAGGACCCGCGGTGCCGGTTCGACGGCGGCGCGGTGCACGCGTACCGCTTCGGGACCGCGCAGCTGAGCCGCTGGGACTGGTTCCATCCGAGCATCGACGGGCAGGCGCGGCTCGCGGAGATCGCCTACCGGACGGTCACGGCGAAGAAGCCCTGAACGAAGGTACTGGACGAAGGTCCGGACGAAGTCCTGAGCGGAAGCCCCGGACCGGGAAGCCCTGAGCCCCGGCCCGAGGTCAGGGTCCCGGACCGGGGCTGCTCCTGGGCGCCCCGGCCACCGACGTTAACCGTCCCGCCGGGCCCGTGCCCTCCGATCGGGACCCTGGCCGGAATTCGTACGAAGTTTTCACACACATGACCGAAGACGCGCACCGCTGCCGGCACTCTGGCGTCCGGTGGTCGTTCGAGGTCGCCCGGAGACCGCCCGACGTCCCGCCGAGGGCGTCCTGCGGGCCTCTGCCGGGCCGGGCGGGCGGCTGGCATACTGCGGGCCCCCGGTACGCATCCCACGACGACGGAAGGTCCGACCGCAGTGCTGTCTTTACGCGTTGGTGTCGGTGCTCTCGGTCTGGCCCTGCTCACCTCGCTCACCGCGCCGGTGACCGCGAGCGCCGCCGGAGCGGCCGTGCCCTCCCCCACCGTGGAGGAGCAGCGCCTGGACCATGCCGCCCCGCAGGAGATCCTGCGGCGCTCCGGATTCGACGCGGTGGCCGCGGGCTTCACCCGGCGGCTGCACCGGGCGGCCTCCTTCGAGCAGGCCCGGCGGGTCGTGGAGCAGGAGGGCACGGCGCTGTGGCGCGGGTCGGTGGCGCGGGCGCAGGGGCGCGGCCCGGCGGGCGGCGACCTCAGCGCGGACGACGACCGGCCGCTGTACTGGGCGCGGCTGAGCATGACGCGCGAGCTGCGGACCTGGGAGCCGTCCTTCCGGCTCGCCGACGCCGAGCGTGCGCGGCTGCTCGAAAGGCTGGAGCGCACCTCGCGCGGCCAGACCACGATCCGCTACCCGGACGGGGGCAGGCTGCGGCGGATCCTGGTCACCGGGTTCGACCCGTTCACCCTGGACCGTGACATCCGCATCTCCAACCCGTCGGGGGCCGCCGCACTCGCCCTGGACGGCACCGTGATCGAGACCGCCGGCGGTCCGGCGCGGATCGAGACGGCCGTGTTCCCGGTGCGCTGGCGGGACTTCGCCGAGCAGACGGTGGAGCGGGCCCTGACGCCGCATCTGCCGCGGGTCGACCTGTTCACCACGGTCAGCCAGGGCCGGCCGGGCCGTTTCGACGTGGAGCGCTTCAACGGGGCCTGGCGGGGCGGCTTCCCGGACAACGAGAACGTCTCCCGCACCGGGACCGTCCCGGTCACCGACCCGGCCGCGCAGCCCCAGTGGACCACGACCACCCTGCCGTACGCGGAGATCGTCGCCGCGGACACGGGGCGCTTCCCGGTGTACGACAACACCAGCGTGACCGAGATCCCGGCCGGCGGCACCGAGCCGGTCGTCCGGCCCGACGGGCCCACGCCCGGCTCCACGGCCCGCGCGGGCGGCGGCGGTGACTACCTGTCCAACGAGATCGCCTACCGGGCCACCCTGCTGCGCGACCGTCTCGGCCTGCACGGGCAGCTGCCCGGCGGCCATGTGCACACGCCCGTGCTGCAGTTCGGCGCCGGCAACACCACCGAGGTGACCGACCCGGTGTTCGTGCGCAACCGGCTGGACATCATCGCCCAGGTGCGCGCCGTCGTGACCGTGGCGGCGTCCGCTAGTGGGAAGGCGCGAACGCGAGGCTGACGCCCAGGCCGGCCAGGGCGGATCCGATGAGCTTGTTGAGGACCTTCTGCCCGCGCAGCATCAGGGTGCGCATCCGGTCGTGGGAGAAGAACACCGCGACGACGCCGAACCACAGCAGGTGGGCCAGCGACATGAACAGCCCGTAGCCCACCTGCTGCACGACCGGTGTGTCCGGTCCGACGACCTGCGCGTACGTGGAGACGACGAAGAGGGTCGTCTTGGGGTTGAGCACATTGGTCAGGAAGCCGGTGCGCAGCGCCGCGAACGGGGTGAGGCCGCCCCGCCGCTCCAGGTCGACGGTGACCTCGGCCCGGGTGCGGAAGGTGCGGACGCCGATCCAGACCAGATAGGCAGCGCCGGTGAGCTTGATGACGGTGAACAGGAAGGCGGAGGAGGCGATCAGCAGGCCGACGCCGAGCATCGTGTAGGTGACGTGCACCAGCACCCCGGCGGCGACGCCGGCCGCGCTGAGCAGCCCGGTCCGCCGGCCGTGGAGGTAGCTGTTGCGCACGATCATGGCGAAATCGGCGCCGGGCGCGATCACGGCGAGGACGGTGATGGCGGCGACCGCGAGCACCTCGGTCACCGGGGGACCTCTTCTTCGTCCTTCTCCTCCGCCCCCTCCTCGGCGATCTCCTCACCCAGCAGCTCGCGTGCCATCAGGGTTGCTCCGGCGACCGCGCCCGGCATCAGGAACACGGCGACGAACGGGACGAGGAACGCAAGACCCAGCGGGGTGCCGAAGCCCCACACCAGCGTCTTGCGGGACCGCAGCAGGGCCAGCCGGTCGCGCAGTTCGAGGCTGCGGCGCTGCAGGGCGATGGCGGTGAGTTCCTCGGTGAGGAAGAAGCCGGTGACGAAGAAGCCGATCACCGGGACGACCGTCTGGCCCACGACGGGGATGAAGCCGAGCGCGAAGAGCAGCACGGCCCACATCAGCGCCCGCAGCACGATCCGCAGGCTGTCCCGGGCGGAGATCCACAGCTCCCGCCACAGCGGCAGGTCCGACTCGGGCGCGTGGCCGTCGGGCGAGACGTCCTCGTCGACCTTCTCCGACAGGCTCTCGTAGAAGGGCTGCCCGATGAGCAGCGTCACCGCGGTGAAGGTGAGCACCGAGAGCAGCAGGCCCAGGGCGAACAGCACCACGGTGAGGAAGCCCCGGAACAGCCCCGGCCACGGGCTCGGCCAGTCGTCGGCGAACGGCGTCGCCCAGGCGACGAGATCCTCGCCCCACAGGGCGAGCGCGACCAGCGCCGCCGCGTACAGGACGAGGGTGATGAGCCCGGGCAGCAGCCCGAATCCGAACTGCTTGCCGTGCCGGACCACCCACCGCTGTCCCCTCAGCAGGAACCGGAGACCCACCCCAAGATCGCGCATGGGGAAACCATATGTGAGTCGAACGCCCTGTCGCCTGCGTACCGCTCTGTACAGAGCCCAGGAGGTGGCGGATGACGCAGGAGATCCATGGCACCGTGGCCGACGGCTTCGAGGCGGTACGGGAGGAGTTCGCGGCTCTCGTGGCGGCGGAACGCCCCGACTACGAGGGTCAGTTGTGCGTCTGGGTGGGCGGCCGGAGGGTGGTCGACCTGTGGTCGGCCGGCAGCGGCCCCGACACCCTCTACGCCGTGCACGGTTCGACCGCGGGTGCCGCCTTCCTCACGGTGGCCCTGCTCGTGCAGGACGGCACCCTGGAGCTGGACCGCAAAGTGACCTACTACTGGCCGGAGTTCGCCGCGGAGGGCAAGGGCGGGCTGACGCTGCGGGACCTGCTCACCCACCGCGCGGGCGTGGTCGGCACCGACGGCGGCTTCACCCTCGCCGAGCTGGCCGACGACCGTGCCCTGGCCGAGCGGCTGGCCGATCAGCGCCCGTTCTGGCGCCCCGGCAGCGCCTTCGGCCGGCACGAGCTGGTCATCGGCGCCCTCGCCGCCGAGGTGGTGCGCCGCGCCACGGGCCACACGCTGCAGCGGGTCTACGAGGAGCGCATCCGGGCCCCCTACGCCCTGGACCTGTTCCTGGGCCTGCCCGCCGCGCACGAGCCCCGCTTCCGCCCGGTGCGTCTCCTGGAGCCCACCCCGACCCAGCGGATCGAGCTCGAGGCGGCCACGGACGGCCCGGGCAGTCTGAGGGCGATCGCGCACAACCGCAACGCGCCCGACCCCACCGACGTGGCGAGCCTGCCCAACGACCCGCTGATCCGCTCCCGCGGCCCGGCGTCGGTGGGCGGGGTCGCTTCGGCGCGCGGGCTGGCCGAGCTGTACGCGGCGGCGATCGGGCAGACCGGGGAGCGCCAGGCGCTGCTGAAGCCGGACACCATCGCGGAGCTGGGCCAGCTGCACGCGGCCGGCCACGACCTGGTGACCGGCACGCACCGCGCCTACGCGCTCGGCTTCGAGGCGACGGCCGAGACCTGGTACCCGTGCCTGAGCGCCGGGTCGTTCGGGCACAGCGGGACGGCGGGCTCCCAGGGCTTCGCCGACCCGCGCACCGGTGTCGCCTACGGCTACACCAGGCGCCGCTGCGCCTACCCGCCCGGCCCGGCCCCCGAGAACGAGCGCCTGGTGCCGGCGGTGCACCGGGCCGCCCTGGCGGCGGAGGCGTCCGCGGCGCGGGCCGCCTAGGAAGGGCCGGGCACGCACGGCTCATGCGTGGGGGCCGGCCGCCGGCCCCGGATCACCGGGGCCGGGCCCGCACGGCGGACGGGACGTGCGGTCAGAGCAGTGTCACGCTGATGTTGCCGCGCGTGGCCTTGGAGTACGGGCACACCTGGTGCGCCTTCTCCAGCAGCGCGCGGGCGTCCGCGGCGTCCATGTCCGGGATCTCCGCCTCGATCTCGACGATGATCCCGAAGCCGTCGTCGTTCTTGCCGATGCCGACCCGTGCGGTGACGGTCGAGCCGGAGACGTCGGCGCCCTCCTGACGGGCGACCACACCGAGGGCGCCCTGGAAGCAGGCGCTGTACCCGGCGGCGAACAGCTGCTCCGGGTTGGTGCCGGTGCCGCTGCCGCCCAGCTCCTTCGGCGGGCTGACGGTCACGTCGAGCCTGCCGTCGTCGGTGGCGACCCGCCCGTCCCGGCCACCGTGCGCGGTGGCGACGGCCGTGTAGAGAACGTCGGACTGCTGAATGGGCATACGGTGCGTTCCTCCTGGGTCCGCCGTGACTCGCGCCCACGATCACGACGGTTTCGGAAAGAACTTACCGCATGACGAAAGAGCCGGGAACGTTCAGAGCTTGACGATCATCTTCCCGGTGTTGTCGCCGCGCAGGACACCGAGGAACGCCTCGAGGTTGTTCTCGATGCCCTCGACCACGGTCTCCCGGTACTTCAGCTCGCCGCTGCGCACCCAGGCGCCGACCTCCTGCACGAACCGCGGCTGCAGGTCGTAGTGGTCGCCGACGAGGAAGCCCTCGATGCGGCCGCGGGTCTGGATGAGCCGGGCGAGGTTGCGCGGGCCGGGCGCGGGCTCGGTGTCGTTGTAGACGGAGATCATTCCGCACACCGCGACGCGGCCGCCCTCGTTGAGGGAGCCGATGGCGGCCTCCAGGTGCTCGCCGCCCACGTTGTCGAAGTACACGTCGATGCCGTCCGGGGCGGCGGCCCGCAGCTGCTCGGACACCGGGCCGTTCTTGTAGTTGAAGGCCGCGTCGAAGCCGTACTCCTCGGTCAGGAGCCTGACCTTCTCGTCGGACCCGGCCGACCCGATCACCCGGGAGGCGCCCTTGAGCCTCGCGATCTGGCCCACCTGACTGCCGACGGCGCCCGCGGCCCCGGAGACGAAGACCGAGTCGCCCTCCTTGAAGGCGGCGGTGCGCAGCAGGCCCGCGTAGGCGGTGAGCCCGGTCATGCCGAGCACGCCCAGATACGCGGACAGGGGCGCGGCGTCCGGGTCCACCTTGACGGCGTTCTTCGCGGCCATGACGGCGTACTCGCGCCAGCCGAAGAAGTGCAGCACGTGATCGCCGACCGCCACCCCCTCCGCGTCGGAGGCGATGACCTCGCCCACGGCCCCGCCCTGCATGACCTTGCCCAGCTCGAAGGGGGCCGCGTAGGACTTGGCGGCGCTCATCCGGCCGCGCATGTAGGGGTCGACCGAGAGGTACTTGTTCCGCACCAGCACCTGGCCCTCGCCGGGGGCGGGGACCTCCGCCTCGACCAGGGCGAAGTTCTCGGGCTTCGGCCAGCCGACCGGCCGGCTCAGCAGATGCCACTCACGGCCGGTGGCGGGGAGTGCGGGGGTGTCGGTCATGGAGTGCCTTCCTCGGGGTTCGGCAAAATACTTCAGCACCTGAAACAACCATGCGACTGAATATTTCAGGCTGTCAAGCAAACGGGTACCCTGGAGACCATGCCCACACCTCGCACCCCCGATCCGCTGACCCTGGAGGTCGTCGACCTCATCGGCTCGGTCGTGGCCCGCTATCACGAGGAGTACGAGTCGGCGGCGGCCGGACATGCGCTGACCGGGGCGCAGGCGAGGCTGCTCAGCCTGCTCTCCCTCGAGCCGCTGCCGATGCGCAGGCTGGCGCAGCGGCTGAAGTGCGAGCCGTCGAACGTCACCGGGATCGTGGACCGCCTGGAGGCGCGGGGCCTGGTGGAGCGCCGGCCCGACCCCGCCGACCGGCGGGTGAAGCTGGCGGTGGCCACGGAGGAGGGGCGCCGGGTGGCGCGCAGCCTCCAGGACTCGCTGCGGTTCGCCCGTGAGCCGCTGGCGGGACTGTCGGAGCAGGAGCGGATCGCGCTGCGGGACGCGCTGCGGAGGATGCTGGCGGAGTCCTGAGCGGGGCGCCCCTCAGGACAGCACCGGGGTCACACGCACCACCACAGGAAGCGGTCGCAGCTGCGGGTGGGGGTCGGCTCCGGGTCCGGCTGCTTCGTCGTGGGGTCCGGCTGCGGGGGCTTCGGGGCCTCGCTGGTCGGCTGCGGCCGGGCCGGTGGCGTCGTGGCGGGAGCGGGCTCCGGGTCGGGGCCGGGCGCCTCGGACTCGGACGCCTGCTCGTCCTCGTCCGGCTTCTCGGACTCCTTCTCCTCGGGCGACCCGGACGCCGTGGGCGAACCCGAGGTGCTCGACGAGGGCGCGGTCGCCGCGCCTCCTGCCGGGCGTGAGGCCTTGGGCGACTCGTCCGGCTCCACCTCGGCGGCGCCGCCGTCCGCCGAGGTGTCCCCCGCGGCGGCAGGCGCCGGTGCGGACCCGGGCGCGTCGATGCCCAGCTCCGCCAGGCTCAGCCCGCCGGCGGCCAGCACGAAGCCGGCGGCCACCAGCAGCGTGCGCCGGCGGCGGCGCCGGTGGGCAGCCGCCTTGCGGTCCCGGCGGCTGACGCCGGGCGCCTCCTCGCCACCGTCCTGCCGGCCGGGGACCCGCGCCCCGGCCCTGCGGTCGCGCCGGCCGGATGCCCGTTCCGCCGCCCGGCGGTCGCGCCTGCCACCCGGCCGCTCCTCCGCCGCGGGCCGCTCCGGCTCATCGGACCCCGCTCGCTCCGGGCGCCCGTACCGGGCCGCTTCCCGGTGCGTCACGGGCTCGGGGACCGGCACCGGCTGAGGAACGGGGACCTGCGCGGGCGCACCGCAGCCAGGACAGGCGAGCGCGCCGTTCAGGTGCCGTTGGCAGGGGTGGCAGTAGTCCATGACGCGGGAAGGTTAGGTTCCGGTCACGGCCTCTTCCTAGGCCTTCCTGTGAATCTTTCGTACAGACGGCCGTTTCCTGCACGCCCCATTGACACTCTCGCCGCCCGTCCTTACTGTCACGCCAGAATTTCGAACGTGTGCCGAAATATCGAACGTCCAAAGGGGCAACAACCGTGCGCATCACCGGAATCAGCACCCATGTGGTCGGAACGCCCTGGCGGAATCTGACGTACGTTCAGGTGCACACCGACGAGGGTCTGACCGGCGTCGGTGAGACCCGGATGCTCGGCCACACCGACGCCCTGCTCGGCTATCTGAAGGAGGCCGAGGTCAACCACATCCGCGGCGCCGACCCCTTCGACACCGAGGCGCTGGTACGGCGCATGAAGTACGGCGACTTCGGGCGCGCCGGGGAGATCGTGATGTCCGGCATCGCGGTGGTCGAGATGGCCTGCTGGGACATCAAGGGCAAGGCGCTCGGCGTGCCGGTGTGGCAGCTGCTCGGCGGCAAGGTGACGGACCGGGTCAAGGCGTACGCCAACGGCTGGTACACCACCGAGCGCACCCCGGAGGCGTATCACAAGGCCGCCCGCGAGGTGCGCGAGCGCGGCTACCGGGCCCTGAAGATCGATCCCTTCGGCACCGGGCACTTCGAGCTGGACCACGAGCAGACCGTCTATGCCGTCTCCCTCGTCGAGGCGGTCCGCGACGCCGTGGGCCCCGAGACCGAGCTGATGCTGGAGATGCACGGCCGCTTCTCCCCCGCCACCGCCGTGCGCCTCGCGCGTGAGATGGCCCCGTTCCGGCCGGCCTGGCTGGAGGAGCCGGTGCCGCCGGAGAACCTCAGGGCACTGCAGAAGGTGGCCGCCAAGGTGGACATGCCGATCGCCACCGGGGAGCGCATCCACGACCGCATCGAGTACCGCGAGCTGTTCGAGAACCAGGCCGCCGACATCCTCCAGCCGGACGTGGGGCACATCGGCGGCATCTGGGAGACCCGCAAGCTCGCCGCCACCGCCGAGACCCACTACATGATGGTGGCCCCGCACAACGTGGGCGGCTCCGTGCTCACCGCCGCCTCCCTCCAGGTCGGCTTCACCACGCCGAACTTCAAGATCCTGGAGCACTTCAACGACTTCGCGGACGCGGAGATCAAGAAGGTGGTGAAGGGCGCCCCGCAGGTGGATCCGGAGGACGGCTGCTTCCATCTCTCCGACGCGCCGGGGCTCGGCGTGGAGCTGGACGAGGCGGCGGCGGCCGAGTTCCCGCAGCAGCAGGCCCGGTTCGACCTGTGGGCAGAGGGCTGGGAGCAGCGCAAGCCGAAGGGGACCGCATGACCGGAACCGCAGTGGTGATCGACGCGCCCGGCGTCCACCGTCTCGTCCCGCACACCCCGCGCGAGCCGGGACCCGGCGAGGCGCTCATCCGGGTGCACGCCGCCGGCCTCTGCGGCAGCGACCGCGAGGTGTACCAGGGCAACCGCCCTGAGGGCTACGTCCGTTACCCGATCACCCCCGGCCACGAGTGGTCCGGGACGGTGGAGCGGACCGGCCCCGGTGTCCCCGGCTCGCTGCTGCACCGCAGGGTGACCGGGGAGGGCTTTCGCAACTGCCAGGTCTGCGACCGCTGCCACGCGGGCGAGACCACTCTGTGCGAGGCGGGCTACGAGGAGACGGGCTTCACCCGGCCCGGCGCCATGGCGCCCACGCTCACCCTGCCGGCCAGGCTGCTGCACCCCCTGCCCGACGACGCCGACCTGACCGCCGCGGCGCTGCTGGAGCCGGCCGCCTGTGTCGCGGCGGCGGTGCTGAGGGCCGAGGTCCGCCCCGGTGAGCGGGTGGCCGTGGTCGGCACCGGCACCCTGGGGATGCTCGCGGTGCAGTTCCTGCGGGCGTACTCCCCGGCGGACCTGCTGGTGGTGGGCGTCCGGCGCGACCGCGAGGAACTGTCGCACCGGTTCGGCGCGACGCGCTTCCGCACCACCGAGGACGAACTCCCCGGTGACGCCGATGTCGTCGTCGAGGCCGCCGGGTCCGCGGACGCCGCCCGCACCGCCGCCGGTCTGCTCCGCCGCGGCGGCCGGCTGGTCCTCACCGGCATCCCCGCCCCGGGTGCCGAGGGGCTCGACCCGACCGATCTCGTGGTGCGGCAGCTGGAGGTGCGGACCGTGTTCGGTGCCCCGCCCGCCGCCTGGGCGCACGCGGTGCGGGTCTTCGCGGCCGGGCTGCTCGACCCCCTGCCGCTCGTCACCCACCAGCTGCCGCTCGACGACTTCGGCCACGCCGTCGAGCTGGTGGGCTCCGGGGATCCGAAGGTGGGCAAGGTGCTGCTGCGTCCCTAGTCCCCTTCTCCCGGGCCGACTCCGTTCCCGGGCCGGCCCGGTCCCCTCACCGGCTCGCGGGCCACGGACCGAACACCGTACGAGATATCGAACACCGCCTACCGCCCCCGGCCTCCCTCTCCGCTTCCCCCTTCCGATCCCGACCGACGAAGGACCCCCCGTGACCGACCCCTCCACCACGGCACCCCGCCGACCAGGAGAGCAGGTGCTCTCCGCACTCGGCCTGGGCGCCCCCGACCCCGACCCCGCCGACGCCTCACCGCACTCCTTCCCCGGCGGCGGACGCTGGCGCACCGAGATCCCCTCCTGCGAGGGGCCCGAGGCGCTGGCCGTCGTCCTGAAGGAGGCGGCCCGGCTCGACGTCCCCGTGCACCGGATCAGCCAGGGCAGCGGGGTGTGGATGCTGACGGACGCCGAGATCACCGAGATGGTGGAGGCGACCGCCGAACGGGGCATCGAGCTGTGCCTGTTCACCGGCCCGCGCGGCACCTGGGACATCGGCGGCTCCACCCGTACGGACTCGGGGGGCGCCGGACTGCGGGCCCGCGGCCACGACGCGGTGGCCGGATGCGTCGAGGACGCCGTGCGCGCCACCGAGCTGGGCGTGAAATGCCTGCTGGTGGCGGACGAGGGTGTGCTGTGGACGCTGCACCGGGCGCGCACGGCCGGGCTGCTGCCCGCCGACACCACGTTCAAGGTCTCCGCGCTCGTCGGCCCGGTCAATCCGGCGGCGTACGCGGTGTACGAGCGGCTCGGCGCCGACTCGATCAATGTGCCGAGCGATCTGACGCTCGACCATGTCACCGAGATACGACGAGTTTCGGCCACCCCGATGGACATGTACATCGAGGCTCCGGACGACCTCGGCGGCTATGTGCGCATGTACGAGGTCGCCGAGCTCATCCGGCGCGGGGCCCCGCTGTATCTGAAATTCGGCCTGTCCAAGGCCCCCGGCATCTACCCCTACGGCCACCACCTGCGCGAACTCGCCCTGGCCACGGCCAAGGAGCGGGTGCGGCGCGGGCGGCTGGCCCTGGACCTGCTGGCCCGGCACGGCGCCGACGGCGAGATGGCGCCGCTCGGTTCGCGCCTGCCGGGCGATCTGGTCCGTTTCGGCACCACGTCATAACGTTCCGGAAACTCGACTTCACAGAAGCCCACACAGCCGCGCACAATCCCACACATCTCTTCTCGGCCTCTCATCAAGGATGATGATCATGCGTAACCGCAGAGCCGCCCTCGCCGCCATAGCCACCGCCGCCTCGCTCGCCCTGACCCTCTCGGCCTGCGGCCAGAACAGCGAAGGCGGCAGCGAGGAGGACAAGGGAGGTGCCGAGGGGGCGACCATCGGCATCGCGATGCCGACCAAGTCCTCCGAGCGCTGGATCGCCGACGGCAACAACGTCAAGAAGAACCTGGAGGCCAAGGGCTACAAGACCAAGCTGGTCTACGGCGAGGACGACCCCGACCAGCAGGTCTCCCAGGTGGAGAACCTGATCACGCAGGGCGTGAAGGCGCTGATCATCGCCGCGATCGACAACAAGTCGATGAACAACGTCCTCCAGCAGGCCAAGGACGCCGACATCCCGGTCATCTCCTACGACCGCCTGATCCTCGGCACCGAGAACGTCGACTACTACGCCTCCTTCGACAACGAGAAGGTGGGCGAGCTCCAGGGCAGCTACATCGTCGAGAAGCTGGGCCTGAAGGACGGCAGCAAGAAGGGCCCCTTCAACATCGAGCTGTTCGCCGGCTCCAACGACGACAACAACACCCGCTACTTCTTCCAGGGCGCGATGAACGTCCTGAAGCCGTACATCGACAAGAAGCAGCTGGTCGTCAAGTCCGGCCAGACCGAGCTGAACCAGGTCACCACCCTGCGCTGGGACGGCGGCACCGCGCAGAAGCGGATGGACGACATCCTCACCTCCGCCTACAAGAGGGACCGGGTGCACGCGGTGCTCTCGCCGTACGACGGCATCTCCATCGGCATCCTGTCGGCGCTGAAGTCCGACGACTACGGCTCCAAGGCCAAGCCGCTGCCGATCGTCACCGGACAGGACGCCGAGGTCGCCTCGGTGAAGTCGATCATCGCCGACGAGCAGTCGATGACCGTCTACAAGGACACCCGTGAGCTCGCCAAGGTGGCCTCCAACATGGTCGACGCGCTGCTGAACGACAAGAAGCCCGAGGTCAACGACACCAAGACCTACGACAACGGGGTGAAGGTCGTGCCGTCGTACCTGCTGGAGCCGGTCGCCGTCGACAAGAGCAACTACCAGGAGGTCGTCGTCGACTCCGGCTACATCAAGGAATCGGACCTCAAGTAACCGCCGCCACCCCACGACTCACGACCGACTGGAAGGCACGACCATGGCGGGACCCGTCCTGGAGATGCGCTCGATCGTCAAGACCTTTCCCGGCGTCAAGGCGCTGTCGGACGTCAGCCTGACCGTCCGGCAGGGCGAGGTCCACGCCATCTGCGGGGAGAACGGCGCCGGCAAGTCGACCCTGATGAAGGTCCTCTCCGGCGTCCACCCCTACGGCACCTACGAAGGGGAGATCCTCTTCGAGGGGGAGGTCTGCCGGTTCAAGGACATCCGGGCCAGCGAGCAGCACGGCATCGTGATCATCCACCAGGAGCTGGCCCTGGTGCCCTATCTCTCCATCGCCGAGAACATCTTCCTCGGCAACGAGCACGCCACCCGGGGTTTCATCGACTGGAACGAGACCCTGCGGCACGCCACCGAACTGCTGCGCAGGGTCGGCCTGGACGAGCACCCGGAGACCCGGGTCGCCGACATCGGGGTCGGCAAGCAGCAGCTGGTGGAGATCGCCAAGGCGCTCTCCAAGAAGGTGAAGCTGCTCATCCTCGACGAGCCGACCGCCGCGCTCAACGACGAGGACAGCGGCAAACTCCTCGACCTGATCCTGCAGTTGAAGGACCAGGGCATCACCTCGATCATCATCTCCCACAAACTGAACGAGATCCGCAGGGTCGCCGACTCGGTGACGATCCTGCGGGACGGGCGGACCATCGAGACGCTCGATGTGAAGGCCCCGGAGACCACCGAGGACCGCATCATCAGCGGCATGGTGGGCCGCGACCTGGAGCACCGCTTCCCCGAGCGGACCCCGCACCAGCCCGAGGAGGGCGCGGCACCGGCGCTGGAGATCCGCAACTGGACCGTGCACCACCCGATCGACCAGCAGCGCAAGGTCGTCGACGACGTCTCCCTGACCGTGCGGCGCGGGGAGATCGTCGGCATCGCGGGCCTGATGGGCGCGGGCCGCACCGAGCTGGCGATGAGCGTCTTCGGCCGCACCTACGGCCGGCACGCCTCGGGCACGGTCCTGAAGGACGGCAAGGAGATCCGCACCAGGACCGTCCCGGAGGCGGTCGCGCACGGCATCGCGTATGTCACCGAGGACCGCAAGCACTACGGGCTGAACCTCATCGACACGGTGGGCCGCAACATCTCGCTCAGCGCGCTGCACAAGGTCGCCCGGCGAGGCGTGGTGGACGAGCACCAGGAGCGGCAGGTCGCCGAGGGCTTCCGCACGTCCATGAACATCAAGGCGCCCACCGTCTTCGAGCCCGTCGGCAAGCTGTCCGGCGGCAACCAGCAGAAGGTCGTCCTCAGCAAGTGGATCTTCGCCGGTCCCGATGTGCTGATCCTCGACGAGCCGACGCGTGGCATCGATGTCGGGGCCAAGTACGAGATCTACACGGTCATCGACAAGCTGGCCGCCCAGGGCAAGGCGGTCGTCTTCATCTCCTCCGAGCTGCCCGAGCTGCTCGGCATGTGCGACCGCATCTACACCATGGCCGCCGGACGGCTCACCGGTGAGTTCTCGCGGGCCGAGGCCTCCCAGGAAGCGCTGATGCGTCAGATGACGAAGGACAAAGAGGTAACCCGATGAGTACCGATGTGACCGCCAGGACTCCGGCGCCCGCGCCGGCCGGAAAGGGCGGGCCGGCCGGCGGCGACGGCCTGCTGCAGCTGGTGCTGGACGGCCTGCGCCGCAACATGCGGCAGTACGGCATGCTGATCGCGCTCGGCCTGATCGTGGCGCTGTTCGCGGTGTGGACCGACGGCGACCTGCTGCTGCCGCGCAATGTGTCCAACCTGGTGCTGCAGAACAGCTACATCCTGATCCTGGCCATCGGCATGATGCTGGTGATCATCTCCGGGCACATCGATCTGTCGGTGGGATCGCTGACCGCCTTCGTCGGCTCCATGGCGGCGGTGTTCATGGTCAAGAACGACCTGCCCTGGCCGGTGGCCGTGGTGCTCTGTCTGGCGGTGGGCGCCCTCGCGGGCGCGATACAGGGGTTCTTCATCGCCTACGGCGGCATACCGTCGTTCATCGTGACCCTGGCGGGCATGCTGACCTTCCGCGGTCTGACGGAGATCTTCCTGGAGGGCCAGACCCTCGGCCCGTTCCCCCGTGGGCTGCAGAAGGTGGCCAACGGCTTCCTTCCGGAGGTCGGTCCGGACACCAACTACCACAACCTCACCCTGCTGCTCGGCCTCGCGCTGATCGCGTTCGTCATCTTCCAGGAGGTCCGTGACCGGCGGCGGCAGCAGGAGTTCGCGCTGGAGGTGCTGCCCGTCAAGCTGTTCGCGCTGAAGCTGGTGGCGCTCACCGCGGCGATCCTGGTGGTGACGCTGCTGCTCGCCAGCTACAAGGGCACGCCGATCGTGCTGCTGATCCTGGGCGTGCTGCTGGTCGGCTTCGGCTATGTCATGCGCAACGCCGTCATCGGCCGCCACATCTACGCCATCGGCGGCAACCTGCCCGCGGCCAAGCTGTCCGGCGTGCGGGACAAGAGGGTGGCCTTCCTGGTCTTCTTGAACATGGGCATGCTCGCGGCCCTGGCGGGACTGGTGTTCGCCGCCCGCTTCAACGCGGCCTCCCCCAAGGCGGGCCTCAACTTCGAGCTGGAGGCCATCGCGGCGTCCTTCATCGGCGGTGCGTCGATGAGCGGCGGCGTCGGCACCGTGCTCGGCGCGATCATCGGTGGCCTGGTCCTGGGTGTGCTGAACAACGGCATGAACCTCGTCGGCATCGGCACCGACTGGCAGCAGGTCATCAAGGGCCTGGTGCTGCTGGCCGCGGTCGGGTTCGACGTGTGGAACAAGCGCAAGGTCGGTTCGTAGAGCGTCGGGGCCCCTCGGCCGCGGGGGGAGCGCGGGGCCGTCCTGACCGGCCCCGCGCTCTCCCCGCCCCCGGGACCGCGCCCCGCTCCCCCCGTTAGGAGCTGCTGCATGGAACTGAACAGACGCACCCTCATCGCCGGCGCGGCCGCCGCCGGACTCACCGCCGCCGCAGCGGGCGGCACCGCACACGCCTCGGGAGGCAGGAAGCCCGTGAAGGAACTCTTCGGCAAGCTCGCCGACGGTACGAAGGTGTACCGCTGGTCGCTGCAGAACGGCGGGACCCGGATGAAGGTCCTGTCCTACGGCGGCATCGTGCAGTCCCTCGAGGTGCCCGACCGGCGCGGCCGCTACGCCAATGTCTCCCTCGGCTTCGACAACCTCGACGACTACGTCGCCTCCAGCCCCTACTTCGGCGCGCTGATCGGCCGCTACGGCAACCGCATCGGCAAGGGCCGCTTCACCCTGGACGGCACCGCGTACCAGCTCTCCGTCAACGACGGGGAGAACAGCCTGCACGGCGGTGCCCAGGGCTTCGACAAGCGGGTGTGGGACGTCGAGCCGTTCACCGAGGGGCCGGACGTCGGACTGCGGCTGTACTACACCAGCGCGGACGGCGAGATGGGCTACCCGGGCACGCTGAAGGTGAAGGTGACGTACACCCTCACCCGCCACGGCGACTGGCGCATCGACTACCGGGCCACCACCGACAAGCCCACCGTCGTCAACCTCACCAGCCACGTCTACTGGAACCTGGCCGGCGAGAGCAGCGGCACCGTCTACGACCACGAACTGTCCATCGAGGCCTCCCGGTTCACGCCCGTCGACAAGGGCCTCATCCCGACCGGCGAGCTGGCGAGGGTCGCGGGCACCCCCTTCGACTTCCGCCGGGCCAAGCCGGTCGGCCGGGACATCCGCACCGCGCACCAGCAGGTGCTCTACGGGCAGGGCTTCGACCACAACTGGGTGCTGGACAAGGGCATCACCCGCCGCCCCGAGCCCGCGGCCACCCTGCGCGACCCGTCCTCCGGCCGCACCCTGCGGATCAGCACCAACGAGCCGGGGCTGCAGTTCTACTCCGGCAACTTCCTCGACGGCACCCTGGTGGGCACTGGCGGGACCGTCTACCGGCAGGGCGACGGGCTGTGCCTGGAGACACAGCACTTCCCCGACTCGCCCAACCAGCCGTCGTTCCCGTCCACCGTGCTGCGTCCCGGCGAGACCTACCGCACGACGACGGTCCACTCCTTCGGCTCCTGAGCCCCGCGCTCCTGCTCGCCGGTTCCGGGAGCGGCGGGCCGTCACATTTCCGTCACATGCGTTGAACGGCCCCCCGGCCGGCTCCGTACTCCAGGGTGGCCCGTGCTCCCCCGCGCGGGCCACCCGGCATGACGGGCCCGTTTCCTCCCCGCCGGGTCCGCCGCACACGGAGGTTCCCTTGGCCGACAACGTCACCTCGCTGTTCCGCACCACCGCGGCGCACAGCCCGTCGATGGCGGCGCTGACACGGGAGAGCGACGGGGCCGGCCCGGTGGACTTCTGCATCCCCTGCAACCCGTACTTCCCCACCCCGGCCATGTTCGAGGAGATGGCGGTCCGGCTGCGGGAGATCATCACCTTCTACCCGAGCAGCGCCGACACCATCACCGCCGAACTGTGCAGTCTGCTGCAGCTGCCGCCGCAGTGCGTGGCCATGGGCAACGGCTCCACGGAGCTGATCACCTGGATCGACCATCTGCTGGTCCGCGAGTCGCTCGCCGTGCCGGTGCCCACCTTCGGCCGCTGGACCGACCAGCCGATGGAGACCGGCAAGCGGGTCGACATGTTCCCGCTGCAGGAGTCCAGCGGCTTCGCCCTGGACCTCGCCCAGTACGCCGAGTTCATCCGGGCGCGCGGCACCCGGGTCGCCGTCATCTGCAACCCGAACAACCCCGACGGCGGCTTCCTGCACAAGCACGCCATCGTGCAGTTCATGGACGCCATGGCCGACCTGGACCTGGTGGTGATCGACGAGAGCTTCCTGGAGTTCGCCGACGCGGAGGCGGAACCCAGCGTGGTCCAGGAGGCGATGCTGCGGCCCAACGTCATCGTGCTGCGCAGCCTCGGCAAGAACTTCGGCCTGCACGGCATCCGCTTCGGCTACCTGGTCGCCAACCCCGCGCTGGCCGGCCGGGTGCGCTCCATGCTGCCCAAGTGGAACCTCAACTCCTTCGCCGAGCACGTGGTGTTCATGCTGAAGGAGCACCAGGCGGAGTACCAGCAGAGCCTCCACCAGGTGCGCCGGGACCGGATGGACATGTCCGGCCAGCTCTCCGCCCTGCCGGGCCTCACGGTCTACCCCTCGCAGGGCAACTTCCTCTTCGTGCGCCTCCCGGTCGGCGCCGAGGGCACCGTGGTCCGGGACCGGCTGCTCACCGAGCACCGCATCCTGGTCCGCGAGTGCGGCAACAAGATCGGTTCCTCCAGCCGCTTCCTGCGGCTCGTGGTGCGCCCCCAGGTGGACGTGCGTCGCCTGGTGTCCGGCCTGGAGCAGGTGCTCTACGGGACGTCCAGGAGGGGAGCCGCCGTGCCCGAGCCGTCCACGGGGACCGGCTACAGCTCGGGCACGGCGGCGGTGGACCGCCTGGTGAGCGAGACCAACGGGGGAGGCATGCGGGCGCTCACCTCCCAGACCGCCGGTGCCGGCGCCCAGGGACTCGCCGCCGCCCCGGCCGCCGGCACCGGCATGCC
>Ga0207873_1000799_pt1:0-30000 | contig 32966 bp, 22 predicted proteins | sample BGWIniCompost_FD_187373 | JGI IMG/M metagenome (GOLD analysis project Ga0207873, IMG submission 187373) | Cellulose adapted compost microbial communities from Newby Island Compost Facility, Milpitas, CA, USA - BGW Initial Compost (SPAdes)... ... | reverse complement strand
GACCGATACTGAGTGAGCCCATGCTTCCTAGAAAAGCCGCGCACAGAGTCCCTCTAGTGATCGTACTGCAAACCGACTCAGGTGGGCGGGGTGAATATCCCAAGGCGCGTGAGAGAACCCTGGTTAAGGAACTCGGCAAATTGACACCGTAACTTCGGGAGAAGGTGTGCCCCTGAGGGTCATGGACCTCGCGTCCGCAGCTCTTGGGGGTCGCAGTGAATCGGCGGTTGTGACTGTTTACTAAAAACACAGGACTCTGCGAACTCGTAAGAGGACGTATAGGGTCTGATGCCTGCCCGGTGCTGGAAGGTTAAGGGGATACGTTAGGGGCAACCCAAAGCGTTGAACCGAAGCCCCAGTAAACGGCGGCCGTAACTATAACGGTCCTAAGGTAGCGAAATTCCTTGTCGGGTAAGTTCCGACCTGCACGAATGGCATAACAACATCCGCACTGTCTCGACCAGGGACTCAGCGAAATTGCATTGGGGGTGAAGATGCCCTCTACCCGCGGCAAGACGGAAAGACCCCATGAACCTTCACTGCAACTTGGCAGTGATTTTCGGGTTATTCTGCGTAGGATAGGTGGGAGGCGTTGAGGCCGGGCTTCCGGGTTCGGCGGAGCCACCCTTGAAATACCACCCTGGATAATCTGGAAATCTAACCTGCATCCGTGATCCGGATGAGGGACCCTGCCTGGTGGGCAGTTTGACTGGGGCGGTCACCTCCTAAAACGTAACGGAGGTGTACGAAGGTTCCCTCAGGCTGATTGGAAACCAGCCGTAGAGTATAAACGCATAAGGGAGCTTTACTGCGAGACCGACAGGTCGACCAGTTGCGAAAGCAGGTGTTAGTGATCCGGTGGTACCGAATGGAAGGGCCATCGCTCAACGGATAAAAGGTACTCTGGGGATAACAGGCTGATCGCGCCTGAGAGTTCACATCGGCGGCGCGGTTTGGCACCTCGATGTCGGCTCGTCGCATCCTGGGGCTGGAGCAGGTCCCAAGGGTTTGGCTGTTCGCCAATTAAAGCGGCACGCGAGCTGGGTTTAAAACGTCGTGAGACAGTTTGGTCCCTATCTGCCGTGGGCGTAGGACACTTGAGAGAAGCTGCCTATAGTACGAGAGGACCTGGGTGGACGTACCTCTGGTGCGCCGGTTGTCAGGCCACTGGCATAGCCGGGTAGCCATGTACGGAACGGATAACCGCTGAAAGCATATAAGCGGGAAGCCGGTCTCAAGATTAGGTGTCCCTGCCGCAAGGCACTCAAGGCCCCTTGTAGACTACGAGGTAATAGGCTGGGTGTGGAAGCGTAGCAATGCGTGGAGCTAACCAGTACTAATTGGCACGTGAGGCTTGACCTTATTCGCTAAGGCAAACATGCAAGTTGGTGTTCGGAGTCCGGGCGGAGCACGCCGAGCTCGAAGTTCGAGCGAGGTGAGGCTCAGCAGGGCTCGCGGGGCGAAGGCCCCGAGAACCCACGCGACCGGCGGAGCGCCGGGTCGCGCAGCGCAGCATCAAAACGCTGCTTTTGGACGCCCAAAGATTTCCGGTGGCGATATCGACGAGGCCACACCCGATCCCATCTCGAACTCGGAAGTTAAGCTCGTCGGAGCCGATGGTACTGCAGGGGGAACTCTGTGGGAGAGTAGGACGCTGCCGGGTTATTTTACCAACCCCGACTCTGGGAACGGAGTCGGGGTTTTTTTGTTTGTCGGGCGAACTCGCCGGAGTCGCGTTCGACGGGAGCTCGCCGGGCCCCGCGGGATCCGGGGATGTGCGCACTCGACCAGCGCTGGGCGCGGCTGCGTGGCTGCCGACGGCGTACGGAGAGGCGTTGCGCGGGCGTTGCGCTGGCGTTGCGCCGAAGCCCCTGCGCCGGCGTCAGTGCCATGGCACAGTGAGGGCATCGTGGTGCGCGCCGAGGATGCAGAGCTCGTCGGAGGGGTGCTTCGACAGAGATCGCGGCCGCGACGCTGTGGCGCGGGGCGGGTCTGCGCGAGGGCGCTCGGACGCGAAGCGGGATGCGCGAGAGAGGTTCAGCGGCTGGGGAGCGCGGGCTCGTGAGGCGCTGCTGGGGCGCCTTCGCGGTTTCTGTGCTCCTGCACGGCGCCATCGGGGGCCTGGTGCTGCTGGGGGCGGACGACGAGGCGGCGCGGGAGGGACGAGTCGCGCCGGCGGGGTCGTGGATGGCTTCGACCGTCGAGGTCGGGATGGCGGACGTTTTGGGAGCTGCGACCGACGCGGGGAGCGGAAGAAGCGAAAGCCGAGCGCCTGGAGACGGCGCGTCTGCCGGCCTCGATCAGGCGGCTTCGCCGGAGCTCGTCGAAGGCGTACCTGCGATGGCGGCGGGGGAAGGCCCTGAAACGCCCGGGGAGGATCCAGGGGCGCCGACGAAAGCGGACCGGACCGCCGAGACACGGCGGGCTCCCGGAGAGAACCGTCAGAAGGCCGAGGCCGGGGACGGCTCGAGAGCAGCTCGGGAGACGGAGGCCTCGAGTCGCAGCGGGGCCGCCGGGGAGGCGACTCCCTCGAGGGCGGGGGAGCGGGCAGATCCGGAGAGCTCGGGGGCCGCCGCCGGGGATCCCGAGCGTCCTGGAACCGCCGAGGGGCAGGGCAGTCCAGGTGGGGAGAACGCGGGTTTCGGTGGAGTGGAGGCGGGGCGTCGCGTCGGGCAGCTGCCCGCGGCGCTGACGCGGGCGCTCCCGGCGGCGGCGCGGGGGGATGCCAGCTGGGGCGAGCTGAGCTCCGGACGAGCGGGGCGTTGGAAGGTGCGCGCCGAGCTCGCGGACGACGGCGCGTTGCGCCTGCTCCAGGCGGAGGAGGGGGCACCGACCTACGTGAAGCGCCTCATGGAGGTGAGCGCGCTGCTCCTGAGGGGCGGCCAGTTCGCGCTGCCCGCGGGGGGTTTGGGGCAGCACGCCTTCGAGCTCGAGGTCTGGGTGGATCGCGTCGCCGCAGAAGGGGGTGGGGAGCCGCACCTCGTGCGGCAGCTGTCGTCCCAGTACCCGACGGGGACGGAGCCCGGTGAGGCGATGGTCACCTTCAACTCCGGGGTGCGCGTGAAGCTCCGCGTGTTCGTCGAACGCTGAGCGGCGAGTGCCCGGCGTGAGCCCGTGCGGGCGGCCGTCGCGCGACGGAGCCGCGCTGTGCCGCGCGGGGACGCCCCGCGGGAGCGGACGCGCTGCGCCGCGCGGGGTGGAGAAACATAAAAGATTCGATGTGTGCCCCGTGTCGATTCGTTGCGGGAGAGGCGGTCGATCGAGCTGGCCTTCGTGCGGCAGGGCGGCAGAGGCGCTCGACCGAGCGGGCCTTCGTGCGGCAGGGCGTGATGCAGAGGCGGGCGATCGAGCGGGCCTTCGTGCGGCAGGGCGTGATGCAGAGGCGGTCGACCGAGCTGGCCTTCGTGCGGCAGGGCGTGATGCAGAGGCGGTCGACCGAGCGGGCCTTCGTGCGGCAGGGGGCGTGATGCAGAGGCGGTCGACCGAGCTGGCCTTCGTGCGGCAGGGGGCGTGAGGCGTAGGCGGGTCGGAGGCGATCGGGGGCGGGTATGCGGATTGCACCGAGGAGGCGACGCGAGGTCCGGTGGTGCCGGGCGCGCACTGCAAGGAACTAGACCAGAGGGGTTGAAACCATGATGCGAAGAGCGTTGGGGGTGATGGCGCTGGCGGTGGTGCTCGCCGGCTGCGGGGATGACGACACCGTCGGCGACGACGAGACGTTCTCCACTTCCCTCGAAGGTACCGAGGGTTGGGAGCAACTGAGCGGGAGCGCGACCGTGCGCTGGGTCGAGGGGACGACGGGGTTCCTCGCGAACATCGAGATCGAGGGGGACGAACCCGATCAGGTCCGCCCGTGGCATGTCCACTTTGGCACCTGTGAGACGGGTGGGGCGATCGTGGGACCGCCCGGGGACTATCCGGCGCTGGAGACCGATGGGTCCGGTCGCGCCGACGCCAACGCCACGGTCGACGCGGAGCTCGATCGCGACGCCGACTACCACGTCAACGTGCACCTCTCGGAGGACGACCTCGACACGATCATCGCCTGCGGCGATCTGGAAGAGGACGAGCCCATCGTCGAGTTCTGAGTCTCCCGAGGTGGGGGCATTCGACGAGAGCGTCCAGCAGAGGCCATCGCCGGACGGCTCGTCGACGAGCGCTCCGACGGGGACTCCGCGGAATCGCCGTCGAGAGAGCGTCGATGCGAGAGCCTCGATGAGAGAGCCTCGATGAGAGAGAGAGAGGGTCCGCCGATGCGGGGACCGTCGAGGAAGGGGCGAGCGGGGCTGGGGGGCGCAGCGAGGTTCCGCCGCTGCGCGCCCTCCGCCCGCTCGGCCCCGGGCGTCGCGGCTCTCCGGGCGCTATCCTGGGCTCGTGAAACGTGTTGCAACTGGCGCGGAGGACCTCCTGGGCGCGGCGCTCGAGGAGCTGGGCGGGCCGATGTTGGTGCTCGACGAGCGCCTCCGGGTCGTCCTCGCGACGGCCGCCGCCGAGGCGCTGATCGGCACCGAAGTGCCCACGGGGGTGCTCGCTCCCCAGCTGCTCTGCGGCGAGGCCGTGGAGCGTCCGATCGCGGAGGCGCTGGCCCAGGGGCTGCCCGTGACGGGCGCGGTCGTGCGCCCCGACGCCGATGGGGGGACGCGCCTGCTGTCCGTGTCCGCGACGCCCCTCGTCCGGGGCGACACGCGCGTCGGGTGGATCCTCCTGCTCGGCGCCCAGCTCGAGGGAGAGGATCCGACGGGCGCCGTGCAGTTCCACGGCATGTGGACCGGGGATCCCGCCATGAAACACGTGTTTCACGTGCTGCGCCGGGCCGCGCCGCGGGATGCGACCGTGCTGATCCGCGGCGAGACGGGGACCGGCAAGGAGCTCGTGGCGCGGGCCCTCCACGAGGCTTCTCCCCGCCGTGACCGCCCCTTCGCGGCCATCAACTGCGCGGCGGTCCCCGGCAGCTTGCTCGAGAGTGAGCTCTTCGGTCACGTGCGCGGCGCGTTCACGGGGGCCGTGAAGGATCACCTCGGTGTGTTCCGGGCCACCGACGGCGGTACTTTGTTCCTGGACGAGGTGGCGGAGCTCCCCCTCGAGCTCCAGGCGAAGCTGTTGCGCGTCCTGGAGACGCGCACCGTCCTCCCCGTAGGAGCGCACGCGCCCGTGCCCGTGGACGTGCGCATCGTGGCGGCGACCCACCAGTCCCTGCGCCGCGCGGTGGAGCGCGGCACCTTCCGCGCAGACCTGATGTACCGGCTGCGGGTCATCCCCCTGTTCGTGCCGCCCTTGCGCGTCCGCGTGGGGGACGTGGCGCTGCTCACACGGAAGTTCGTCGAGGAGCTCAACGAGCAGAGCAGCCGCTCCGAGGGGCGCCAGGTGCTGCGGGTGGCGCCGAACGCCCTCGAGGCCCTGGAGCGGTATCCCTGGCCCGGCAACGTGCGGGAGCTGCGGAACGCCCTGGAGTACGCCTACGTGATCGGCGACGGGCCCGTCCTGCAGGTGACGGATCTGCCCCTCGAGATCGTGGACCCGAGCGCGGGTCCAGACGCCGTGGAGGCGCTGCCCGTCAACGCGCCGCCGGCGTCCGCCCCGGAGGAGTCCCCGGAGGTCCAGCGCATCCGCAGAGCGCTCGAGCGCGCCAGCGGCCACCGGGAGCGGGCCGCTCAGATCCTCGGGATCAGCCGGGTCACCCTGTGGCGCCGCATGCGCGAGCTGGGGCTCGACGCCTGAAACGCGCCGTTTCAGTGTGTTTCGGCAATGCGCTGAACCTGCGGAAAATAGAGCAAAATAGCCTGGCACGGGTCCTGCAACACCCGGGTTGAACGTCGACCTGGAGGTGACCATGGAGATCCGAGCCTTTTACGACCCTGCGACCTACACCCTGAGCTACGTCGTGTTCGACGAGAACACGAAGGACGCGGTGGTGATCGACCCCGTCCTCGATTTCGATCCGCTGCGTGCGCGCACGCGGACGGACTCGGTGGAGCAGATCGCGCGCTTCCTCACGGAAGAGAAGCTCCGCCTGCACTACGTCCTGGAGACCCACGCGCACGCCGACCACCTCTCCGGCTCCCAGTACTTGAAGCGGAGGTTCGACGCGCGCGTCGCCATCGGTGAGCGCATCCAGGAGGTGCAGCGGACCTTCGCCGCGGTGTTCGACTTCGACGAGCACGTGCCGCTGGACGGCAGCCAGTTCGACCGGCTCCTCGCCGACGGTGAGGTGATCCAGGCGGGAGCGCTGCGGATCGAGGTCATCGCCACCCCCGGTCACACCCCCGCTTGCGTGAGCTACCTCATCGGCGACGCCGTCTTCACGGGCGACGCGTTGTTCCTCGAGGACTACGGGACCGGGCGTTGTGATTTCCCTCGCGGGAGCGCGGAGGCGATGTACCACTCGGTGCACGAGAAGCTCTACGCGCTGCCCGACTCCACGCGGGTGTTCGTGGGGCACGACTACCAACCGGGGGGGCGGCAGGTCCGCTGGGAGACGACCATCGGTCGCTCCAAGGCGGAGAACGTCCAGCTGAACGAGGCGACCACCCTCGAGCAGTTCGTCCGCTTCCGCCGGGAGCGGGACGCCAGCCTCGATCCGCCGGTGCTCCTGTACCCGAGCGTCCAGGTCAACGTGGACGCGGGGCGTTTGCCGCGGCCCCACGCCAACGGACAGAGGTACCTGGTGCTGCCGCTCAACCTGGGTGAGGGCACGGACGACGCCGGGCGGCGTTGAGGGAGAGCTCATGTCGCTCGTCCTCGCTGCGCTGCTCGCGCTCCCCATCGGGCTCTCCCTGGGCCTGCTCGGGGGCGGTGGTTCGATCCTCACGGTCCCGCTCCTGGTCTACGTGCTCGGGGTGGAGCCCAAGGCGGCGATCGCCACGTCCTTGTTCGTCGTCGGCGTCACCAGCCTGGCCGCCCTCCTCCCTCACGCGCGCGCTGGCGCGGTGCGTTGGCGCACGGGGCTCGTCTTCGGCGGCGCCGGCATGGTGGGCGCCTACCTGGCGGGCCACCTCGCCGACGCGATCCCGGGGCGCCTCCTGCTGATCCTCTTCGCGGCGCTGATGCTCGCCACGGCGGTCGCCATGCTCTGGTCTCGGGCGGCGCCGGAGCGCAAGGGAATGCCTCGTGCGGAGCTGGCGGTGCGCAAGGCGGTGCTCGACGGCCTCGTCGTCGGGGCGCTGACGGGCCTCGTCGGCGCGGGGGGAGGGTTCCTGGTGGTACCGGCCCTGGCCATGTTCGGCGGGCTGCCGATGCGGGCCGCCGCGGCGACGTCCCTCGTCGTCATCGCCATGAAGTCCTTCGCCGGCTTCAGCGGGTACCTGGGGCACCAGAGCATCGACTGGGGGCTCGCCCTGGTCGTCAGCGGCGTGGCCGTCGCCGGCAGCCTGGTGGGCGCTCGCCTCGCGGGGCGCCTCGCCGAGGAGTCGCTGCGCCGCGGTTTCGGTGCCTTCGTGTTGGTGGTCGGGGTCGGGATGCTCGGGCGCGAGCTTCTCCAAGGCGGGATCGTCTCCCTCGATGGAGTCATCGTTCAGCTGCGAAGAGTCATGGAAAACGAGTTCGTTCGAGCCGCTCTGGGCGGCGCGCTGATCGGGATCAGCGCGACCTTGATGATGGTGGGGTTGGGGCGCGTCGCCGGGATCACCGGCATCGCCCACGGCGTGCTGCGACCCGTCGCCGGGGATCTGCGCTGGCGCGTCGCCTTCCTCGGCGCGCTGGTGGTCACCGGCGCGGTGCTGGCCGCGTCGATGCCGGGAGGCTTCGCCGTCACCACCGGGCGCTCCGCGGCGGCCATGGCAATCGCGGGTCTGCTCGTGGGGTTCGGGGCGCGCCTCGGCGGCGGCTGCACGAGCGGTCACGGAGTGTGTGGTCTGAGTCGGCTCAGCAAACGCTCCCTGATCGCGGTGGTGACGTTCGTCTCGACGGGAATGCTCACGGTGTGGGTGACCCGCTTGCTCACGGGAGGTGTCTGATGGAGCGCACAGCTACGTGGATCGCGGGCCTCGCGGGGGCCCTGTTCGCTGCGGGGTTGGTGCTCGGCGGCATGACCCAGCCCGCCAAGGTGATCGGCTTCCTCGACGTGACGGGCGACTGGGATCCGAGCCTCGTGTTCGTCCTCGGAGGCGCCGTGGGGGTCCACTTCCTGTCGCTCCGTTGGCTCCGGCGGGGGCGCGTGCGCCCGTGGTTCGGGCCGCGCTTCCGCGCTCCTGATCGGGTCTACGTCGATCCACCCCTGGTCCTGGGCTCCGCCCTGTTCGGGATCGGCTGGGGCCTGGGCGGCTTCTGCCCAGGCCCGGGGATCACCGCGCTGGTGTCCGGTCATCCCTCCGCGGTGGTCTTCGTGATCTCGATGGTGATCGGGATGCTGCTCCACGGCGTCGTGGACGCGGCGGCGCGCCGCTCCCCCTCACGCGCCGGTTCGTGACGGTGGCGTCCACTCCAGCGCCTGGCGGTCCCACCGCGCGAGCCCCGCAGCGGCCTCGTAGCTCGACTGCAGGAAGCTCAGCAGGGTCTCGTCCGGGGACTCCGCGGACCGCACGGCCTCGTAGGGCAGGACGAACTCTTTCAGATCCTGGTTGTAGTACGCCGCCGCGGGCTCCAACTTCGCGTCGGCGTACCCTTCGGGCGCTGGATACGCGTAGGCGTAGAACGCCGCGTGGGGCACGGGTCCCCCGCCGCCCCAGAACCCGGAGCTGCTCACCTCGTGGGAGTACGCCTCACGGGTGACGCGATCGGGCAGGTGGGGGATGCCCCCCGGGTGAGGCGGCGCCGGTCGTCCCGAGAACCTCGTCACGGCCAGATCGAGCGCGCCCCAGAACAGATGCACGGGGCTGCATTTGCCGATGAATCGCGAGCGAAACACCTCGAACACCCGCGTCGACTGGGTCAGGGCCTGCCAGAAGCGCTGCACCTCGTCCTGGCGGTACGCTCGCTCCCGGTGATCTTCGACGAAGGGGATGGGATCGGGGACCTCGTTGGGCCGGGGATCGATCTTCACGGTGATGCCCAGCTCTCCGAGGGCCCGGAAGAAGCGCTCGTGGAACTCCGCCACGGGGATCGCCTCGAGGGGGAACCCACCCAGCCGGCCATCGCTCGTTTGCAGCGCGAGTCGATGATCCAGAAAGTCCAGATCGACCTGGAAGAGGCGCGATCCGTACGGGATCGGTGAGGTCGTGATGCCCCGCGGGGTCACGTAGAACGTGGCGTGCCAGGAGTGGTTCAAGGGCGGGCTCAGGACGAGCCGCACCTTGCCGACGATCTGCAGCCACATGTGGAGCGTGTCGCCGCTCTCCTTCCACGCCTCGAAATTCAGCTGCGGCCAGGCAGCGCTGGCCAACGGCGCTCGTGCCATCTCCATCCCCTCCTTCGATGCTCTCCCGCAGGTCCGATGGGCCCCGCCCCCCGCGCGGCCCGCGACGCTGCGGATGCATCGAGGATAGCACCCCGCGCCGTCCCCGGCCGTCGCCTCAGCCGGCCCCCACCCGCCCGAGCTCCGAGGCGCCGCGGCACGTCCGGAGCGCTGCTATACTCGACGACATGATGGATGCGCGGAGGATGCGATGATCTTTCGTCAGCTGTTCGAGCCGCTCTCGAGCACCTACACTTATCTCATCGGCTGCGAGGAGACGGGGGCGGCGCTGCTGATCGATCCGGTGGTGAACGCCATCGATCGGGATCTGCAGGTGATCTCCGAGCTGGGCCTCCGCCTCGAATACACGGTGGACACTCACGTGCACGCCGATCACATCACGGGGGCGCTGCACCTGAAGGAGCGCGTCGGTAGCAAGATCGCCGCGCCAGCGATGGAGCGCCTGCCGTGCACCGACGTCGGCCTGGAGGATGGCGTGCCGCTGCGCATGGGGAGCGTCGAGCTCCAGCCGCTGCACACGCCCGGTCACACGGACACTCACTTCGCCTACGTGTGGCAGGACCGGGTGTTCACCGGTGACGCGCTGCTGATCGACGGGTGCGGGCGCACCGACTTTCAGAACGGCGACTCCACCGCCTTGTATCGCAGCGTGCGCGAGCGCCTGTTCACGCTGCCGGACGACCAGCTCGTGTATCCGGGGCACGACTACAACCAGCGCCGGGTGTCCACGATCGCGCAGGAGCGGGAGCGCAACCCGCGGCTCGGGGGGGACCGCTCCCTCGAGGAGTTCATTCGGATCATGAAGGAGCTGAACCTGCCCTACCCGAAGTTCATCGACCACGCGGTGCCGGGGAACAGGAGCTGCGGGGTGTGCCCGACGGACATGCCCGAGGAGCTGCAGGCCTATTGCCGCCAGATGACGGAGTCCCCCCAAGGATGACTCCGCGCCGATGAGCTCCTCACCGAAGGATCCGGCGCGGGACTCGGCGCCCGACGCCGCACCGCAGCACGCCGCCGCGCAGCACGCGGCGCCGGAGCCGGGCGACACCCTCGACGCCATCCGCGCGACCGCGGTCCAGATCGCCCGCGCCGCCGGGGAGACGCTCCTCGCGGGCTTTCGCGAGCCGCTGGACGTGCGTCACAAAGGCATCATCGATCTCGTCACCGATTTCGATCTGCGCAGTGAGGCCGTCATCGTGGAGGCCCTGCGCCGGGAGTTCCCCGCGCACCGCGTGGTGGCCGAGGAGGGCGGAGGATCGGAGCGGGGCGCCCAGGAGGACGACCTCGTCTGGTACGTCGACCCCCTCGACGGGACGACCAACTTCGCCCATGGACACCCGTTCTTCGCGGTGTCCATGGGGTTGTATCGGGGAGCGGAGGGGCTGGTGGGCGTGGTCGTGGCGCCGGCCCTCGGCGTGTGCTGGGAGGCGCGCCGCGGTGGGGGCGCTCTCCGCAACGGGGTCCCGTGCCGGGTCGCGGAGGCGGAGCGGCTGGAGGACACGATCGTCGCCACGGGGTTCCCCTACGACGTGCGCGACAACCCCGACGACAACACGGCCGAGTTTCGCGCCTTCCTCCGGCACACGCGCGGGGTGCGTCGGTGCGGCTCCGCGGCGCTGGACCTGGCGATGGTCGCCGACGGCACTTACGGGCTGTACTGGGAGCAGCGCTTGAAGGCGTGGGACATGGCCGCCGGAGCGCTGCTCGTGCTCGAAGCGGGCGGTCGCCTCAGCGACTACGGCGGCGGCCTCGCGGATCCCCGCACCGGTCGGCTCGTGGCGAGCAACGGCCCCCTCCACTCCGAGGCGCTCGCCGTCCTCGCCGCCGCACGAACCCCCTGAGCCACGCTCGCCAGACCCGGTTGCGTCCGCTCCCTCGCGTGGAGCGTGGCCGCCGCGCGCCTCCTCCACGCCGTCCGCCCCATCGCGCCTCGCCCGCTGACCCCTACCGCCCGTCCCAGCGCGCTCTTTCGTGTTCTCCACGTCGCGCGTCGCGTTGCGTCCGCTCCCGCGGTGCGTCCCCGCGCGTCGCATCGCGTCTCCCGCAGCCCCACCACCGCGCGCCCCGCGCGTCGCATCGCGTCTCCCGCAGCCCCACCACCGCGCGCCCCGCGCGTCGCATCGCGTCTCCTTGTCGCGGTGTCGGACGCCGCGCCCTTGATCCTGGCTCGCTCTGGTCGAATCCTTGAAGAGTCATGGACGGGGTGAGGACGACCAGCGAGTCGATGGTCGAGCGCGTGCGTGAGCTCGGGCCCTTCGTGGACGTCGACGACGCTCGCGGTGCGCTCGTCACGACCTTGGAGGTCCTCGGGGAGTGCCTGTCGCGGGACGACGCGCGCGCCTTGGCGGGAGAGCTCCCCGAGCCGCTGGCAGCGCACGTGAGCGCCGGCGGAGGTGTCTGCGCGCCGCGGCAGATCTACCAGCGGGTGGCCCATCGACGGGGGCTCCGTCAGGGGGTGGCCCTGGAGCAGGCGCAGATCGTGGGGCAGGTCCTCGCGGAGTCCTTGAGCCGTCCCACGCGGGAGCGCCTCCGCCGGCACGCGCCGGAGCTCGACGAGCTGCTCGCCAGCCCCGCCACGGACACGGCTCCCCCCGCGCCCGCCGCTGAGCCCGGGGCGGGCGAGCCTCCGACGGGGCGTCCGGAGATCGTCGCCCACGAGCACTCCGTGGCGCGCTCCGACGATCCCCATGGCGACACGAAGCTGTCGAGCAGCCGCGGCCTGACGCAGGAGCGGGAGGGGCGGTCTCTCGCGACGGCGCGTCCGCCCCGTCGCTGAGCTCCGATCTCCTTCCCGTGGCGGCCCCCGTGATGGCCCCCGTGATGGCCCCCGTGGATGATGGGTGCTCTGGCTCCCGTGGAGGCAGGTGCCCTGGTTCCCGTGGGGGCGGGGGGCGCACGCGGTTGGCCGAACGAACGAGAGCTGGCAGGCTCTCCGCCGTGCACGGCTCACGGCGCGTCCCCGCGGTCCTGATCGTCGGCGCCTGCTGCGTGGTGCTCGCCGGGATCCTGTGGGCGCTGTTTGCCCACGAGCTGCACACCGACGGGCGCTCGCCGAGCCGGGTGCTGCCGCCCTTCGAAGCCGAGGGCTACTACCGGGCGCAGACGTGGTTCATCGCGCCCGCCCTCCTGGGCCTGTGGGGGGTGCTGTCGCTCGTCGCGCATCGCCTCACGGGGGGCGCGGGGCGCGGCACCCTCGTGGGCCTCGCCGGTTGGCTCGGCGTCGTCTACGGCCTCGCCTTGCTCCTCGCCTTCGTCGGCCCCGAGTGGCTCGTCTACCGGCGAGACGGCATCGAGGGCCTGCGGGCGGCGGTGCGGGTGACGGCGCCAGCGTTGGCGGCCCTGACCTGGCTGGGGGCGACGCTCGTGCTCTGGAGGGTGCGGGGCGCCTCGCCGTCCCGCGCCACGACGGCGGCCTTCGCGGCGCTGCTGGTCCAGGCGGCGCTGGGCGCGCCGTTCCTCCGTTGAGGCCGCTCGAGCGCTACTCCCCGGCCTTCGTGGCCACCGCCTCGAACACCTCCCAGGGGACCTCGATGGGCGTCCCGTGACGGACGCCCGGGAAGAACACCGAGTCGCTGATGTCGTTCCAGGCGGCGGGGGAGTCCAGCGCGCCCGTCGTGGTCGCCTCGAGGGCGCCATAGGCGCCCTCACCGTACTTGTCGAAATAGATGAAGAGACTGCCGTCGCGCTCCAGGAAGGACGGTCCCTCCGCCGCGTAGCTGCCCGTGAGCGGCGCGGAGGGATCGACGGTCCAGGCGTCGGGCCCGTAGAGGTGGGGAGAGACGAGCGCGCGGAGGTTCTTCTGCCCGTCCGCCTCGTCCTTGATCACCATCAGGTACTCATCGCCGCGATCGTAGATGGTAGCGTCGATGAAGTTCCTGCCGGGCCGCGAGTAGAGGATGGCGGGCTCGGTGAAGGTCTCGAAGTCGGAGGTGAGGACGTAATAGATGTCGTGGGGATCGGGGTTCGGGGTGAGATCGACGGGTGAGGACCAGAAGATCATCGTCTGGCCGGACTTCGCGTCGTGGAAAGTCTCCGGGGCCCACACGTGCTCGACGTTCAGATCCACGGTGATGTAGGCAGGCTCGCTCCACGTCACGAGGTCACGTGAGGTCGCGTGCCCGAGCCCGCGATCTTGGACGCAGTTCGCCTCGGCCCAGGGCACGCAGCTCGTCGTCCAGACCAGGTGGTAGAGCCCGTCGGGGGTGAGGGACAGGTGCGGATCCCGGAAGGAGCCGCCTCCGACGGAGGCCGGCAGGAACACCTTGCCGGCGCCGATCGCGCCCCAGTGACGCCCATCGTGGCTGTGCGCGAGGCGGAGGCCATCGCCCCGCCCCTGGGTCACCTCGATGAAGTAGGCGAAGAGGTAGTTCTTCTGATCGGGGCGGCCGTGCCGATAGAGGGAGGTGACCTCCGTGGGCGTGAGGACACGAGGCACCAGGCCGAGGTCGTCGATGGCTCCGTCCCAGGGATCGCTGGCGCTGCCGTCGTACAGGCCGCGACCCACGCTCAAGCCGCCGGTCGCCTGGAACACGCCGTCCGGGCACGTCGTCTTCCCCGAGAGCACCCCGTCGACGTAGAGCCGCTGCTCCCCCGTCGAGGCGTCATGGGTCCCGACGACGAAGTACCATTCGCCCGCGCGCGGACGGATCTCACCGGTCGCGACGCAGGCGGCGGTGCTCGTCGAATCGCCGGAGAACGTGGTGAAGGAGAGGCGCTCGTCGTCGCGTTTCTGCAGGTAGAACGCGCTCACGGCGCTGCCGTCCATCCCGACGAAGGTGTCGTAGCCGTCGAGCCGATCCAGCTTCACCCAAGCGGAGACGGAGAAGTCCTGGGATGTGTCGAGGATCGGGGAGCTCGTCCCCGCGATGCCCTCGAGGCCCGAGACGAGCAGCTCGTTCCCGTTCGTCCCGGCGGAGACGGTCGCTCCGGTCAGCTCGAGCTCCGCCTGTCCCACGGTCGGGAGGACGCGCTCACCGGAGACCGTCTCGAAGTCCCAGTACACGGCGAAGTCCTCGAGGAGCTCGTCGATGTCGCGCCCCCCCGGCGAGCCACCGGTGCCCCCGGGCGCCGCTCCACCTCCCCCCTGGGAGTTTCCCGCAGCTCCGCCCGTCGTCGCGTCGCTGCCACCCGCGCCGACGTCTGCCCCGCCCGTCGACGGCGGGGAGCCTTCTCCTCCTGGCGCTGCAGGCTCCCCGCCGCACCCGCCCAGGAGCAGGCACAACGAGAAGAAGGGCAGCCGCACGGCACAGTTCAAACGCCCCAAGGCGGCCAGGATACAGGACCCCCGGAGCGAGCGCCAAGCGCGGTCTGCGGGGCCGCGGTCCACAGGGGCCGCGGTCTGCGGGGCCGCGGTCCTCAGGGCGAAGCTCGCTGCGAGGCGGGGTCAGCCGCTGGCGCCGCGCTTGCCGATCCCGAATCTCGCGTCCAGGGAGAGGCTCCCCGAACCGAAGATCGTGAAGACCAGCAGCAGGACCAGGACGAGCCCCGCGAGCTCGAGGGACTGTCCGGGCTGCATCAGGCCCTCCTGCCAGTGGATCAGGAACACCGCTCCCAGCAGAAGCGGCACCTGCGCCGCCGCCGCCAGCCGTGTGAACCACCCGAGGGCGAGGAAGATGCCGCCCCCCAGATGGACGAGCGCCACCAGGTGCCCCAAGGCCACGGGCGCGAACCACCCGGAGCGGTCCATCCATTGCACGAACACGGACTGGTCCGCGACGAACAGGATGCCCCGCACGAGGAGCGCCACCCCCAAGTAGATCCGGACCAGATCGAGCCCGAGTCCCCGTCGCTGCGCGAGCGCGGCGCCCCATTCCCGGGCTCCCCCTCGCACGAACCCCTCGCGCCACCGCGCGAGGTTCCCCCACGTCGTCGTCGCCACTTTGCGGCCCCTCCCTACCGTTGCCGTCGGCCCTCGACCGAGGTGACTGACCTCCGAGGCCGTCGAACGCCCGCGGCGCCCGCCGAGCTCGGTTCGTCGCCTCCTGCGCCGCGCGTCGACGTTCGCGCGACGCCCTTCATCCATTGTAGCACGCGGCTCACCGGAACACGGAGCAGCGCGTGCGTGGCACCGCGCGATGGCGCCCGACGCCGAGGAGCACGCGGGGGCGCGACCTGCGTCGATGCTCGGCCCGAGCCGCTCGGCTCGCGGGCGCACCGCGCAGCGTCGCTCACGCAGCGTCGCTCACGCAGCGTCGCACTGCGCCATGGCGTCCACGTGGGCGCTCAGCGGTACTCTTCCAGGAGGTGCCCGGAGAGGTGCCGGAGCTCCGCCTCCGCCTGGACGAGGTCCACCTTGGCGCGCGCCACGCGCAGCCGCGCGCGACGCAGGTTGTCCTCCGCGACGAGCACCTGCATGGGGAAGCTCTGGCCCAGCTCGAAGCGGGTCCGCTCCGCCTCGTAGGCCTGCGTCGCGGTAGCCAAGGTGCGCTCCGCGAGGGCGAGGCGCTCGCGCGCGACGTGCTCGCTGTTGACGGCTCGATGCGCCTGCGCCGCGATGCGCGCGCGGGCTGCCTGGAGGTTCTGCTCGGCGATCTGCACCGCGAGCAGGGCCGCCGAGCGCTCCGCGCGGCGGCGCGTGTCGTCCAGGGGCAGCTCCATCGCCAGGCCGACGTACCCGGTCATCCAGGACATCTGCCCCGCCCGCTGCGCGGCGCCGGGCACCCCCGAGCTCACCCCCTGGCTCTCCACGAAGCTCTCGAGGTCGAGGCGAGGGCGGGCGTTCTCACCGGCGATTTGAGCTCGGGTCCGCGCCAGGCGGGCCTGGCTCTCGAGCTCCGCCAGCTCGACGCTCCCCGCGCGCAGAGCCGCCTCGACCTGCGCGGGTGAGGCGGGGCTCGCGGAGGGATCCGGGTCCGACACCGCGGCGAGGCGGTGGCTGTCGTCCAGGCGCCCGAAGAGACGCCCCAGCTCGAGGGCCCACTGCTGCCGCTGGTTCTCGGCCATCACGATGGCCTCCTCGATCTCGGCGACCCGAGTGGCGAAGGTGTGGATGTCCGCGACGGCCAGGGCGCCCAGCCGCGCTTGCTGCTCGGCGGCGCGGTGCTGGCGCACGGCGAGATCCAGGGCCGCTCGCTCGATCGCCACGCTCTGGGTCGCGAACCAGAGCTCCCAGTAGGTGACGAGCACGTCGCGCACGAGCCCGCTGAGGAGACGCGCCTGAGAGTTCTCCGACAGAGTCCGCCCCACCCGCGCCGCGCGCAGCTCCGCTTCGCCCACGCGGGTGCCGGCACCCCGGAGCAGCGGCTGCGTCAAGGACGCCCGGGCGCTCACCCCGAACCCCTCGCCGAGGCTCCGTCCGCCGGAGACACCCGCGCCGACCGCGTCTCGCTCGAAGCGCTCGCCCTGGATGCGCAGCTCGCCGACGGTCCCCGTCGGGAAGAGACGTCGCAGGGCCGCGCCGACGGAGTACGAGCGCGCCAGGCTCGAGGTCACGGTGTCGTCCGGGGAGAGCCGGGGGATCTCGCGGGTCGTGTAGCCGGCGTCCGCCTGGAAGAGGTAGGGATAACGTCCCTCCTCCGCGAGCACGGTCTGGCCCGCCTGCTCCACGCCCAAGGAGGCCGCCTTGAGCTCCGGGTTGTGGGTGAGGGCGAGCTCGACGGCGGCGCGCAGGTCGATGGGGACCGTGTCTTCGCCCAGGACGCTCGACGGAGCGGCGCTCGACGGCGCGGCGTTCGGAGGCGCGGCGGGTCTCCCGTCGGCGCCCGGCGTTGCCGCTGCCCTCGGCGCGGCGCGGACGCCGGGTTGCCCTCCTGCGCTCGGCGCTGCCTCCGCGCTCGGCGTTGCCTCCGAGCCCGCGTCGACGCGCGGGCTCGGAGCTCGCGGATCGTCGGGGGATGCCGCGGGCTCAGCGGGAGCCTGCGCGAAGGTCGGGGTCGCGACGGTGAGCAGGAGCGGGAGCAGGCGTGCAGGGACGCGTGAGCGGGGCTGGATCATGAGGCCACGGGGGGCTGCGGATCGGGGGTGGAGTTCCGGACCCAGCCGTGATCCGCGAGGACGGCGTAGATCGCGGGGAGCACGATGAGCACCAGCACCGTCGAGGCGGAGATCCCGAAGACGATGCTCGTGGCGACGGGGATGAGGGACTGGGCCTGCCGGCTCGTCTCGAACATGAGGGGCACGAGGCCAGCGATCGTGGTGAGCGACGTGAGCAGCACCGCGCGGAAGCGATCGCGGCTGGCCCGGCGCGCGGCCTCGATGGGAGGGACCCCCTGGGCGCGCGCCTCTTTGATGAAGTGGACCAGGAGGATGGAGTCGTTCACGACCACGCCGGCGAGGGAGACGAGCCCGAGCAGGGACTGGGAGCTCAGGGGCGCGCCGATGAGGAGGCTGCCCCAGACCACCCCGACGAAGGCGAAGGGCACCGCGAGCATGACCACGACGGGCTCGATGTACGTCCGGAACTGGAGGCTCAGCAGGACGAAGATGCCCACCAGGCCGATGAGCAGGCCGCGACCCATCGAGCCGAGGGTCGCGGCGGACTCCTCCGCTTCACCGCCCGCCCGGAAGCGGATCTCCGGGAAGCGCCCCTCGAGCTCCGGGACCTTCTCCGTCGCGAAGCGCCCCATCAGGTCCGCGGCGTTGGCGACGTCGCGATCGAGGTCGCCCCGCACGGTGGCGGTGCGCACTCCGTTCACCCGGCTGATCTTCGCGTAGCTGTCCGCTGCGTCGATGTGCGCGATGGCCCCGAGGGGGACGGAGGTGTCGGGGTCGACCCGGATCGGCATGTGCTCGATGTCGGCGAGGGAGTCGCGCCCCGCGCGGTCGAGCTCCACGAACAGCTCGTACTCGGCGCCGTTCTGGTGGAGGTGCTCGATGGACTGGCCCATCAACGCGGAGCGCACCTGGCTCGCGACGGCGCTCGCCGTCGCGCTCGAGGAGCCCGCCCCCGCGGCGAGCTTGATGGCCACCTGCGCCGTCCCGGGCTGCAAGTCGTCGGAGAGATCGAAGACGCCAGCGAAGCCGGCGAACCAGGCCTGCACCTCGGACGCGGCCTCCTTCAGGCGATCGAGATCGTCCCCCTCGATCTTCACCTCGATCGGGTTGCCTCCCGGGCCCCTGCGCCCTCCCGGACCGAAGCTGGCGGCCAGGGCGCTCGACAGGGGGCCGACCTCCTCACGCCAGGCGGCCGTGAACTCCGCCAAGGTGGTGTTGCGCACCTCCACGCTCAGCAGATCGACGGACACGGTGGCCACGTGGGGCCCCGGCTCCTCCACGTCCGCGTTGTAGTTGAAGCGGGCGAGCACGTTCCGGACGAGGGGTTGCCCGTCGGGCTGCTCTGCGCGGAGCCGCTCCGAGACGCGCCAGGCGGCGTCGACGACGCGCTCGACCTCTTCGCGGGTGCGCTCCAGGGGCGTCCCCGGCGGCATCTCCAGCTTGAACTGGGTCACGTCCCCTTCGGTGTCGGGGAAGGCCTGGTAGCGCAGCTTGCCCGAGGTCACGACGCCGACGGACACGATCATCACCGCGAGCATCACCCCCAGCGTGAGGTAGCGGTGCTCCACGGCGCGGTCCACGAAGCGGCCGAGGACGTCGTCCCGCAGCCGCGCGAACCCGCGATCGAAGCGTTGGCGAAACGGCCCTGGGGGGCTCTCCGCCGGCGAGCGCAGCGAGTGGCCGAGGTGGTTGGGGAGGACGAGGAACGCCTCGATCAGGCTCACCGCGAGCACCGCCAGGAGCACGAAGGGGATCACCTGCAAGGTGCGCCCGATGCGCCCATCGATGCTCGAGAGGGGGATGAAGACGCAAGCCGTGGTGGCGAAGGAGGACAGCACGCCGCCAGCGACCTCCTTCACGCCGTCCACCGCCGCGCGCAGCGCGGACTTGCCGCGCGCCAGGTGCGCGGCGACGTTGTCCGCGAGCACGATGGCGTCGTCCATGAGCAGGCCCAGGGCGACGAGCAGGGCCAGCATCGTCATCATGTTCAGGGTGTGCCCGAGCTGGAGCATCACCCACAGGGCTCCCAGGAACGACACGGGCAAGCCCACCGCCACCCAGAACGCCATGCGCACCCCGAAGAACAGCCACAGGGTGACGAACACGAGGACCAGCCCCTGCACCCCGTTCGTGATGAGCAGGGCCAGGCGATCCTCGATCACGGAGGCGACGTCCTCGGTGAGGGTCAGCTTCACGCCGTCGGGCTTCTTCGCCTCCTGCGCCTGGAGGAACTCGTGGACCGCGGCGAGCACGGTGAGGGCGTCCTGGTTGGACGTCTTGCTCACCGTCAGGATGCCCGCGCGCTCGCCGTTGAAGTAGGTCTGATCGGCCTCGACGGCGAAGGTCTCCTCCACGGCGGCGATGTCACCGAGGCGGATCACCGCGCCGTCCGGGGTGGCGCTCACCACGAGCTCACGCAGGGCCTCCGGGTGGGTGCGCTTGTCGGAGTAGCGCACGAAGATGTTCCCCTCGCGGGTCTCCAGGGTGCCGAGGGGGACGTCGAGGCTCCCGGCCGAGACGGCGCTGGCGACGTCGCTGAGAGTGAGCCCTTCGCGCACCAGGGCGGCGCGATCGACGCGGATCCGCAGGCGGTGCGTGGAGAAGCCGCCGACGCTCACCTGGGAGATCTCCCCGTAGCGCAGCAGCTCGCGCTTGAGGTGCTCGCAGTAGAGCCGCAGATCCCGCTCGGACATCGGCCCCGTGACGGCGATGGACGCTACGGAGGCCATCCGCGTCTGCGCCCGCACGACGGGAGGATCCATGTCCTCGGGGAAGTCCCGGATACCGTCGATGGCCGACTTGATCTCCGCCAGCACGGCGTCGAAGTCCGCGCCGTCCTCGAGCTCGACGCTGGTGGTCGCGCCGCCCTCACGGGCCTGGGATTCCAGGCGCGCGATGCCCGGTAGCCCGGCGATCTCGTCCTCGACGCGCTGCACGACGGTGCTGTCCATGAGCTCCGTCGGCGCCCCGGGGTAACTCGCCGTGACGCGGATGAGGGACGGCTCGAACTCCGGGTACGTCTCTCGTTGCAGCCGCGGCAGGGCCAAGGTCCCCAGCAGGACCAGGACCAGCATGAGGAGGTTGGCCGCGGTGGGGTGACGCGCGAAGAAGGAGATCACGGCTCGTCCGCCTCGCCGCGGGTGATCTCCGCGAGCCACGCCGCGGCGGTCTCGTCGCGACGGGGAACCAGCAACATGCCGTCCACCGCGGGGGACAGGTCCGTGAGCACGACGAGGTCGCCCGGAGCGACGGCGCCGCCGAGGCACACGAATTTCTCCTGGACGAGCTCCGGCTCGACCGCGCGCCGCTGGAGGCGGTTCTCGGCGTCCACCACCCACACCTCGTCCCGGCGCAGGGCCGAGCGGGGCACGGCGAGGCAGCCCTCGCGCTCCGGGCCGCGGAGCTCCACCTCGACGTGCAGCCCCGTCGAGAGGCGCCGTCCGCTCCCCGGCTGGCGCGGATCGATCTCGACCACGACCCCCTGGGTCCGCGTCGTGGGATCGACTCCCTCGAAGCGTCGCACGGTGCCGGGCCAGGTGGAGTGACGCCCCTGCTGGCGCAGGTGGATGAGGGCAGAGAGAGACGAGAGGCGGCTGCGGCGCGCGGGCGTGCCGCTCGAGGAACCCTCGGACCCCGCGGCGCTGCCCTCGGAGGGCATCTTCTCGGAGCCTGCGGAGGGAGTCTTCCCTTCGGGGGGGCTCTCGGCGCCAGCGGCGCGGATGTCGGCGGTGGGCGCCTCGGGTGCGGGCGTGCCGCTGGCTCCCTCGGCCGTCGAAGCCGTGGCCGTGCCCTCGGGGGGCGGCGTCGGGCCGCTGGCCTCCTGGGAGCCCTGGGCGGGCCGCGTTCTGCGGCCGAGCAGGGGACCGACGCTGCCGATGGGGAGGCGCGCGGGCACCTCGAGCACGTCGATGCCGTCGCCGACGAGCAGGATCTGGCCGGTGCTCACCGCCTGATGCAGGCTCACGTTCACCTCACGGATCCGCATCGTGAACGGGGCGACGACCTCCGTGCGGCCGAGATCGATGCGGGCGCCCTCGACCCCGGCTTGTTGCTGGGCGAGCTGCGCCTCGAGGACGCGGCGGCTGGCGGGGAGCTCGAGGAGCGTGTTCTCGAGCTGGCGCACCGCCTTCTCCGCGGTGAGCAGACCGCGCTCCGCCGTCTCCACCTGGGCCATCGACGTCAGATCGTTCTCGTAGAGGGCGAGGGTGCGGTCGAGCTCCTTGCGCGCCAGCTCCAGGGCCTTCTTCTCGACCTCGAGGCTGTTGCGCGTGCTCGTCTCGCGGATTTTCAGCTCCTCGATCTGCGCCCGCACCGCCTGCACGGTGGCCTGCGTCCGGCTCTGCTCCAGGCGATAGTTGCCCGGATCGATCCGGAACAGCCGCGTGCCCTCCTGGACGATGCGCCCGACCTCGACGCCCTCACCCAGCTCGACGATGGCGCCGGAGACCTGGGCGACGGCTTGCCAGTTCCGCTGCGCGGTGACGACGCCGTAGCCGGTCGCGCGCGGCACGACGGGGAGGGGCTTCAGCTCCAGCACTCGGACCGGGCGGCCGCGATCCTGGGGGGGCCGTCTCTTCGGCGGCGTGCTCGAATAATGCAACAGCGCGAAGACGGCCCAACCCAATCCGATGAAGGCCGCCAACACGAGCCATCGACGATGCTCGGGACGCATGTCGGGGCATCATCGGGTGAGCCGCACGGTGAGGCAAGACGCCGCGGACACGCCCCGTCGACGAGCCCGCGTGGGTCGCCACCGCCCGACACGGCCGGGCGCCGACGAGCGCCCGCGTGGTCGATGACTCTGCCGAGCCCGGGTCACCACCGCGAGCGCTGACGAGCCGCCCCCGCGAGTCGCCCCCGCCCGACTCATCGGGGGTGGAGCGTTCGCGGGGGTTGAGCTCTGGTCGGTGCTGGTCGAGCGATCGCCGGTGATTGGTCGATTGCCGGCGGGCGCAGCCGATCACTCGGCGGCGATGCCCTCGAGGGCTGGCTTCCCTTCGCCGAGGAGGTGGCTGAGCTCGGTTTCGCCGCGATCGACGACCTCCTTCTTGCGGAACTTGGCGAGCCAGTCGCCGACGTCGTCCACGAGGCTGTGGATGACCGGCACCGCGAGCAGCGTGAGCAGGAGGGACAGGGTCTGCCCGCCGACCACGATGCTGGCGGTGGCCTTGTTGAAGCCCGCGCCGATGCCGCTCGAGAGCAGCAGCGGGGTCATGCCCGCGACGAAGGCGATCGTCGTCATCAAGATGGGGCGCAGTCGATCCCGGTTCGCCTCCATGAGCGAGTCGAAGCGGCTGCGGCCGAGGCGCCGCAGGTGGTTGGCGTGATCGACCTGGAGGATGCTGTTCTTCTTGACGACCCCGAACAACACCAGGAGCCCGAGCATCGAGAACATGTTGATGCTCTGCCCGAAGAGCTTGAGGCTGATGAACGCGAAGGGGACGGTCAGCGGGAGCGAGGTGAGGATGATGGCAGGGTAGAGCCACGACTCGAACTGCGCCGCCAAGATCAGGTACATGAAGACGAAGGCCATACCGAGGGCGAGCAGGAAGCCCGCCACCGTGTCCTCCTGGGACTTGGACGCGCCGGTCGGCTGGAGCCGGTAGCCAGGGGGAGGGTTCGACTCCGCGAAGGCCTGCTTCATCAGGTTGGCGACCTCGGTCTCGCCCACCCCGGGCGCCGCGTTGGCGAGCAGGGTGATCTGGCGCTCGCGGCCGTAGCGATTGATCCGCGAGAAGCCGAGCCCGTCTTGCCAGCGCACCACGGAGCTCAGGGGGACGCTCCCGTACTTGGAGGACGGTACGCTGATGAGGGACAGGGACGAGGCGTCGGTCCGGAACTCCTCGTCGGCCCGGATGCGGATGTCGTACTCCTCGCCGTTCTCGGGGAACGTGGAGGCGTCGACGCCAGCGACGAGCATCTGCAGCGTGGAGGCGACGTTCTGCACGCTCACGCCGAGATCGGCCGCGCGGTCCCGATCGATCGAGACACGCACCTCCGGCCGCGGGGGGATGTTGGTGGTGTCCACGTCGACGGCCTTGCCGCTCTCCCGGAGGACGCGGGTGACGTGCTCCGCGGATTTCTCCAGGACCCCAAAGTCCGGACCCGACAGGATGTACTGGATGCGTTGGGTGTTCGCGCCCACCGAGAAGTCGGGCACCTCCGCGATGTTGATGCGCAGGTTGTCCGGCATGTTCGGGAGCACCGTCTCGCGCGCCATGTTCATGATGGCGAGCTGCGAGTGCTTGCGCTCGCCGGGATCGACCAGGTCGACGTAGAGCTGCGCGTAGTTGCGCGACTTCTGGTCGTCTTCGGCGACGGTGATGAGGATGTGCGTGACGCCGGGCAGCTTGCGCAGGTGGACGGCGGCGCGCTCGGCGAAGAGGAGGGTCTCCTCGGCGCTCGTGCCCTCGGGGGCCCGCATCGTGACCTGGAACTTGGCCTTGTCGTCCTCGGGGAGGAACGAGCCGGGCAGCGACTTGGCGACGGGCCCGCAGGAGCCCAGGGCCGCCGCGCAGGCCAGGACGATCACCCAGCGACGGCGCAGGGAGAACCCCAGCATCGCCATGTAGACGCGCTCGATCGGGCGATAGAACACGTCCACGGCGCGGCTGAGCCAGGAGCCCTGACCATGCCCGCTCAGCATGCGCGCGGACATCATGGGCGTGAGCGAGAAGCTCACCAGGAGCGAGATGCCCACGGAGAAGGCCATCGTGTAGCCGAAGCTCTTGAGGAACCGACCCGGGATGCCGCCGATGAAGGCGACGGGGATGAACACGGCCATCAACGACAGGGTCGTCGCGAGCACCGCGAGCCCGATCTCCTTGGTGGCCAGCACGGCCGCCGGGAACGGCTTCATCTTCTTCTCGTCGATGAAGCGCACGATGTTCTCGAGCACCACGATGGCGTCGTCGATGACGATGCCGACCGCCAGGGCCAGCGCCAGCAGGGTGATGTTGTTCAGGGTGTAGCCCTGGAGCCACATCATCGCGAAGGTGCCGATCACCGAGATCGGGATGGACACCGCGGCGATCAGGGTGCTGCGGGCGTTGCCCAGGAACAGCAGCACCACTCCGGCGGCGAGCAGCGCGCCGACGACCAGGTGCTCGATGACCGCGTGGACGCTGGTTCGGATGGTCTGGGAGTTGTCGCGGATGACGTCGAGCTGGACGGTCGACGGCAGCTCCTTGCGCACCTCGTCGAGGCGCGCGTAGATGTTGTCCACGACCTCGATCGTGTTCGTCCCCGCCTGCTTCACGACGGAGAGCACCACCGCCTCCTCGCCGTCGTAGCGAGCCAGGCTCTCGACCGCCTCCTCACCGTCCTCGACGCGGGCCACGTCGGCCAGGCGGAGGATGCGCCCGTTCTCGGAGCGCACCACGAGAGCGGCGACGTCTTCGACCGAGCGGACGCGTCCGTCGATGCGCAGGGTGAGACTCTGGGGCCCCGTCTCCAGGTTGCCGCCCGGCGTCATCAGGTTCTGCGATTGCAGGGTGTGCATCACGTCGACCGCCGTGATGCCCGCGGCGCGCATGGCCATCGGATCCATGAACACGTTGATCTGGCGCTTGCGCCCGCCGATCACCGAGACCTTACCGACGCCGAGGATCGTCTCGATGCGGCGCCGCACCTTCTTGTCCGCCAGCTCCGTGAGCTCGCGGACGCCCTCCGTCTTGCTCCGCAGGCCCAGGTAGAGCACGGGCGCGGCGCTGGGCTCGACCTTGGTGATGATGGGCTGATCGACGCCCGAGGGCAGCTCGCTCAGCACCATGTTCACCTTGTCGCGCACCTCTTGCGCAGCGACGTCCGTGTCCTTGTCCAGGTCGAACATGATGACGACCTGGGAGACCCCCTCGCTGGACACCGAGTTCAGGTCTTCGATGCCCGCGATCTCGTTGACGGCGCCCTCGATCTTGTCGGTGACGTCCGTCTCGATCTCTTCGGGGGCGGCCCCGGGCAGGGTCGTGGTGACGACCACGACCGGGATGTCGACGTTGGGGAACTGGTCGACGCCGAGCCCGCGGTACCCGGCGGCCCCGAGCACGAGGACGACGAGCATGAGCACGGACGCGAAGACCGGCCGCTGAACGCAAACTCTCGCTAGCCACTGCATGATGAATCCTTCGGGTCGAGCGGAGTGGTTCGGATCACTTCACGGGTTGGCCGTTGTGGAGGCCGGGTTGGAGGACGGCGACGACCTGCTCCCCCGCCGAGAGGCCGCGCAGGACGGGGACGCGCTCCTGCCACTCGGGGGCCGTCTGCACGACGCGCTGCTCGAGGCGCCCGTCCTTGACGACGAAGACGTTCTGCTTGGCGTTCTGCTCGAACACGGCGGCCTTGGGCACGGAGGGCAGCTCGCGCATCCCGACGTTCAGCTCGACGTCCGCGAACATGCCCGGCAAGAGCCTGCGCTCGGGGTTCGGCACGGACGCCTCGACGAGCACGTCGCGGGTCTCGCGGACGGCGCCGGAGATGTGGGTCACCTTCCCGCGGAACACGGCGTCGCCGTAGGCCACGACGCGGAAGGCGACGTCGGCGTCGACCTTGACGTGGGTGAAGTTCGCTTCGGGCAAGCTGAACTCGAGCCGCAGGTCGTCCACCTGCGCCAGGGACACGACCCGTGAGGAGGCCTGCACGTACTCGCCGACCTCGATGTAACGCTCGGTGACCACGCCGTCGAAGGGCGAGCGGATGACGCCGTCGCCGACGTTCTTCGCCGCGAGGGTCTGGCGCGCTTGGGCCGCCGCCAGGTCGAGCGGGGCCGTCTTGCACTTGGCGGTGACCTGGTCGTACTCGAGATCCGTGACGGCGCCCTTCGCCTTCAGCAGCTCGTAGCGATCGCAGTCCGCCTGGTTGATCTCCTGCCGGGTCTTGGAGGCCTCCACCTGCACCCGCGCTTCGGCGAGGGCCAGGGCGGCGGCGCTCACGTCGATCCGGGCGAGCACGGCGCCCTTCTTCACCTCCGTGCCCCGCTCGACGAGGGTCTGCTGCACGCGCCCTGCGACGTTCGCGGCCAGATCCGTCTGCTTGGCGCCGCGCAGCGAGCCCGTGAGGCGCAGGGTCTGCGGCGCCTGGATGAGGGTGACCTCGGCGACCTCCACGGAGACGGGGGGCTCGTGCTTCTCTTCGACGGCCGCGGCCTGCTGCTGACAGCCGACGGCGCCCAGGGCCGAGGACCCGAGCACGACGGAGACGGCGAAGGAGCGGGCCCAGCGGGGGAGCGTCGGGCGGAGCGCCGGGCCCGGGCCCAGTGATGGGCCCAGCGATGAGCCCAGCGATGAGCCCAGCGATGAGCCCAGCGATGAGCCCAGTGATGAGCCCAGTGATGGACCCTTTGGTAGGCGGAGCGGAGCGCTGCCCGTGAAGGGCGAACGGACGAGGGCAGCGGCCACGGCAGAGCCGGCGGCGAGGTGGCTGGCGACGACGGAGCGGGGCGCGGGGCGCGAACGGGGCGCGTGGGCAGTCATGACGACCTCGAGGGGGGTAGCGAAAGGAAAAGCTCGTGGGGTGGGCGCTGTGGTAAGATCAAAGATCGGCCGGAGTGTCGGCGGCGGGGGCGACGGGCGCTGGCGGGGCGGTGGTCGGATCCGCGGCGGCCGGGGTGGGGCTGGTGGGAGCCAGCGCGCCCGACGCGGGGCCCGGCGACGCGGGCAAGGGCGGCCGCGGCGCCGTACGGACGCGGTCCGTGGGCGGCTTGCCCGCCACGACGCGGAGCACGACGCGCGCCAGGGACAGGTCGGCGTCCGCCTGGATGCGGGCGGTCTGCGCCTGGAACAGGTCGCGCTGGCTCTGGGTGACGTCGAGCTGGGTGAGGGCGCCGGCCCGGTAACGATCGAGGGCGAGCTCGGCTGCCTTCTGGGCGGCTTCGGCCTGGGCTCGGGCCGCCGTGCTCTTCACGATGCCGGCCTCGACCCGCTTGTAGGCGTCGAAGATGGTGTCCTCGACGCCGCGGCGCGCCCGCTCGGAGCGGATCTGCTGGAGCTCGTCCGCCGCGGCCTGGGCCTGCGCGCTGGCATAGGTGCCGTAGTCGAGGCGCCAGGAGAGCACGGCCTGCAAGGTGTAGATGGAGGAACGCCCCGCGAAGCCCGTGGCGTTGGTGAGGCGCTCCTGCCCGTTGATGGACAGGGTCGGCAACAGGGCGGCTCGGGCGGCGCGCCGTCCCGCGGCGCTCGCCTCGGAGAGCTCGGCTTGCACCCGATCGGAGGGGGTGTCGCGAGCCTCGAGCCAGGCCTGCAAGGGCTGCTCCGGGCGGAGGTCGTCCTCCGGATACTCGGTCACCGGGGTCGGCGTGATCCCCGAGAGGGTCTCGAGGTTGCGGGCCGCGATGGAGCGGATGAGCTCCGCGTCCGCGAGGTCCTGGCGGGCTCGCTCCACGTTGGCCCGCGCGCGCTCCAGGTCGAGCTCCGTGGAGACCCCGACCTCCCGGCGCGTGGCCACGAGATCGGCGTTCTCTTGCGCCATACGGAGGTTCTGTTCGGCCGACTCACAGAGAGCCGACGCTCCCACGTAGGAGTAGTAGGCTCCGGCGACGGCGCGATCGAGGTCCGTGCCCACCAGCTCCTTCTGGAGCTCCGCTGCGCGGGCGATGTGCTTGGCCTGGTCGTAGCGGTAGTAGTTGGCGAGATCGACCAGCGGGATGTCCAGCTGCAGGAAGGCGTCGAACTGGTTGTAGGGGGAGATCACCAGGCGCTGGGCGGTCCCGGGGAGCTGCACCGCGACCTCGTACTGGTTGCGCTGGTAGATCCCCGTGGCCGAGAAGGAGGGCAGCAGGCGGCCCAAGGCCGCGCCCCGCTCCCAATCGCGCTGCTCACTGGTGACCCGCTGTTCGCGGGCGTCGAAGCTGCGGACCCGAGCGGCGTCGAAGAACTGCTCCAGAGGCTGCACGGCGCTGGCCTGACTGGGCAGCAGAGCCCCCAGCGCAAAGGCCGCAATTGTGAAGCTTGTACTCAAGAAATGGCGGCGGGACATGGGGTGGGGAGAGGTGCGGAGAGGGCGGGTGACTGTAGGGTACGGCGACGGTCGGCGCTGGGTTTCAGCGGAGACGAGACCGTCGCGGAGACGACTTCGGGGCAGGCTCCGACGGCGGGAGAGCGCCCTGCAGTAGCAGGTCGACGAGGCCGCGCACGAACATTCCTTCGGGGATCACGTACTCCCCCGCCTCTTGGGCGAAGATACGGGTCATCCCGTAGTGGTGGACCGCTCCGATGAAGGTGCGGGTCAGGATCTCCGCGTCGACGCGCCGCAGCTCACCGGCCTCCATCCGGGCCTCGAAGTAGGCGGCGAACGCCTTCAGCATCTTCGTGTAAACGCTGAGGTTTTTGTCGCACTGGGCGGGGCTGATGAAGTCCGGGTTCGACCAGGTCATCATCATCAGCGGGAGGGCCACCCGCGCCATGTCGAGCATCTTCGTCGCGAGCAGGGTGAGCGCTTCGCGGATCTCGAGGCCGTCCAGGGCACGGCAGATGTCCGTCAGGACCCGGGGCGCTTCCTCGGCGTCGAAGCGCATGGCGGCCTGAAACAGGGCTTCCTTCGACTTGAAGCGGTGGAAGACCGCGCCCTCGGAGATCCCCGCGCGCCGGGCGACCTCCAGGGTCGTCGCTCGAATTCCGCGCTCCAGGAACACCTCGCGCGCCACTTCGAGGAGCGCCTCCGTGTCGATGCTCGGAGGCCGGCCACGCGCCGCGCGCTTGGTCCTCGGGCGCTGGGGGGCGGGGTCCTGGTCGGCCACGGCTAATTAATGAGGCGCCACTCCGATAATGTCAATGCAGGAACGCGCGAGGGCCGAACGAAAATGGGGGGGCCGGTCGTGTCAGGGGGACGCGGCGGAGCGCGGCGCGTCGGGGCCGAGCTCGCGCGGTGTGTGGCGCTCGATCACACCGCGGAGCTCGCGGCGCAAGCCGAGGGCGAAGGCCAGCTCGGCGACGATGAACAGGGGTCCGACGAGCAGCCCCACCAGGTCGTCGAGGAACGCCGGCTTGCGCCCCTCGAACACGTGCCCGACGAACTGGATCGCCCAGCCGATCACGAAGCCGCCGAGCCCGACGGCGAGCCACAGGGGTGTGCTCGCAGCCGCCAGGGCTGCGCCGAGCGCCGCCGCGCCGCCGAACAGCGCGGTCATCACGAGCCCGAAGCGCGCGTCCAGGCGCACATAAAAGACCGCCGAGCCCAGGACGACGAGCACCGCGATGGAGAGGGGGAAGCCCGCAACGCTCCAGACAGGACGCGACAGCAGCGTCGCGATGCCGATCACGATCAACGGGATCCCGACGAAGTGCGTGGCGACGTTGCGGCGGTCGCGGTGGTAGGCGGCGTACTGGGTGAGGTGTCGTTCGAGGGAGGTCATCGCGGATCGCTCCCTCGAAGCGTGAGAGAAGAACGCGCCCTGGTCGAGGAGCGCCATCGAGAGCGCGGATCGGGGCCGTACGACCGTCGCGAGCTAGCTCGCGGTGGCCGTCGAGTCGAGATCGCCACGGGAGACGTCAGCGACGTCGGGTGCGGGAGCCTCCGAGCAACCTCTCGGCGAGCAAGCGCCGCTCCTCGGGGCTCAGCTTCGAGAGCTCCTGCTCGACCGTCTTTTGAATGGCGTCGCCGAGGGGATCCACGGACGCACGTCGCTTTCGCGCGGGGCTCACGGCGCTGGTCGCAGCGGCACGCTTCGGTGCCGCCTTGACCTTCGCCGCGGGGCGAGACCGAGGAGCGCGTGTCGACGTCTCCTGGGC
>Ga0207873_1000798_pt1 | contig 32985 bp, 27 predicted proteins | sample BGWIniCompost_FD_187373 | JGI IMG/M metagenome (GOLD analysis project Ga0207873, IMG submission 187373) | Cellulose adapted compost microbial communities from Newby Island Compost Facility, Milpitas, CA, USA - BGW Initial Compost (SPAdes)... ... | reverse complement strand
CGCTCGGCTCGCCGAAGGCGCCCCAGCTATGCCCGCCCGGCCCGGTGACCGTTACCCGGATGCGCTTGGAGCCGACCGCGATGTGCGTAACGCGACCCAGGTTGTGCCCTTCGACCGCGATGACCCCGCCCAACTCCGGCTCGAAGCGATCGACGGCCGCCTTGATGCCCCGCAGGTTGCCGAGTCCCTCTTCTCCGACATTGGCGACCAGGAGCAAGTCGCCCGGAGTGGTAATGCCCGCTGCCTCCAGGAGATCCACCAGCACCAGGAGGCCTGCGACGCCGAGGCTGTTATCACCGATGCCGGGCCCGGTCAGCACCCCGTCGGACCGCTCAACAGTGATTGGCGTGCCCGGCGGGAAGACCGTATCCGTGTGCGCCGCCAACATCAGCGTCGCCCCACGTCCGCTCCCCGGGCGGCGGGCGTAGACGTTGGGGAGGTCATCGACCTCCACAGCCAGCCCGCGCTCCTCCAGTGCGCGCGCCACCCAGCGGGCGCGTTCGGCTTCGTGGTAGGTCGGGGCTGGAATCAAACAGATCTGCTCGGTCAGATCGGCGAGGCGCGGCAGCAGGCTATCGGCAAGCCGCCGAAGCTGTGCGAGCCTGGCTTCCCGTTCGGACACGTGTTGTCCCTCTCACCGCTTCGCTCGCCACGCGAGCCACAGGGGTGTGCGAGATGCCGGCTCCGGGCATCCGGCCCAGGAGACGGAAGGAGCCGCCACCGGTTCCGGTCGACCATGCCGGCAGGCAAGACGCTGGCATTATAGCAGCAGAGGGTCGTACCCGCGCCTCCGGATCGGGCGCAGCGCTTGTTGACAGGTCCGGCGAACAGCCGTAGATTTGCGACGGCTGCCGCAACGGGAGCCGGCGGCGCGGCGTGGGCCGCGCGCTGGGGCCAAGAGGACGCTGGAGCAGGGGGACCGCGAGTGGCATCAAACTATCGCGGGTACCGGCCACCACAGGGGATGGTGTCGTGGGCACTCCATCGCCTGGCCGGTCTCGGGGTGCTGGTCTTTTTGTTACTGCACATCGTTGATATCTTCGCCGTAGGCTACGGCCCGGAGGCATTCAACGACCTGTTGTTCATCTATCGTCATCCGATCTTTCGCGCCGGAGAGGTGATCCTGGTTGCCGGGCTTTATTACCACGCGCTGAACGGAATCCGCATCATTCTGGTGGACTTCTGGTCGAAGGGCTGGAAGTACGAGCGGCAGATGTTCTACGCGGTGGTCGCCCTGTTTCTCATCGCCTTCATCCCCACCGCGATCTTGATGATTCGGCCGCTGTTCTAGCCGAGTTGCGGCCATAGGGCCGCGGCACATGGGAGGTTCAACGGTGGTTCAAGTCCCCACGGGTAGCGGTCCGGATCAGGTCAGCGCCGCCCCACGATCCGCGCGGCGTGCACCGATCCCGCGCGTCGGCCGGGAACGCCCTACTGGCAGCAACTTCGAGCTGTATTCCTGGTACTTCTTCCGGGTCAGTGGCCTGTTGCTGATTCTCCTGGCCATCACTCACGTCGTCATCATGCACGTCATCAACACGGTCGATGAAATCGACTACGACTTCGTGGCCGACCGCTGGAACTCGCCGTTCTGGCGCGCGTTCGACTGGCTCATGCTCGTCCTGGCACTGCTGCACGGGCTGAACGGTGCGCGGATCGCGGTGGACGACTATGTGCGGCCGCGCGGGTGGCGCGTATTCGCCCACTCGGTCCTCTGGAGCACCGCGATCATTTTCTTGATTATCGGTTCGATCGCGGTCGTCACGTTCAACCCGGATGCCGCCGTAACGGCAGGGAGATGAGGCATGTACCATCGATTTGACGCCGTCATCGTCGGCGCCGGCGGAGCCGGGCTCATGGCCGCCGCCCAGCTCGCCGGGAAGGCCAACGTGGCAGTCATTAGCAAGCTATACCCCACGCGGTCCCACACCGGGGCGGCTCAGGGCGGGGTGGCGGCCGCGCTGGGCAACCTCGAAGAGGACCACTGGATCTGGCACATGTTCGACACGGTCAAGGGGGGCGACTACCTCGTTGACCAGGACGCGGCCGAGGTCCTTGCCCGCGAGGCCATCGACGCGGTCTACGAACTGGAGCACATGGGCCTCCCCTTCAACCGCACACCGGACGGCCGGATCGACCAGCGACGCTTCGGTGGGCACACCCGCAACTTCGGTGAGGGTCCGGTACGCCGCGCCTGCTACGCCGCCGACCGCACGGGCCACATGATCCTCCAGACCCTCTACCAGCAGGGCATCAAGCATCAGGTCACCTTCTTCAACGAGATGATGATGCTGGACCTGCTGATCACCGACGACGGCGTCTGCACCGGCGTCGTGGGGTACGACATCCACTCCGGCGAGATCCACGTCTTCCACGCCAAGGCAGTCCTGCTGGCGACCGGCGGCTTCGGCCGCGTCTTCAAGGTCACCAGTAATGCGCTGTCCCTCGCCGGGGACGGCTGCGCCATCGCCTTCCGGCGTGGCCTGCCGCTGGAGGACATGGAGTTCTTCCAATTCCACCCGACCGGGATCTACAAGCTCGGTATCCTCTTGTCCGAGGCCTGCCGTGGCGAGGGCGGTATCCTGCGCAACGACAAGGGCGAGCGCTTCATGGAGCGGTACGCGCCCACCCTGCTCGACCTCGCCCCGCGCGACATGGTCTCTCGCAGCATCTACATGGAGATCCGTGAGGGCCGAGGGATCAACGGGCAGGATTACGTCCACCTCGACCTGACGCACCTGCCCGCTGAGGTCATCGAGACCAAGCTGCCGGACATCACCGACTTCGTCCGCACCTACATGGGCCTCGATCCGGTCAAGGACCTTATCCCGATCCAGCCGACGGCCCACTACGGCATGGGCGGCATCCCCACCGACGTGGACGGCCGGGTCACGATCGACGAGGAGAACACGGTCCTGCCCGGGCTCTACGCGGCCGGTGAGTGTGCGTGCGTCAGCGTCCACGGCGCCAACCGGCTCGGCACCAACTCGCTGGTCGACCTGATCGTCTTCGGCCGGCGCGCCGGGCGGCACATGCTCAAGACCATCAACGAGAACGACTTCCACCCGCTGCCCAAGGAGCCCGACTTCCGCGCCCGCGCCGAGGTCAGCGCCCTCCTCGAAGGCGACGGCACCGAGAACGCCAACGTCATCCGCGAGGAGCTGCAGGAGGCCATGTTCCGGGACTGCGGCGTCTTCCGCACCGCGGAGGGTCTGATCTCGCTACGAGAGAAGCTGACCGAGCTGCGGCATCGCTACAGCCGGGTCGGCGTGCGGGACAAGAACCGCACCTTCAACATGGACCTCGTCGAGACGATCGAGACGGGTTATTTGCTGGACATCGCCGAGGCCGTCGTCGCCGGGGCACTCGCCCGCGAGGAGAGTCGCGGCGGTCACTTCCGTGAAGACTTTCCCGAGCGCGATGACGTCAACTGGCTCAAGCACACATTGGCCTATCGTACGTCGGGCGGCATTGAGATGCGCTACAAGCCGGTCGTCATCACCCGGTTTGAGCCCAAGGAACGGAAGTACTGATGCAGGTACACCTGCGGATTCAACGCTTCAACCCTGAGGTCGACAGCAAGCCGTACTTCGAGGAGTACGACGTCGAGGTCGAGCCGACTGACCGCGTCCTCGATGCGCTCAACAAGGTGAAGTGGTTCCGCGACGGCACGCTCACCTACCGCCGGAGCTGCGCCCACGGCGTCTGCGGCTCCGATGCCATGCGTATCAACGGGCGCAACCGGCTGGCGTGTAAGGTGCTCATCCGCGATGTAGGCACCGACATCACGATCGAGCCGCTCGTCGGCTTCCGGGTCATCCGCGACCTGGTCGTGGACATGGAGCCGTTCTTCAACGCGTACAAGTCGGTGATGCCCTTCCTCATCAACGACGACCCAGAGCCGACCACGGAGCGGCTGCAGTCACCGGAGAATCGCGAGCGCTTCGACGACACGACGAAGTGCATCCTCTGCGCCTGCTGCACCAGTGCCTGCCCGATCACCTGGACCAACGACGAATTCGTCGGTCCCGCGGCGATCGTCAACGCCCACCGCTTCATCTACGACAGCCGCGACCAGGGTGCAGCCGACCGGCTGGCCGTGTTGAACCAGAAGTCGGGCGTCTGGCGCTGCCGCACCGTCTTCAACTGCACCGAGGCGTGCCCGCGCGGGATTCAGGTCACGCGCGCCATTGAGGAGGTCAAGCGCAGCCTGCTGACCGGCGACGTCTCGTAGCGGCATCCTCGGGCACGGGCACCGGCGCGCGGCAGGTCCGCGTCACCGCCCACCCTGCGGACTGCAGAGGTACACGACATCACTGAACGCTGGGGAGCGAGGAACACGCGGATGCGGAATCCGCTGAGCTGGGACTATCTGAACGCACCGCTCTGGGACACGCCCGTCTGGGGGCCGTTCTCGATCGCCTTTGTCGCGCTCTGCGGCATCGGCTTCGTCGCGTCGCTGTTGGTCTACTACGACGTGATACGGCTTTCCCAGCGCTACCCGATCGCCCGCGCGGAGATCCAGCGCGGTGCTGCCATCGCCGCGGTGCTGTTCGGGCTAGGACTCTTCTTCTTCACGTTCCGGTTCCTCCACGTGAGCGCCTTCGGCTTCTACAAGCGCTTCTGGCTCTATCTGGTTCTCCTGGCGCTGCTGGCTGAGGCCGCCTACTACATCTGGTGGGCCCGCACCGTGTATCCGGCCAAGGTGCGCGCTGCAGCCGCCGAGGAGCTCAAGCGCCGCTACCTCGAACCGGTGTCCAGCGGCCGCCGCCGCGGTGCGCGCCGGCGGAAGCGGTCGCCGTCCCGCGAGCGGGTGCGCTCGTAACCCCAACCCGCTGTCGGAAGCGATCGAGCCTCCCGGACCTTGCCGAATCGTCGAGCGAATCGGCAAGGTCCGAGGAGGCTCCTCGTTTCTACCTTCGCGTTTCGCGATCGGGGTACCTTACGGCGCGCCCTCTGGAGTCGTCGGTTGGTCCTCCAGGGCGAATGAGCCGTAGCGAACGTCGCCGGCGGGCTCGTAGGTGGCAATGATCACGCCGGTGGTCGACTCCTGGGAGTCCACGAGGCGCAGGTTGCCGGGGCGTACCCCATCGCCAAAGAGCTGCTTCCCACTTCCCAACGTTAGCGGGAAGATCATGAGGCGGTACTGGTCGACCAGGTCATTGGCCATCAGGGTCTGGACCAGTTGCGAACTTCCATGCACCTGGAGGTCGGGCCCGTCACCCTGCTTGAGCCGGGTGATTTGCTCGACAACGTTGTCTCGGATCAGGACCGCGGGACCCCAGTCTGCGCTCGCCAAGGTGGTGGACACGACGTACTTCGTCGCCGCGTTCAGCGGGCCGGCTGCCTCGTCAGTGGCATGGGGCCAGTGGGCCGCGAAGATGTCGTAGGTCTTTCGCCCGAGAAGGAGGTCGAACGGCTGGCTCAACCCCTCGCCCACAAACTGGCCCATGCGGTCGTCCCAGTAGTTGACCGACCAGCCTCCATGCTCGAAACCACCCTCTCGGTCCTCGTTTGGCCCGCCTGGGCCCTGCATGACGCCGTCCAGGGTTAGGAAGGTATTGACCACAATCTTCCGCACGGGGTGCCTCTCCCTCTGTGGGTCGATCCGGGCACCCGACCGCCTGGCCGGGCTGTACGCAACGGGTCCCACATCTTGGTCGAACGGCCATCCTCGAAATCGACAGCACTGCCCGACCATGCGTGGGATAGCATCCGGCTCACGAATCATGCCCAGAGTTATGTCGCGAGGGCTTCGGGCAAAAAGAAGAGCGGACCGCCCAACGGGACGGTCCGCTTCTGTGTTCGAAGAAGGTCGTGCACCCTCTGTCGATCACGACCCTCCGGCTTGCACCGGGCCAGTTAGCTCCAGCCAGGCACCCCCACGTCACCCAAGGATGGCCACTTACGGCTGCTTCCTTCCGGACCTGACCGGGTTCGTGGGTCCTTGCCGCGTGGGACCCAACCTTCCTCACCACTTAGCCCGAGCAGTCCCACAAGGCCGGACCTCGAGAGGGAACTCAGCCCCGCTATAGCGGATTGCGGGTACAGGGCACCGCTAGTTCCCCGCCTAGCACGACCAGGACTTTATGATACCTGCCCCCAACCATCCTCGCAAGGGTACGGACACCCGGGGGTATCCCACCCCGTCGTAGTCACGTCCTGCCGCTGAGTGGTCGGCGGAGGGGATCCTCGGGGGTCCGTGGCGCTTTAAGTTCCCATTCACCCAGGAGCCGGGGTCGGCGACAGCGACGGCGGGGGACGAGCCTGGCTCAAGTCTATTGGGCGTTATCCCGGTCGCACAGCACCGGCAGTTCGAAGACATCGGGGTGACCGTCCACTCCCTCGAGTTGTACCGGGATCGGTTCCAGGCCGTCGCCAGAATGGACGGGGGAAGTCGGGGCGGGTTCCCCCGCATCACCTGGCGCGCGGTGGACGATCGAGGTGGTGTCTACAATGCATTGCCCGCAGCGGGGAGCGGTGGGGGCAAGCCACCGGAGCTCTTCTCCTGGCGCCTCGTCTGCCCATTCACCCCGCAGCGCGATCCCAAAGCCCGCCAACTGACGCTGGAGATCGCAACACTGCAGTGGGGCTCCGGAGCCATTGTCCAGGTGCCGGACGGCACGCTGCGATTCTCGGTTGAGCTGCCATAGCCGATTACCCGTCAACCCACCGGAGGCACGTCCCGTGGTATTTGGCTGGCCTGCGACGGGCCACCCAGATGCGAGCGGCGGCCACACGATGGCCGCCGCTCTGCCGGATATTCGCATGTTCGATAACGGATGACGCTTAGGTGGGACCGCCCGCGCGTAACCAGAGCGACTCGGCGCGCCCCGTGCCCGTCTCGCTACGGGACGATTGCCTCGCCACCGTCGACGCGGATGACGTTCCCGGTGATCCAACCGATGCCGGGCGTGCTGAGCACGCGGATCGCCCGTGCCACGTCCTCCGGCGTCGTCACGCGGCCACCAGGGTTCCGCGCCTTTGCCCCCTCCAGCATCTCGTCAGCACCGGGGATCTTCGACTGCGCCGGGGTCGGCGTCACACCGGCCTGAATGCTGTTGGCCGCGATGCCGTGCGGCGCAAGCTCCACCGCGAGCTGGCGGATGTGCGCCTCCAACGCCGCCTTGGCGGCCGAGACCGCACCGTACCCGGCCCAGACACGGGTCGATCCCTCGCTGGTCATGGCGAAGATTCGGGCGTCCTGGTCGAACAGCCCGGCGTGGAAGAGGTCCTGCGTCCAGTAAACGAGCGAGTTGGCCATGACGTCGAGCGTCATCTCGAGCTGCTTCTGGGTCAGTTGTTGAGCGGGATCTGGCTCGATGTACCGGCGCAGGGTGCCGAACGCCAGCGAGTGCATCAGCACGCGGACGCGCGCCCCACGCTCCTTGAGCGCCTGAATCACTTCAGCGCGCTTCTCGGGGTCGGCCGCGTTCACGTTGAAGAAGGCAGCTTCGCGCCCGGCCGCCTGGACGTCGGCGATCACCGCTTCGGCCAGTGGCATCGTGCTCCGCCGATCCAGGTGGACCCCGCAGATATTGAACCCGGCCGCGGCTAGCTCACGGCTGGTCGCCGCACCAAAGCCGCTCGACGCGCCGAGGATCACCGCCCAGGGCGTACCAGTCGCTGTCTCGGTTCCGGCCAACCCTCCGCCTCCCTTCCCGGCAGTAGCCGCCCACGACGGACGGTAAGGTCACTGCTGTCACTCCGCAGATTATGAGAGCGGGCGGCAAGCGGGGTCAAGCCGACGCATCCGACTCTGTGCCGCTACCCGGACTCGACGCCGGAGGGCAGGGGAAAACGCACACAGACCACGGTGCCGCCACCCTCGCGGGCGCGTAGGTGGAGCGAACCGTGCAGGTCTACCTCCACGAGCGTCCGTGCGATCTGGAGGCCCAATCCGGCGCTGCGGACCGGGTCGAAGCCGGCCGGCAGTCCGACGCCGTCATCACACACCTCCAGCACCGCCTCGTCCCCTTCGCACCGCACCGCGATGGTGACCTCACCTCGCTCGCGCCGGCCGACACCGTGTACTACCGCGTTGGCCAGGAATTCGTTGATCAGGAGGGCGAGGACCGTCGCCTGTCGTGACGGGACGTGCACCGGCGACGGCTCGATGACGAAGTTCACCTGGGTCCCCGGCGGCACGACGTTGATGATCGCCTCGTCCACCACGTGCTTGGCGATCCGCTCCACAGTCGTCTCGCGCAGGTTCCCGCTTGAGAGCAGATCGTGAATCGCCGCAATGCTGCGGATCCGGCTGACGGCCTCCTGCAGCGGCTGGGTCCACCCCTCGTCGGCAGCGTGTCTCGCCTGCATCGAGAGCAGGGCTGCGACCATCTGCAGGTTGTTGCGTACGCGATGGTGCATCTCCTGCAGCAGGGTCGAGGCGCGCGTGAAGCCACGCAGCGCCTCCTCGTACAACTCGGCATTCTCGATCGCGATTGCCGCCGAGTCGGAGAAGGCATCCAGCAGCCCTTGCATGTCCTGGACATCCTGCGGTCGTTCGCCGAGGTAGACGCAGATCGCACCCACTGCGCGACGCGCAGTCACCATCGGGACGACGTAAAGGAACGTGCTCGGCTCCTCCGCCGGCAACCGGCGCCAGATGGCCGCCCCGGTCTGCATCGCCTCCTCAACCACCGGCACCACGACGGCACGATCGGCTACGGGCGCCACGTCATCGGACGGGTGACGCGCCATCAGTTCGAGCCGGGCTGGGTCGTGCCGCGGCCGCCGGTAGATCTCCGCCGCCGTCGCCTGACTCAACTCCGCCGTCTGGCGACTGATCAGCCGCAGCACCTCCGACAGGTCGAGCGTCGACGCGACCATGCGCGACATCTGCTGCAGCGTGGCGAGCTGGCTGATCCGGCGGCGCAGTTGGGCATCGGTCTCGCTGTACAACCGCGCGTTCTCGATGGCGATGGCGATCTCACCGGCCGCCGTCTCCAGGAACGCCAGCTCGTCGGCGTCGAACTCGCGCCGGGCGGCCGAGAGGATGTTCAGCACCCCGACCAGCCGATCGGGCGCCCCCAGCGCCAGCGGCACCGACACCTGGGACGTGTAGATCTGATCGCCGATGCGCGGGTGGTCCAGGTACGCCGGGTGGGAGCGCGCCTCGGCCACCGCCAGAATGCGGCGCGTCGCCGCCGCCTCACCGGTGATGCCCACCCCGAGCGGCAGTCGGAGCTGGCCCACCTCCTCCTGGTTGAGCCCGACCGTGGCCCGCAGCACCAGCGTTCCACTCGTCTGGTCGTAGAGGAAGATCGAGCAGGAATCCGCCGCGACGGTCTGCTTCACCACATTGACGACGGTCTGCAGCATCGCTTCCAGGTCGAGACTCGCAGTCGCCGCCTGGTTGATGCGGTGCAGACCGGCCAGCCGCGCGACATGGCTCGACAAGGGCCCGGTGCCGCCCCGCCGCACCAGCCCGCGCAGCCGCACCATGTAGTCGGTGTAGCCGCGCACCGTGGCGCCCAGCACCGCCGGGTCGGCCGGCACGTCGGCCTCCCGCCAGGCGTCGAGGAGCATGGCGAAGGCGTCTTCCATGCGGAAGTGGTCGGCCGCGACCGCCTCGCCGAAGTCGATTGCTGCCAGGAGCAGGCGCGTCTGCCCGCCGGGTGCCCCCTGCTCCCGCATTGCCTCCAGCAGCGCGTTGAGCGCGTCATGGCGGCGCGCCACCGTGCCCTCAGCCGCCTCGCCTGGCCCGGCTGTCTCGTGCTGCATCTGATCCCCGCTCAGGTGGTACAATCGTTCTATACGTACGCGTGGCTCGACCGCGAGGGAGATGAGATGGGTGTCCGGTCGCAACCACTCGGCGTCGTCACGGAGGGGAGCTTCACCGGCGGCCTGACGGTTCGCCTGGCTCCGGATTGCCCCACCGAGGCGCTGCGCGTCGGCAGCTTCGTCGTCCTCGAAGGGAACGACAACCGTTATTTTAGCCTGATCGCCGACATGCGGCTGCGCGTGACAGACCCATCGCTCACGGCTCACCCACCGGCCGGTGGGTCACCCTTCGTGCGCCAAGCCCTGGCCGGTACCCACACGTACGCCACGGTCGAGGTGCGCCCCAGCCTCATGCTCGAGAACGCATCCAGGCTCACCGGCGCTCCACCGGGCCCGGTGCGCAACATCCCGATGCATTTCGCGGTCCTCCGCGAAGCCCGGCCGGAGGACTTCGATCTGGTGTTCGGCTCGGAGGGCGGCACGCGCTTCGCGCTCGGCACCCCGCTGACCATGGACATCCCCATCCCGATCGACTTGAAAGCGTTCATCGAGCGCAGCAACGGGATCTTCGGCCAGAGCGGTACCGGCAAGAGCGTCCTGACCCGCCTCCTGCTCTTCGGCCTGATCAAGAGCGACGTCGCCTCGGCGCTGATCTTCGACATGCACGACGAGTACGCCTATGCCCGGCGTGACCCGGAGATCGCCGGCCTGGTGGAACTCTTCGGCGAGTCGCGCGTCAAGGTCTACACGCTCGACAAGCGCACGGGCGGCAGCCGTGACGTCGTGATCGGGCTCAACCAGATCGAGCCGGAGGACATCGAACTGCTCGCGGACGAGCTGAACCTGCGCGAGACCTTCCCTGCCGTCGCCCACCAGCTTCAGCAGGCCTTCAAGAGTCGCTGGATGCAGCGGCTGCTCGCGATGGATTCCGAGGACGTTGCCGAGTTCTGCCAGCAAACCGGGGCGCACCCCGGCGCCGTCGACGCCCTTCGGCAGAAGCTGGCCCTGATTCGCAAGCGGGACTACGTCGTCGAGGAGGCCGGGTTCTCCTGGGTGGACGATATGCTGCGCCACATCGAGGATGGCAAGCACATCATCCTCCAGTTCGGCCGCCACGACTCGCTGCTCGACTACATGCTCGTGGCCAACATCGTCACCCGGCGCATCCACCAGCGCTACACCGAGAAAGCCCTCGCCGCGCAGGCAGACGGAGCGTTGGGCCAGGAGCCGCGTCACTTGGTGATCGTGCTGGAGGAGGCGCACAAGTTCCTGACGCCGGAGGCCGCCCGCCAGTCGATCTTCGGTACCATCGCCCGGGAGATGCGCAAGTACTCCGTGACGCTCCTGGTCGTCGACCAACGACCGTCCAGCATCGACCCCGACGTGCTCTCGCAGCTCGGCACACGCATCACCGGCCTGCTGGCCGACCAGCGCGACATCGACGCCGTCCTGACCGGCGTGGGCGACCGCAACCAGCTCCGCGGTATGCTTGCCAGCCTGGAGCCGCGCCAGCAGTGCCTCATCGTCGGCCACGCCATCCCGATGCCGATGCTGCTCCGCACTCGCCAGTACGACCGCGCGAGCCTGATAGCCGAGTTACGCGCATCCAAGATCCGGACCGTCGACGGCCACGAGTTGCTGGCTCGTTACCGCAGCTTTGACGAGGACGAATAGCACCACATGCGACTCCTGCACTTCGCCGACCTCCATCTCGGCATGGAGAACTACGGCACGCTCGACACGCGGCTGGGCTACTCGAGCCGTGTGCGCGACTACCTCGCCGCCTTCGATCAGGTGGTGGACCACGCGATCGAGCATCGGGTCGACGCCGTGCTCTTCGCGGGCGACGCCTTCAAGCACCGCGACCCCAGCCCGACGATCCAGCGGGAGTTCGCCAAGCGCATCCGCCGCCTGGCTGCGGCCGAGATCCCGACTGTGCTGCTCGTCGGCAACCACGATCTGCCGAGCATCGACGCCCGCGCCACGCCGATGGACATCTATGCGACGCTCGATATCCCCTTCATCTACGTAGCGCGCAATCCGGACGTGCTCCGGATCGAAACCCGTGGCGGGCCGCTCCAGGTCGTGACTCTCCCGTGGCTCTCGCGCCAGCGCCTGCTCGACCCCGAACAGCGCCGCAACCCCGACCCGGGCGCCGTGAGCCGTGCCGCGGCGGAAGCCACCTCGGCCATCCTCAGCGCCCTCGTCGACCAGCTCGACCCCGATACGCCGGCCGTGCTCCTTGCGCACCTGAGCATCGAGGGAGCGCGCCTCGGGTCGGAACAGTCGATTATGCTCGGCGAGGATCTGGTGCTCGACACCGACGAGTTGCGCGTACGCGCCTTCGACTACGTGGCGCTAGGGCACATCCACCAGCACCAGCAGATCACGGCGCGTCCGCCCACCGTCTACGCCGGGAGCCTAGAGCGCATCGACTTCGGGGAAGAGCGCGAGGAGAAGGGGTTCGTCCTGGTTGACATCCAGCCCGGCCCCGCCGGGGAGCGCCGCGTCGAATGGACCTTCCAGCCGGTCCGGTCACGCCCCTTCGTGACCCTCCGGATCAAGACGCTGCACGAGGACCCCATGGTCGATGTCGAGCGCGAGATCGAGCGGCGCACTGCAGACTTGGACGGGGCGATCGTCCGCGCCTTCATCGCCGTCCCGCCAGAGCGCGAGGAACTGCTGCGCATCGACGAGGTGCGCCGGATGCTCCTCCAGCGCGGTGCCGCCTACGTCGCCAAGGTCGTACGCGACGTCGACCTTCAGGTCCGTCCCCGCATAGAACTGCGCGACCACGAGACACTCGACCCCGTGGCCGCGCTCGAAAAGTGGCTCTCCCTCCGGGACCTCACCGAAGACCAGCGCCGCCGCATCCTCGAAGCCGGCAAGGCCCTGATCCAGGCCGAGCGGGATGGGGAGTGAAGCGTGATGCGTCATGCGTCAACCGTCCCCCTCACCCCCGACCCCTCTCCCACCAGGGGAGAGGGGAGGAATACGCAACACGGAATACGCAGTACGCACTCCAGGTGACGGATGACGCATGACGTATTACGTCAAAGATATCGCTGGAACCACCCCAGGATGAACTGGAGGCGCTCCACCCGGTGCTTGGGCTGGCCGCTGCGCGAGAGGTTGTGGTTCTCATTCGGGAAGCGGACGAACTCCACCTCCCGCCCCAATTTCTTCAGCGAGATGAACAACTGCTCGGCCTGCGCGATCGGGCAACGGTAGTCCTCCTCGCTGTGAATGATGAGCAGCGGCGTCTTCATGTTCTCGACGTACGTGATCGGTGACAGGCGCACGTAGTTCTCGCGCACCTCCCACGGCACCCCGCCCCACTCGTAGGCGCCGAAGTTGAACCCGATGTCGCTGGTCCCGAAGAAGCTGTAGAGGTCGGAGACACAGCGTTGGGTCACCGCGGCCTTGAAGCGGTCGGTGTGCCCAATCACCCAGTTGGTCATGTAACCGCCGTAGGAACCACCGGTGACGCCCAGGCGGTTGGGATCGACGTAGCCCTGCTCGATGACATAGTCGACCGCCGCCATGAGGTCCGGCATGTCTTTCTCGCCCCAGGCCGCGCGGGTGTAGGAGGCGTACTCCGTGCCGTAGCCCTGGCTTCCCCGCGGATTGGTGTACACCACGACGTACCCCTGGGCTGCCAGGAGCTGGAACTCGTGGAAGTAGTGGTTGGCGTACATCCCGTGCGGTCCGCCATGGATCTCCAGCACCATCGGGTACTTCCGGCCCGGCTCAAAGCCGATCGGCTTCATCACCCAGCCGTGGATCTCCGCTCGATCATCCGCGTGGCTCGGGACCCGGAACTCCTCCGGCTGGCTGAGCGCGACCGAGCTGAAGAACTCCTCGTTGACCGCCGTCAGCCGCCGCTCGTCGGAGCCGTCCGCGCGGCAGACGTACACGTCGCACGGGTTGAGCGGGTCGCCCGCCACGAACGCGATACGACTGCCGTCCGGGCTGAGACTGAAATCGAGCACCCGCCGCTGGCCGCCGACGACGAGGGACGGATCACCGCCCCCGGCCGGCACGCGGTACACGTGCGTATTCCCGCTGTCGCTCACCTGGAAGTAGATCCAACCATCTGGGGTCCAGGCGAGGCCGGGGTTCGCTGACGCGAAGGTGTCGTTGATCCCGGCATCCCCAACCGTGCGCCCCAGGCCCTCGGTCAGGCACCGGGTCGCACCACCGTCAGCGACCCAGACGTGGGAGTCGATCGCACCGCCCGCCTCCGGCTGGCGATGCCCCGCGAAGGCAATCGCCGCGCCGTCGACCGACCACACCGGCCGGCCGAAGTAGGCGTCATCACCCGTCGCGATCGGCCGCGCCTCACCGCCGCGCGCGGGGACCGCCCAGATCTCGCTCACCGTGTTGTACTCTCGGTCTTCCGTGCGGTTCGAGACGAAGGCGATCTCGTGCCCGCCGGGCGACCACACGGGCCATGCGTCGTCGAAGTCACCCGATGTCACCTGCCATGGGTTACCGCCCGCGGCCGGGATGCACCAGATGTGCGAGCGCTTTTCGTCGAGGAAGCCGGAGACGCCGTCGGCGCGGAAGCGGATGCGGGTGATCCGCACCACGTCGCTCTTCTCCTCGTCTTCCTCATCCCCCTCGCGCTTCTCGAGCTGAGCCGCCTCGGTCTTGCTGACCAGGGCAAGGGTCAAGCCGTCCGGCGACCAGGCAAAGTAGGTCACGCCTTCGGGCAGATCCGTTACCTGCGTCGCTTCGCCACCATCGACCGAGATCATCCAGACCTGAGACTTGCCCGTGCGGTTCGAGAGGAATGCGATCCGTGACCCGTCAGGCGACCAGCGCGGGAAACTATCCCGCGCGTCCGCTGATGTGAACCGACGCGGCGTACCCCCGTCGACCGGCACCACGAAGATCGACGACCGATAGTCGTTCTTCTCTTTGTCGAGGATCGTCTGCGTGTAGGCGACGTGCCGGCCATCGGGTGAGATCTGCGCGTCGCTGACCAGCGTGATGTTGTAGATGTCCTCCGGGGTCAGACGACGCTTCGCCCCCGTCGATGCACCCACGATCTTCCTCCTCCCTCTCGACGAACAACCGCCTGCGCATAGTAGCACAGGCGGTTTCTCGGTGCCCTGGTTGCGACATCCCCTCGGAGCTTGGGGGTGTTGATCCTCATCTCTGTGAGGGGCTCAGGCGCCGGAATCCTCCAGGCCGCGCATTCTGCGGGAGATGGCGCGCAGTTCCTCGAGGATCTCGGCCCGCTCCTCCTGGTACGTCTCCTCGTCGATCTCGCCCCTGGCCCGCTCCTCCTCAAGCCGGTTCAACTCCGCCGCCAGCTCCAGCCGCTCGGCCTCAAGCCCCTCAGGGTCGTCGGGGAGATCACGCGCGGCGTCCCCCGCCACGGCCGGGGCAGGCTGGCGTCGTCGACGGACGGCCTGGACCGTGAGCCCTCCGGCAACGGCCAGACCCACCACCGCGGCGATGCCCGCGTAGAGCGGCCCACGGTCGGAATCCGAAGAGCCCGGCCTCGGCAGGCCGTCCACCGTGACGGCGATCACGTCCCCGACCACCGGCTGCTCGGCCGAGATCACGCGGTACATGGTCCCGGCGATATTGGCCGTCCCGGCGTCCTGCATCGAGGGGGACGAGATGTTGTAGGTGTCGTTCTCAATCAGCACGCTGAGCGCGTCGGTCGGCTGGGCGGTCCCGATCTCCAGTGTCGCCTTTGTCCCCTCATAGGGTACGAGGTAGGCAAACATGGCGTCGTGGCTGCCGGGCGTGATGATACCCGTGGTGATCAGGTGGCCATCCTCGAACCGGAGCTGGCCGAAGTTGAAGCCGGACTGCGGCTGCTGAATGATCTGTGTCGCACCGGGAGGCAGCGGAATACGGAGCACTGTCCCGTCCTGGCCCACGTAGGCCCGATCGCTGCTGTTGTCGAGCGAGATGATCTCGAAGATCTCGAGGGCACCCACCTCACTGTTGGCCCCGGCGATGATCACGCCGCGTGAGGCGATCTCGATGACGCTCGGGTCATCCGTCGGCTCGTAGACGGTGAGGTCGGCGGTCGCCTGCGGCTCCTCGGTCAGCAGCAGCAGCGGACTAAAGTAGTCATAGCCCTGGTACGTGACTGCCGCGATAAAGCCCTCACCCTCGTTCACCGGCAGGTTCTCGAAGCGGAAGGAACCATCCTCACCCGTCGTCGTCGTGTACTCGTCCGTTGGCTGCATCTCCTGGTAACGGGTGAGCTTCACTTCCAGGCCGGCCACGCTGCCGCCGCCAGGCGTGCCGTTCGTCACCGTGCCGGAAATGACCCCGTCGCCAGTCGCGGCGGGCGTAGCGGCAGGCGTGGCGGCGCCACCGGTTGTGTCTGGCGTGGCGTCTTCCGCGAGTGCCGTGAACGGGATCATCAAGGCGAGGGCGACGAGCAGGGCGACAAGAGACCGGCGCAGCGTCATGGACCTGGGACTCCTCCTCCAGGCGGGGCGTCGCGCCCCGACCAACTCCGCGCCGAAGTGTAGCAGGTGATGTTCTGGCCGTCCGAGCGTCCCCGCCGCTGGACACGGCCCGGAAAGCCCTGTTCCACCGGACAGAGAGCCAGAGCCACGATCCGACTCGAGCGACGCACGGTACGAGGCTGGTGCCCTCGATCAGGCCCGTACCTCGGCCGCGGCGTACGCGCGGTCGAGCAGCTCGACTAAGTGGAGCACGGGCCGCGCGTCACCGCGAGCCCGGAGCCCGCTCGTGAGCTGGAGCATGCAGCCGGGGTTCGCCGAGACGATCGCCTCAGCGCCGGTCGAGAGGGCATTGTCGAGTTTCCGAGCCAGCAGCTTGCTCGACATGTCGGGCTGGAGCAGGTTGTAGATCCCGGCACTACCGCAACAGAGGGATGACTCCGGCATCTCGACGACCCGGAGTTCCGGGATCGCCTTCAGCAACTGCCGTGGCTGCTTGGCGATCCGCTGCGCGTGGGCCAGGTGACACGGCTCCTGGTAGGTGACAGTCATCGGGAGCGGCCCCGGTTCCGCGCTCAATCCCTTCGCCGCCAGGAACTCGGTCACGTCCTGCACGCGTTCGGCAAAGCGCGCCGCGCGGTCGGCGTACTCCGGGTCGTCCTTAAGCAGGTGCCCGTACTCCTTCATCGCCGCACCGCAGCCGGCAGCGTTGACGATGATCGCGTCCAGATACGGGGTGTCGAACGCGTCGATGTTCTTCCGCGCCAGCGCGCGACCGCCGTCCGGGTCACCCTGGTGAACGTGGAGCGCGCCGCAGCAGCCCTGTCCGTTGATCAGCGTCACCTCGAAACCGTTGCGCGTCAGCACGCGGATCGTCGCCTCGTGGATCTCGGCGTACGCGGTGCTCATGATGCAGCCGGTGAACAGGCCGACTCGCCCGCGCCACTCTCCCCGCGCCGGGATCGTCTCGCCCTTGGGCACGACGAAGCGGTCGCTCACCTGCGGCATCAACTCGTGGGCCTGATCGAGGCCGAGCACCTTGAGCACACCGCTACGCTTGGCGATTCGGGGCAACGGGGAGCGCTGATACAGCCGCAGCCCTGCGCTCAGTGCCCGGAAGCGTCGCATGTCGGTGAAGATCCCGCCGAACACCACCTTGCGGAGCACCCGGGCCTTGGGAGTGCCCTTGCGCGCCTGCTCGATCTGCGCTCGCGACGCCTCGAGGATCTCGCCGTACTTCACGCCGGACGGACACACCGCCTCACAAGCCCGGCAGTTGAGGCAGAGATACATCTCCTCCTCGAACAACGGGTCGAGCAGGTCCAGCCTTCCCTCGCTGACCTCTTTCATCAGCCAGATTCGCCCTCGCGGGGATGAGCGCTCGCGCCGCGTGATTACGTACGTCGGACACGACGGGAGGCAGAGGCCGCAGTGGACGCACGAGCGAATCACCTCCGTGCTGGGGACATCGTGGCCCGCGAAACCGCGCAGCTCGCTCGCTGGTGCAGTGGTCGCCATAGTTCCGTTCCTTCGTCCCGTACGCCCGATCGGCTGGTGTCACAGGTGGCCGATGAACCGCCCCCGGTTCAACGTGCCTCGAGGGTCGAACTCGGCCTTCAGGGCACGCATCGTCTCGAAGCCGGCCGGCTTCCGGCCAAACACGTCGGTGTCCGACTTGATCCCGTGCGGGGCGGTCAGCAACGTCGCGTGCAAGCCGAGTTGAGCCAGCTCCTCCCACGCACGCCGCATCGCAGCCGGCTCGCCCATGGCCCGCACGTAACAGAGCCCGCTTCCCAGGTCCAACGTCAGCTCCGTGGCCAGGTCGAGTGCAGCCAGCTCGTTCGCCGCAGCCTCGGAAACGACCGAGAGCTGCGACGGGGCCGCGCCCACCCTCACGCCGATCGTGTCCGCGGCGGGCGCTGCGTCGAGCGCCAGTGCGATCCGCTGCCAGAGGCCGGTGGTTTCATCGTTCTCCACGATCTCCGCGGCTTCCGCACCGTTCCGGACCGCGGCCGCTATCCGCTCGGCCTGGCGCACCACTGCCACCGGCGGCGCCTCGCAGCGCAGGCAGAGCGACCAGCGCGCATCCGGCAACTCCGCCCGGCGCGTGGCTCCTTCATCCAGCACCACGATCGCCGTCGGGACGAGCTGCGACGTGCGCACCGCCTCGGCTGCCTCCACCGCGGCCGTCAGCGTGGGGAACCGAGCGACCACGCTGCGCTGCGCGCGCGGCCTGGGGATCACCTTCATGTTGACCTGGGTGATCACAGCCAGCGACCCGAGCGAGCCGTAGTAGAGCCGCATCATGTCGAAGCCCGACACGTTCTTCACCACCATGCCGCCGCCCTTGGCGATCCTGCCGTCCGGCAGCACAACGGTGATGCCGATCAGGAGGTCGCGCAACGAGCCGTAGCCGAAGCGGCGAGGGCCGGCGAGCCCGGCCGCCACAACGCCGCCGATCGTCGCGCTTTCCGGTCGTGCCACGTCGACCGGAAGCACCTGCCCATGCTCAGCCAGGTGCCGATCCAGCTCGGCGATCGTGCAGCCCGCCCGCACCGAGATTGTCAGGTCGTCCGGCTCGTGGTGCGCCACGCCGTCCAGGGCTCGCAGGTCGAGGGCAACGTCGTAGCTGGCCGGGAGGTTGCCCAGCCCCATGTGCGAGCCACCGCCCCAGGGGATCACCCCGAGCCCTGCGTCGTTGGCAGCCGCCAGGCAGGCGCTCACCTCCTCGACCGTCGTCGGGGCGAGCGCCACCGCCGGGACCACACCATCCACCGCATAATCCTGAGGGTCACGGCGCGCTATCTCCGCCGGGAGCGCGTCGAGGTTCTGCACGTCACGCTCCTGCTCAGACGACATCTTCCAGCCCCAGTCCACCGGCCACCGGGACGCCGGATTCCTTGATCGCCGCCACTTCACCGCAGGAGAAGGAGGTCGGGAAGACCTTCTCCGGGTTGAAGTACTCCAGCGGGTCGAAGCTGCGCTTCAGCCCTGCCATTGCCGCCAGATCGTCCGGAGAGAAGATCAGTGTCAGATAATCCTTCTTCTCGAGCCCGATCCCGTGCTCGCCGGAGACGGTACCGCCGCGCTCAACACAGTACTGCAGCAGGTCCGTCCCGGCGTTGAGTACCCGCTCGATCGCCCCCTTCTCATAGCGGTCGAACAGGATGAGCGGGTGGAGATTGCCGTCCCCCGCGTGGAACACATTGGCGATCCGCAGCCGGTACTCACGGCTCAGTTCACCCACGAACGCCAGCGTCTCGGGCAACTTGGTCCGGGGCACGGTCGCGTCCTGGAGGTAGTAGTTTGGGGTGAGCCGACCCATGGCGCCGAAGGCCGCCTTGCGCGCGAACCACAGTGCCTCGCGCTCCTCGGCCGACTCCGCCACCCGCACCTCCATGGCGTCGTGCTGGCGGCAGATGTCGGCGATGGCGTTGGAACTCTCGGCGACCGCCTCCTGGAGTCCGTCGATCTCCACGAGCAGGACCGCCCCCGCGTCCGTCGGGTACCCGGCGTGGAACGCCGCTTCCACCGCCTGGATCGAGAGCTGGTCCATCATCTCCAGCGCCGCGGGCAGGACACCCGCCGCGACGATGGATGAAACCGCGTTCGATGCCGTATCGATAGTCGGGAACGGGGCCAGGAGCACGCTGACGGCCTCCGGGTTGCGCGTCAGGCGCACCATCACCTTGGTTACGATCCCCAGCGTCCCTTCGGAGCCGACCAGCGCTCCCGTGAGGTCAAACCCGGGCGACTCCGGCGCAGGACCGCCCGTCCAGATCACCTCCCCGCTCGGCAGCACCACTTCCAGGCCCAGGATATGGTTCGAGGTCACTCCGTATTTCAGGCAGTGCGGTCCACCGGAGTTGTTGGCGACGTTGCCGCCGATGGTGCAGGCACGCTGCGACGAGGGATCGGGCGCGAAGAAGTAGCCGCGCGGCGTCGTCGTGTTCGACAGTTCGAGGTTGATCACGCCCGGCTCAACGATGGCATAGCGGTCGCGCTCGTTGATCTCGATGATACGGTTCATCCGGGTCATGACGACCATGATCCCGCCGCGCGCGGCGATGGCTCCGCCCGCAAGACCGGTCCCGGCCCCACGCGGGGTGACCGGCAGGCCGTACTCCCGCGCCAGGCGGACGACCTCCGCAACCTGCGCCGTCGACTCCGGCAGCACCACGAAGTCCGGGCGGTGGCGTCCGGCGATGGCCTCATCCGACGCATCGTATTCGTAGACAAGCAGATCGGTCGGATCGGCGATCACACCACTCGCGCCGACGACCGCTTCCAGTCGTTCGCGCAGAGCCGCCCTATCCATAGCCCACACTCCTCTGGTGATGACACTCGCTAGTGTCAGTATGCCGGACCGCTGAGGGCACCGCAACCACGGTAGCGGAGCGACTCTGCCTTCGCTGGCAGCCATCTCGGCTTACCGCATTCGTACGCGGTCATTCAGGGAGAGCTGTGGCATAATCCGGTGAAGGACGCAGCGAGAGGAGAGATACGCCATGGCCGAACCGAACTACTGGATCATCGTCGGGTCCCCGGAGAACTTCGAAACTACGCGGGCGCACGGGTTCACTATCCAGGGAATTAAGAGCCGCCACCGTAAGAAGGCCGAGCAGATGCGCCCGGGCGACAAGTTCATCTACTACGTCACCGGCGTCAAGGCGTTCGCCGCGATCGCCACCGTGACCTCGGAATACTTCGAAGATCACACGATCATCTGGAAGAGCAGCAACCCGAAGAAGAAGGACGAGGACTACCCCTATCGCGTGAAGATCGAGCCGGACATCGTCCTCCCCGAGGGCCAGTATCTTCCGGCAGAGGAGATTGCCCGCGGCATGGAGCACGTCCAGAAGTGGCCGGCCGAGAACTGGACGCTCGCTTTCCAGGGCAACGTGCACAAGATAAACCAGCACGACTACGACCTCGTCCGCGCTGCGCTGGCTGAGGCCGCCGCCACTGCCGCCGCGGCGGACTAAGACATCCCCGAGGTGCAACCGAACACAGGGCGCGGCCGGGAGAAACCGCGCCCTGTATTCATCGGCACGCTCATTTCCCACCAGGGAACTATCTCGCTTCGTCAATCCCGGCGATACTTGCCCTGCACCGACTTCGCCGCCCACGTCACCGTGCTCGGCGCCGGCAAGTACGGCGTTGAGAACCTGGCCAAGCTCGGTACAATCCCGCCGAAGGGCGTGACCATCGTGGTCGGCGCGCCCAAGCATGCCGGAGCTTCCGGCGGCCCGACCTACGTCTTCGCGATCTATCCGGGGCGGGATCAGGTCCAGAGGGCATCCACGGGAGCGAGAGGAGATTCCATGGGTTACTGTCCGCGCTGCGGCGAGAACTCGGCCTTCGGAGCGACGGAACCAGGGAAGCGCGACCTGCGCCCCAGGGCGCTGCGCATCCCTGCAGGCTCGCGCATCGTCGACCTTCCGTCCGATCTGCAAGACGGGGAGGTCATTCAGTACGGCGGCAGTCGCTTTCGAGTCCGCCGCGACGGCAACGACTACCTCATGGAGATCGCGGAGTAGCGCCTGCTGCCACTCATTCCGGCCGAAGAGGCGGCGAGCCGGGCGCCGACGACGCCACACCCGGACAAGATCAGGGACCTCGCGCGGGTCACCGTCCCAGCGGGAAGTCCCTTGCTTCTGCTTCAGAGGACGCGACAGCGGCGACGCCTCAGGGGGAAGCGCCCATTGCGCGACCTTAGCGCGCGATGGCGATGTCCAAGCTCCCGTTGCTCAGGCCCGGAAACGACGAAGGCCGGGCACTAGGCCCGGCCTTTACTCGGTGGAGATGGGGGGAATCGAACCCCCGTCCAGAACCTTCAGCCGAAGATCTACTACAAGCTTAGTCGGTGTTTTGGATCCCGCGCCGAACCCCCACCGACAGGGTTTCGTCGCGGTAGTCGGATGGTCTTATGCTGATCCTATCCGACGCTCGGACCAGCAGCACCCCGGCCTTGTGGCGCCCACTCCCAACCCGCCGGGGTGGGGTCAGGGTGGACGTCGCCGCTAGTTATTAAGCGGCGAGAGCGTAAGACTCGTTGCCGTTTATGGCTTTGCCCCTTTTTACGAGTCCCGGGGCGACCTCGGCTTGCAATCTTCGCGCCTACGGCCCTGTCGAAACCAGACATCCCCGTAAGTGCGCGGGAAAGTATACCACGCGGGCTAACGCTGCCGCAACGCGCGCTCCATCTCCCGACGCGCATCCCGCTCGGCCAGCGCCGCACGCTTGTCGTACGACTTCTTACCGCGGGCCACGCCGATGTCCACCTTCGCCAGCCCCTTGCGCAACACCAGCCGCAAGGGCACCAGCGTGTACCCCTTCGCCTCGACGCGGTTCCGCAGGTAGTTCAGCTCGTGGCGATGCACCAGCAGCTTGCGCGGGCGGTCCGGGTCGTGCTGGAAGTAGCCGCCGGCATGCTCGTACGGCGAGATGTGCATCCCGATCAGCCACAGCTCGCCGTTCTCGATCCGCGCGTAGGCGTCGCGCAGGTTCACCCGCCCGGCTCGGATCGACTTGATCTCCGTGCCGGTCAGAGCGATGCCCGCCTCGAGCTCCTCTTCGATGTGGTAGTCGTGAAACGCCTTCCGGTTCGTGGTGACGACCTTCTCGCCCCCACTCGCCGCCGGCGCCTTCGCCTTCGCCATAGCGTCTCAGTCTACCATCGCGGCGCCCATTCTCCCAGGTTTGACGCCTATTTGCCGCCCCATACGGCCGCTCCGTACAATCTCCAGCATGGACGACGCGTACGCGGCTATCGCACCCTTCTACGACCTGGAGTTCGGCGAGTTCGACGCCGATGTGGACCTCTATCTGGGCTACGCGGACTACGTCGGATCCCCCGTGCTCGAACTCGGCTGCGGCACCGGTCGCCTCCTCCTCCCGCTCGCCAGGGCGGGACTCCAGGTCCACGGCATCGACAGTTCCCCGGCGATGATCGCCCGGGCCCAGGCGCGACTGGAGGATGCCGGAGTCTCCGACGTCGAGCTGCGCACCGGCGACATGACCGACCTGAGCGCCTACCCGGACGCCCATTTCCGCATGGTCTTCGCCGCGATCAACTCATTCCTCCACCTCGAGACCCGCGAGCGGCAGTTGACCGCGCTCACGGAGGTGCGCCGGGTGCTCCACCCGGACGGCATCATGATCCTCGACATCTTTCACCCCACACCGGCCGTACTCCACGCCATGGACGAGGCCCTGCGGGTGGACGGCCAGTGGCCTCTGCCCACCGGCGGGCGGGTCGACCGGTTCAGCATGCGCCGCGTCTACCCTGCCGAGCAACGGATCGAGACGACGCTCTACTACGACCACACCGAGCCCGGCGGTTCGGTCCGCCGTACCGTCACCAGCTACACCATGCGCTACATCCACCGCTTCGAGATGGAGGGACTGCTCGATCAGGCCGGCTTCGTGCTGGAAGGGGTCTACGGCTCGTACGAACTCGACCCGCTCGAAGACGACTCCGCGATCATGCTCTTCGTCGCCCACCGCCGGGCGTGAGACGCCCCTTTGCTATAATCGGCCCGCCGCGCAGCCCTGCGGGCAATCCCCGCGCGGCATCGATTGCGATACCTGAGGAGAGGGAGGACCGGGCGTGATCCACGGCGTCGAGGTCAAGCGGCTCATCACGCATGTAGACGAGCGCGGGGCGTTGACCGAGTTGATCCGCCGCGACGACCCGTTCTTCGAGCAGTTCGGCCAGTGCTATGTCTCGGTGAGCTACCCGGGCGTGATCCGCGGTTGGCACTACCACAAGAAGCAGACCGACTACTTCACGTGCGTCAAGGGGATGATCAAGGTTCCGCTCTACGACATCCGTGAGGACTCGCCCACCTACGGCGAGTTGAACGAGTTCTTCATCGGCGACGACAACCGCATCGTCGTGAAGATCCCGGCCGGGGTGCTCCACGGCTTCAAGAACATCGGCCACGAGCCGTGCTACCTGCTGAACTTCCCGACCGAGCCGTACAACCCGGACGACCCGGACGAATACCGGATACCCTGGAACTCGCCCGACATCCCGTACAACTGGGATATCCAGTTCAAGTAGATCGGACCGCGAGCGTGGCGCAGTCGCCCCGGTACCCCGACGAGATCGAGATCCAGCCGGTCCGCGCACCGGTCGATGTGGAGGTCGCGGTGCCTGGGTCGAAGAGCGACACCAACCGCGCGCTCCCGATCGCCGCCCTTGCGGACGGCACCTCGGTCATCCGCGGCGCGCTCTTCAGCGACGACACGCATTACATGGCCGCAGCGCTCAACGCGCTCGGGATCCACGTCACCGCTTCTAGGGAGGACCGCACCTTCACGGTTGCCGGCGCCGGAGGATCGATCCCCGCGCGGTCGGCGTCGCTCTTTATCGGCAACTCGGGGACGACCGCCCGCTTCCTGACCGCGCTCCTTGCGCTGGGCCGCGGCGAGTACGTCCTCGACGGCGTCGAACGGATGCGCCAGCGCCCCATCCAGCCGCTCCTCAACGCGCTCCAGCAACTCGGCGTCGACGCCGTTTCGATCCACGGCACCGGCTGCCCGCCGGTCCGTATCCGCGCGAACGGCCTGCGCGGCGGCCACACACGGCTCGACGGCCGCGAGAGCAGTCAGTTCCTCAGCGCGCTCCTCATGGTCGGCCCCTGCACCCCAGACGGCCTGACCATCGACATTGAGGGTGATCTCGTATCGAAGCCCTACGTCGACCTCACAGCGTCGACCATGGCCGCCTTCGGTGCGACCCTGACCAACGAGCGTTACCGCCGCTTCGTCGTGCCCGGTGGACAGCGCTACCGGGCCACCGAGTATCAGGTCGAACCGGATGCTTCTGCGGCCTCCTACTTTTTCGCCCTCGCGGCCGTCACGGGAGGGCGCGTGCGCGTGCCCGGCCTCGGGAGCCGGTCACTGCAGGGTGACCTGCGCTTTGTCGAGGTCCTGGAGCGGATGGGCTGCACCGTCGAGATGACCGCCGACGCCACTGAGGTGCGCGGCCCGGAGCGCCTCGCAGGCATTGACGTGGACATGAACGCCATCTCGGACACGGCCCAGACGCTCGCCGCCATCGCGCCGCTCGCGTCGGGGCCGGTCGCCATCCGCAACGTGGCGCACATCCGCGCCAAGGAGACCGACCGGATTTCCGCCGTCGTTACCGAGCTGCGCCGCCTGGGAGTTCGTGTCGAGGAGATGCCGGACGGCCTCGTGGTCTACCCCGGCCCAGTCCAGCCCGGCCGGGTGAAGACGTACGACGACCACCGCATGGCCATGAGCTTCGCCATCCTGGGCTGCGCCACCCCCGGCATCCGCATCGCCGACCCCGGGTGCGTCGCCAAGACGTTCCCCGAATTTTGGGATACGCTCGCCGCTGCCACGGCTGGAGCGAGGTAGTCAGTCATACGTCATGCGTCATGCGTCATCCGTCCCCCTCACCCCCGACCCCTCTCGGACGGAGCCCACCAGGGGAGAGGGGGGTGGGACGGAACACGCAACACGTACTACGCAGTACGCACTACGCAATACGGATGACGCATGACGCATCACGCGTGACGCATCACACCCGCGCCATTCGGTTCCACAGGTACAGATCGGCCAGGACTAGGCACATCATCGCCTCGGCCACCGGCACGACGCGCGGGCAGATCGACGGATCGTGGCGCCCCTCGACGAGGATCTCGCGCTCGTTCCCGTGGATGTCGACCGTGCGCTGCGGCTGGGAGACGGAGGAGGTCGGCTTCACGGCGAGGCGAACGACGATCTGCTCACCGTTGGAGATCCCGCCGAGCATGCCACCCGCGTGGTTCGAGTAGGTGCGTACCCGACCGTTCTCCATGTAGAACTCGTCGTTGTGCTGCTTACCGGTCAGGAGGAAGGCACCGAACCCCTCGCCGATCTCGACGCCCTTGACCGCCGGGATACTGAACATCGCCTGCCCGAGCAGCGCGTCGAGTTTGTCAGCCGTGGGCTCACCCAGCCCGGGCGGCACGTTGTCCGCACGCACCTCCACCAGTCCGCCGAGACTGTCTTTCGCCTCCTTGGCCTCGAGGATGGCCTGCACCATCTTCTCCGCGGCGACCGGGTCGGGGCAACGTACCGGGTTTCGGTCGATTTCGTCCCGGTCGAAGGTCTCCATCTGGATCGTGTGCAGTTGCCGCACGAAGCCGTACACCTCGACCCCGATGGTGCGCAGGAGGGCCCGCGCGACAGCACCGGCCGCCACGCGGCCCCACGTTTCCCGCGCGCTCGAGCGCCCACCGCCGCGGTGGTCGCGGTGGCCGTACTTTGCCCAGTAGGTGTAGTCGGCGTGCCCCGGACGGAAGAGGTCCCGGATCGCGTCGTACTTGCTCGAGTCCGCGTCGGCGTTGTAGGTGATGAGCGAGATCGGCGCCCCGGTCGTGCGCCCCTCGAAGACGCCGGAGAGGATCTGCACCCGATCCTTTTCCTGCCGAGGCGAGGTCACCTTGCTCTGCCCGACCCGGCGGCGATCCAGATCGCGCTGGATCAGCTCCTCGCTAATCTCCAACCCCGCCGGGCACCCGTCGATCACCGCGCCGAGCGCCGGTCCGTGCGACTCACCCCAGGTGGTGACCCGGAACATGCGGCCATACGTGCTCGCCATCCTGCCCTCTCCCCCTCACCGGTGCCGTCACATCTCACCGCGTGGGCCAATCCACCGCCCCCATAGGCGGTAGTCATGACTCATTGTCCGGCGAAATCCGTAGCGCTCGTAGAGTCGCCGGCTCACGGCGTTACGTGCTTGGGTGCTCAGCCCGATCCGACGCGCGCCCTTCCCTGCCAGCACCGCGACGGCAAAGTCGAGTGAGCGCCACCCGTATCCCTGTCCCTGCCGGTCCGGCGCCACGGCGATCCGATCCAGATGACCCCAGTTCCCGCCGCGAAACCGCGTCACACCGACATAGCTGACGACGGCGCCACTGGAATCCCGACCCAGGTAGATCTCGACCCCTCCTGAGTGCAGATAGTTCTCGAACTCACCCTCGCTGTTCCACCAGAGCCAGGGGAACGCGGCGTGGTCAAGCTCCAGCAACTCGTCCCGCCGCGCACGATCCTCCGGCAGAACCCGCTCGAACCGCAAGTCCCCCAGATTGGGCTCGATGCGCCGCACCGGCGAAAGCTCGTAGACGAGGATCTCTTCCAGCAGCTCGAACCCGGCCGAATCGTAGAACGCACGGTGGCGCGTTTCGAGATGCTCGCTCATCAAGACCAGCCGTTTGCCGGCCTCCGTCGCCACCTGCACCAGGGACTCCAGAAGGGGCACGGCGTTGGCCCCGCTCGCCAGCTCCACAACGCCGACGATTTCCGGCCGGTGACGCCACGGCCCGCCGATGACGTACTCGCCTGTGCTCGGAATCCAGAGACTCAGCCCCGGATACTCCCGCAGGTGCTCCTCGAGGTCACGCACCTGGAACCGGCTCGACCACCCAAGCCGGAGCCGGCGCGACTCGTCGCTGCTGAGCGGGACGATACGCGGTGTTTCGACCCTGCTTCTCCGGGCGTCCGCTTCCCATGATTCAGTCATTGGCGTCTCGCGCCCCGCGCTACAACGTCATCCATACGGTTTCCAGGCCAAGGATACCCAGCGGGGTAATCGTCATGCCATGAACATACGGCTTGATCAGGGTGTACGACTCCTCGGCATACAACGGCACGACCACCGCGTCATCGATGATCGTCTGCTGGGCCTGCTCGTAGAGTGCGGCGCGTCGCGCGGGGTCGGCCTCTCCGCGCGCCTCGTCGAGCAGCCGATCCACCTCTGGATTGCGGTACCCGATCGCATTGTCGGGGCTGGTCGAGTAGAACAGCGCACGCAAGAAGGTGTCGGGGTCGGGGTAGTCCGCGACCCAGGTCAGCGACGTTGCGGGCACCTGCCGCGTCCCCAGCTCAGCGATGTAGTCCACGAAGTCCAACTGCAGCACCTCAACCGGGAGCCCCAGATCCCGCTCATACACCTGCTTCATCGCGACCGGTGCCTGGGCTCCGGTGGTGTAGATCGACACCGTCGGTCGCTCGCTGCCGAGGGCGTGGTCGAGCAGCGCCCGCGCCGACTCCGGGTCGTACGCCGGGACATCCGCAGGCCAGTCACGCCCGAGCAGCCCCGGCGGCAGGATGCCGTCCACCGGTGTCACGTGGCCGTCGTAGGTAACCGTGGCGATCTTGTGCCGGTCAAACCCTTGGAGGAGCGCCCGCCGCAGGTCGGGGTTGTCCAAGGGCGGCACGTTCGGGTTGAACAGCACGTAGCTCACCGCAAACAGCGGCTGGACGTGCAACTCCTCGCGCAGCGGGCTGTTCGGCGCCTGCAAGCGATCGACCTCGTACAGGCTGACGCTGGCCACATCGACATCGCCCCGCTCGTACATCGCCACTGGTTGGAGTGCTTCGGTCCCGATCAGGATGACGACCGTCTCCAACGTAGGCGGGTTCGGCGTGTAGCCAGGGTGCGCCTCCAGCACGATGCGCTCCTGCTCCCGCCACTCAGCCAGCTTGAAAGGACCGCTCCCGTTCGGCCTCTTCCACCAGTCGTTATCATTCCGCGCGTTCTCGCGGTCCACGACGTAGCCCGGGGTGGCCGCCAGCTTGAGCAGGAAGTTCGTGGTGGGGTGCTCAAGCGTGATGCGCACCGTCCCCTGGTCCAAGACCTCCACTCCACGGAGCGAGTCGGCCCGGCCGGCCAGCCGGTCGGCAACTCCCGCGATGTCGGCCAGGTACGTTCCCGCCGGTAACGTCTCTCCGCGCCCCCCGGCCAGCGCGGGATCCGTCGCCCGCTCCAGGGAATAGCGCACATCCTCGGCGGTGATCCGCCGGCCATTGGCGAATGTAATGTCCTCCCACAGGTAGAACGTGTAGGTGAGCCCATCCGGGCTGATCTCGATCCGCCGCGCGAGATCCGGAACCGGTTGTAACCGCTCATCCAGCCGAACCAGCCCCCGGAAGATCTGGCGCGTCACGAAGGCCGACTCGGTGTCCCGGACCAGCGCCGGGTCGAGCGTCGCCGGCCCTTCCGGTGACCCGGTGATAGTCAGCGTCTGCTCCCCACTCGGGTCGGCTGCGGTCGCCCGCGGTGGCGCCTCCAGGACGGTGCCCACCTCGCCGCCCCCGCCGGTGCCCGGTGTAGCAGTTATCGTCCGTTCCGACCCTGGCGGCCGGACCGTAGGCGTCGCCTCATCACCCCCGAGCAGCGGCACGCGACAGCCAGCGAGCAGGAACGCCGCCAGGACGAGTGCTACAATCCAACGCCCATCCCCGCCGGCCCCATAGGGCATCGCTTGCCGTCGCACCGGACCTCCTTATGCGCCGATGTTAGTGTAGCAACGTACGGCGAACAGACGCGACCAGCCCGGTCGGTCCAGCGTGGCGAGCGTGCCGCTGCCGAAGCCGGGGTGGATGGTGGCGCTCCCAGGTCCGCCGAGAGCTCGCTACGTCCGGCGATAGCGGGGGTCGAGCGCGTCCCGTAATCCGTCGCCCAGCAGGTTGAACCCGAGCACAGTGATCGCGATCGCCAACCCGGGGAAGATCGCAACCCACGGCGCCATCTCCATGAAGCCACGGCCCTCATTGAGCATCCGGCCCCAGGTCGGCGTCGGCGGTGAAGCACCGAGACCGAGGAAGGACAGTGCGGCCTCAGCCAGGATGGCGTAGCTCAGGCTCGTGGTGATGCGGACGATGATCACGCTCACCGTGTTGGGCGCCACGTGCCGGAGGAGAATCCGCCATCCACTCGCGCCGATGGCACGTGCGGCCTCGACGTACTCCTTGCGCGACTCGGAGAGGCTGGGCGCGCGAGCGGTCCGGGCGAAGATGGGTATGTAGACGATACCGATCGCGATCATCGCGTTGAGCACGGACGGACCGAGGATCGCCAGGATCGCGATCGCCAGCACGATCTCCGGGAACGCGATAACCGCGTCCATGATCCGCATGATCAGGGTGTCGAGCCGCCCGGCGCTGTAACCCGCCAGCAACCCGAGCGGGACACCGACCAGCGTTGCAATGCCGACGGACACACCCCCGACGAGCAGGGAGATGCGAGCGCCATACATGATTCGGCTGAGCGTGTCCCGCCCGAGGTTATCAGTCCCGAGCAGGTGCTCACGACTCGGCGGAGCGATGCGATTACGGATATCGCGTTCGTAAGGGTCATGCGGCGCAAGGACGGACGCGAGCAGCGCCATCGCGATCACTATGAGGACAATCACCAGCCCGACCGTCGCCATCTTGTTCCGACGCCACAGCCGGAGCTGATCTTGAATCCAGGACCGACGTGCGACAGCGCCGTTCAGCGGCGCGCTCTCAATCGCGTCTGCGCGCTGGTTCCGGCTGATCATGAGTACTTGATCCTCGGATCTAGATACGCATAGGAAAGATCCACCAGGAGATTCACGATCACAAAGGTGAGAGCAAAGATCATGACGACTCCTTGGATCAGCGGGTAATCTCGGTTGTTGATGGCAAAGACCAGGAGCTGCCCGACGCCGGGATAGCCGAAGATCTCCTCCACAACCACCGACCCGCCCAACAGAAAGCCCAACTGCAGCCCGATGACCGTGATGGTGGGCATCAGCGCGTTTCGCAGCGCATGACCGAGGACCGTTGCCCGCTCCGACAGCCCCTTCGCGCGGGCCGTGCGCACGTAGTCCTGCCGCAGCACGTCCAGCATCGCACTGCGGGTCATGCGACTGATGCTGGCTGACAGCCCAACCCCGAGCGCCAACGCCGGGAGAACCAAGTGGCGCAGAGATGCCCCCAGGTCATCGAGCGGCGAGACGTAGCCGCTGACCGGAAACCAGCCGAGTCGGAGAGAGAACAACAACATGAGGAGAAGCCCGAGCCAGAAGCTTGGAACACAGAGGCCGACCAGCGCGGCCAGCATCGCTGCGTAGTCCAGACCGGTGTTCGCCCTGTACGCTGCCACGACCCCGGCGGGGATCCCGATGCCGATGGCGATGATCATCGCCCCAACCGCAAGCATTGACGTGGCCGGAATCCGAGCCGCGATAAGCTGGCCTACCGACTCCTGCGTACGAATCGACTGGCCCAGATCCCCACGGACGAGATTGGCGAGCCACGCAACGTACTGCTCAAAGATGGGGCGGTCCAGCCCCCACTTGCGAATGAGCTCCCTCTCGACCTCGGGCGAGAGGTTCTCCCCGAGCATGATAGAAACGGGATCTCCCGGGATCAGCCGGACCAGCGCAAAGACGAACACCGAGACGAGCAGTACGACGCCCACCGCCTGGACCAGGCGCTGCACGATGTAGCGCGTCATCGTCTTCCCACTCCCGCGCCCTGGAGGCCCGTTTGGGCCCCAGGGCGAAGCGCACCCGCGCAGGCAGACCTACTGCTTCGTCGCTTCGGTCAGGAACAGGAGATCACCCGGGTGTTGGCGGAACCCGACGACGTTCTTGGCCCACCCGTTCGTGATGTCGGGCAGATAGAGCCATAGCCACGGGAGCTCATCGACCAGGATGCGCTGCACCTCAGCGTAGATCTCCTTGCGCTTGGCTTCCTCGATCTCCCGCCGACCCTGCTCGATCAGTTCGTCGACCCGCGGGTTGCTGTACCGCGTCGCATTGTGAACGCCCTTGGAGTGGAAACGTGGGTAGAAGATCTGGTCCGGGTCGATCCGAGCGGAGTAGCCCATGTAGGTGATGTAGAAGTCGCTCTTCAGGTAGATCTCCGGCCAGTACGTCGCCCACTCGATTTCGACGAGGCGCACATTGATCCCGATGTCCGCGAGATCCGCCTGAACGATCTCGGCGACCTCGGCCGACGGGCTCCAGTTCGGGATCGGCATGTCCAGCTCAAGCCCACCGCCGTATCCCGCCTCTTCCACCAGGGCTCGGGCCTTGTCCTTGTCCTGCTCGTAGTCCGGGATCTCAACGAACCACGGCGAGGTGGGCGGAAACGACACGTTCGTGATCGTTCCATGGCCCCACAGCGCCACCTCGAGGATCGCCTCCTTGTCGATCGCGTGCGCGACGGCCTTGCGCATCCGGACATCGGCGAACGGGCCCTCAGCGCAGTTAAAGGCCAGGTAGTATTCTCCAACGCCGGGAATGGGATCGACGACGAACTCACCGCTCTCCTTGATCTGGTCGATGATCTGTGTCGGGACGCTGGTGGTAATGTCCACCTCGCCGGCCCGCAACGCAGTCAGGCGGACGTCGGAGTCCGGCATGAACTTCCAGTTCACCCGGTCGGCCTTCGGGAGACCTTCCTCCCAGTACCCCTCGTGCCGTTCCAGGATGATCTGCGAGCCACGCTGCCACTCCACGATCTTGAACGGGCCGGTGCCGATCGGCTTGGTCCCGTCGTAGGCATCCATGTCGGTCATCGCGACCCGGTGCGAGAGGATCGCGAGGAACGGCGCGAACGACTCAGTCAGGGTGAAGACGACCGTCTTGTCGTCAGGAGCGGAGACTTCGACATCCTCGAAGTCTGGCGTCAACATCGACCCGGAGTTGGGGTCCTTGATGTGCTCGAAGTTTCGGAGGATCTCACCCGCCGTGCACGGCTTGCCGTTGTGGAACGTCACACCGTCACGGAGAGTGAATGTCCACTCCGTCCCGTCGGCGCTCGTCTCCCACTTCTCGGCGATCTGTGGCGAAACTCCGAGATCATAGTCCCACCAGACGAGCCCCGGCATCACGACGTTCCCGATGAGGCCTGCTGCAGCAGCCGTTAGATTGTGGGGCTCCAGGGACGGCGGCTCCTCCACCACCGCGACGTTGAGGACGACACCATCACCACTACTACTCGATTCCGAGCTCGAAGCGGGGGTTGACTCGCTCGTGGCGGGGGG
>Ga0207873_1000797_pt1 | contig 32985 bp, 21 predicted proteins | sample BGWIniCompost_FD_187373 | JGI IMG/M metagenome (GOLD analysis project Ga0207873, IMG submission 187373) | Cellulose adapted compost microbial communities from Newby Island Compost Facility, Milpitas, CA, USA - BGW Initial Compost (SPAdes)... ... | reverse complement strand
ACCGTCTCGCTCGAGGCCCGCCGCACCGCGTAATACAGGGCGACCTCCGCCCCCTCCGGGAAGGTCGGCACCGGCGCGTCGAGGAGGGTGGCTCGCTCGGTCGGCGAGAAGAGGGGCGATTTCAACATGTTCAGCACGAGGGCCCCGATCGGGAGCCCCATCTCGTCCGCCAGGGTGTGGGCGAGCTCCAGGGTCTCCGTCACGGGGAGCTCCTCCGCCAGGCTGACCAGCACCATGGCCGACTGGGCGGGATCCGTGAGGGTCGCCCAGGCCGCCTCGGCGTCGGCCCGGAGCCGCCCCCCGGGGGCCACGTCCATGATGACCCGCGGCACCCGGAGCACCTCCATGCCGTGACCCGTCGCCGGGGCGTCGAGCACGACCACGTCGAAGGAGCTCTCCGACCCCTCCTTGCCGCTCCGCTGCTGCTCCCCCGAAGCGCCGCCGCTGAGGAACCAGGCCTTCCCCAGCAGGGCCCACTCCCGGAGCCCCGGAACGCCCCGGAAAAACCCTCGGACGTAGCGGTTGTCGAACAGCGTGTCGTAGAGGAGCCGGCTCTTCAGGACCATGAGCCCGTACTCGCGCATGGCGTCCTCGGGATCGATGTGCACGGCGTACAGGTTCGGGCGCACCTCGACGGGGGTGTTCCCGATGGCGGGCACCCCGAGCAGGCGGGCTGCCTTCTCGGTGCCCGTCGGGACGACGACGAGGGTGCGTCGCCCCGCGGCCGCCAGGTGGGCCCCCAGGGCGGCGCTCACGGTCGTCTTGCCGACGCCGCCTTTGCCCGTCACGAAGATGAAGCGCTGATTTTCGAGCAAAGCTCCCTCATCGGGGTCAGTGAGAACGTCCGCATGCGGACACGCGTTGAGTATTGCATGTTCTCCTGCAACAAAGCCCCCATGAACCCCCTCACGCCGCCCCCCGGGCAGGGCACTCGTGAACCGTCGGGAGCCTCACGGCGCACCCCGCGCTCGAGGCGCGCTCACCTCGTCGTCACTGGCTGCGGACTCGCCGCGGCGCTCGCGCTGCTCGGCGCTTGCAAGAGCGAGGGCTCCTCTCCTCGACCGAGCGGCGGGGCCACGTCCGGCGAAAACGAGTCCGGCAAGAGTAGTTCATCCAACGAGAACAGGGCCAACGAGAACGGGGCCAAGGAGACCTCCGCCGCGTCGCAGGAGCCCTCGGGTCCCCTCGGCCACGCGCTGCCCGTCGGCCCCCCCCTGACGATCCTTCCGGGCCAGGGCATCGGCCCCATCCGCTTCGGCGCGACCTTCGCCACCGTGGAGCGGCACATGCAGAACCCCTGCGACGAGCGCACGGAGACGAAGTGCGTGTACGTCAAGCAAGCGGTGGAGTTCACGATGAAGGACGGCGTCGTCGCGCACATCCAGTTGCACCGCCGCGATCGTCCCGCGGGCAAGACCGCCGACGGCAAACCCCGCTACTTCGGCAGCTATTACGGCGGGCTCCCTCCAGAGATCGTGATGGGGCTCCACAAGCACGTGGCCGTCGCCGAGCTCCGCCCGGCCGATCGCGTCGAGGTCCTGCCCCAGCCCGACGCCAACGGCACCGTCGAGCGCCACCACTACCCGGGGCTGATCGTCGAGTACGACCGCATCGCGAACGGGAACACGGTGCTGGGCGGCTTCCAGATCCTGCCCGCGGAGGATCCGAAGAGCCCCGCTCTGACGGGAGAGGAGCTCGAAGCGGCCCGCCAGAAGGCGGGGACCGTGGGCACGCGCGACGGCGCTCCCTCTCCCTAGGAGGACCGGACGCACCGGACGGGGCCGAGCGGCGGACGAAGCCAGAGCCCGGACGGGGCCGCGGCGGAACCGAGGTATACTCGCGGGTCGAGCACCCGATGCGCGGCACCAAGGATGACCTGGCGACGGAGATCCCCGATCTCGTGGTGGAGCCCCCCACCAAGCCCGCCGCGACGGCGACGGCGACCACCGCGCCCGCTTTCCTGGAGCTCGATCTGGGCCCTCGGGAGAGCGGCCCGCCGATCTTCGGTGACACGGCGCCGCTTCCGGAGCTGGATCCCTTCGGCAGCGACGACGCCAGGGCGCCCCTCGCCTTCTCCGGCGACACCTCCTTCGAGCTCGTCGATGGAACCATCGATGGCGCCTTCGAGCTGGGTCTCGAGCTCGAGCCCCTGGCCTGCGCGCCACCAGGAAGCGCTCACGGGGCCACGGGGCAGATTTCCGAGGGAGCGCCGGCGGCGTCTCCGCCTCCATGGCCGACGGGCGTCACCCCCAGGGACGAGGAGCTGCCCGTCGTGCCCGAGGAGATCCGCAGCCTGGCCGGCTTCGGGGCCCCGCCCTCCTTCCTTTTCGCCACGCCGATCTACGCGCTCCGCGTGTGGAGGCGGCGCCGCGCCCTGGGCGTGCGCGTCGCGGAGGCCCGGCGCGCCCTCGGTGCGCTCGAGAAAGAGCGCGACGAGCGGGTCATGCACGTCGCCGAGACGGCGCGCGCGCGCCTCGAGGGGGACGCCCGTCATCACACCCTGATGCTCGAGCTCCGCGCCCATGAGGCTGCCATCGCCGAGGGGGAGGCGGCGCTGAGCTCCTCCGCCGCGGAGCTGGAGGAGCGGACGAGGGAGCTCGAGCGGCAGCTCGACGAGCTCGCCGAGACCCTCCGGGACCAGGGCGCGTCCGTCGACCGGGCGCGCGACGAGGTGCGGGCGATCGAAGGACGTCTGGAGCGCGTCGAGGGACGCCACAAGCGGATCGAGATCGAACGCCGCGCGCTCCTGGACGTGGCCCGCCGCAAGCTCGGCCCCGCCGGGGGGGCCCTGCCTCCCGAAATGGTCGGGCCCCTCGCGGAGCTGGACGCGCGCGAAGCGGCGCTGCGCCCGGAGCTCGAGGAGGCACGCGCGACCCTCGAAGCCGCCCGCGCGCGGCGCGACGCAGCGGTGAGCGCCCGTGAACTCACCCACCAGCGCGCCCTGGAGGTCCGCGCCCGCAGAGACGCCTTCACGAATCGTCGGACCCAGGAGCTCGCGGGGCCGACCCGCGCCCTGGAGGAGGCGCGTGCGCGACGCAGCACGGCCCTCGTCGAGCTGGGACGCGCGGTGCTCGCCCAGCGGGGCCACGTCCCCGTCGACGAAGCGCTACTGGAGCCGCTCCGTGTTTTGGATGCGCAGGTGCGCGTCGCGGCCGCGGAGCTGCAACGGCTCCGCCTGGCCCGCGCCGCCTACGACGGGCCCGCCGCGCGCCGCGGCGCGTGGATCCTGGGACTGGGCGCGGTCGCAGCGGGGCTCGGCCCGTTCCTCCTGTGAGCCTGACCGGAGCGACGCTCCTCCCGTGAGCCTCCGGAGCTCGACGGAGCTCACAACGGCAAATTGCCGTGCTTCTTCGGCGGGAGCTGGGCGCGCTTCGTGCGGAGCACGTCCAGGGCGCGACCCAGACGCATGCGCACGAGGCGCGGCGGGATCACCTCGTCCACGAAACCGAGGGACGCGGCGTGGTAGGGGTTGGCGAAGCGCTCCCGGTACTCCGCCACGAGCCGCGCCCGCTCCGCCACGGGATCCTCCGCGCGCTCCAGGGCGCGACGATGGATGATGTTCACGGCGCCCTCGGGGCCCATCACGGCGACCTCCGCCGTGGGGAACGCCAGGTTGAGATCCCCGCGGATGTGCTTGCTGCTCATCACGTCGTAGGCGCCGCCGTAGGCCTTGCGGGTGATCACGGTGAGCTTCGGGACCGTGGCCTCGCAGTAGGCGTAGAGCAGCTTCGCGCCGGACGTGATGATGCCCCGGTGCTCCTGGTCGACCCCCGGGAGGAAGCCGGGCACGTCCACGAAGGTCACCAGGGGGATGTTGAAGCAATCACAGAAGCGCACGAAGCGCGCGGCCTTCTTGCTGGCGTCGATGTCGAGCACGCCGGCGAGGTGCGCGGGGTTGTTCCCCACGACCCCGACGGGGCGTCCGCCGATGCGAGCGAAGCCGACCACGATGTTGCGGGCGTAGTGCTCATGGACCTCGTAGAGATCCCCGTCGTCGATGACGTGCCGGATCAAATCCGCCATCCGGTAGGGCCGATCGCTCTCCGTGGGCACGAAATCGTCCAGCACCGTGAGGTCCCGATCGAGGGGATCCGTGGTCGCCCGCACCGGGGGATCCTCGGCGTTGTTCGGGGGCAGATAGCTCAAGAGCCGTCGGATCCCCGCGAGCACCGCGCCGTCGTTCGGCGCCACGAAATGGCACACGCCGCTCTTGCTGGCGTGGGTCAGGGCGCCCCCGAGCTCCTCCTTGGTGACCTCTTCGTGGGTGACGGCGCGCACCACGTCCGGTCCGGTGACGAACATGTAGCTCGTGCCTTCGCTCATGAAGACGAAGTCCGTGAGGGCCGGTGAGTAGACGGCGCCGCCCGCGCTGGGCCCCAAAATGGCGCTGATCTGCGGGATCACCCCGCTCGCCAGGGTGTTGCGCCAGAAGATCTCCGCGTAGCCGCCCAGGGACTCCACCCCCTCCTGGATGCGCGCGCCGCCGGAGTCACACAGGCCGATGAGGGGAGCGCCCACGCTCAGGGCCTGGTCTTGGATCTTCATGATCTTGGCGGCGTGGGCCCCGCTCAGGGAGCCGCCGAACACCGTGAAGTCCTGGGCGAACACGTACACCAGGCGCCCGTCGACGGTGCCGTGCCCCGTGACCACGCCGTCGCCGAGGATCTTCTGGTCGGCCATGCCGAACTCGGTGCAGCGGTGGGTCACGAATCGATCGAGCTCGACGAAGCTCCCCGGATCGAGGAGCTGATCGATGCGCTCCCGCGCCGAGAGCTTCCCTGCTGCGTGTTGTTGGGCGAGCCGCGCTGCGCCGCCACCTTCCAAAGCCGCCTGGTCCAGGCTCTCGAGCCGGGCCATCCGCGGATCCTTCGTGTCCGTCATTCGCCCCCGAGTGTAGTCCCGGACGACGGGACACGGCGACCTCCGCGCCTCGCAAGGATCTCACGGCGGACTCCCTGGCGGGCCGGCGCCTCCCCGTGTCAGTCTCCGCCCCATGGCAACCGTCACGTTCAAAGGCAACCCCGTCCACACCTACGGCGACCTGCCCGCCGTCGGCTCCACCGCGCCGGATTTCGAGCTCGTCGCGAAGGATCTGTCGGAGAAGCGCCTCGCCGATTTCAGCGGCAAGAAGCGCGTGCTCACGATCAACCCGAGCTACAACACCGGCGTCTGCCAGGCGACCGCGCGCAAGTTCAACGAGAAGCTCGGGGAGCGCAAGGACGTCGTCGTGTTGGCGATCAGCGCCGATCTGCCCTTCGCGCAGAAGGGGTTCTGCGAGGCGGAGGGCCTCGACCACGTGGTGCCGCTGTCCACGTTCCGCTCCAGCTTCGCGGAGGACTACGGCGTGAAGCTCGAGGATGGTCCCCTCAAGGGACTCACCGCCCGCGCCATCGTGGTGCTCGACGAGGAGGGCAAGGTGCTCGCCAGCGAGCTCGTCTCCGAGATCACCAACGAGCCCGACTACGACAAGGTGCTCGCCGCCCTCGGCTGAGCCCGGCTCAGGATCCTCCGCGCCGCACGCCGCGCACCGCGCAGACCGCAGGGGCGCGGCGGCGCCGGCTCACGGAGGACGATCGCAGAGACGCGCAGGGCCCCCGCCCAGGTCCGCAGCCGCAGACGCCACTCGATGGGCTCCGCGGAGAGCCGACGCGCCCGCTGGCGACGACCTCAGAACTCCAGCTCCGTCGACAGGAGCAGGGTGCGCCCCCGCTGGACCAGCGCGCGCTGCGGGAGCTCGTGGCTCACGGGGAGGAGGTACGTGGAGTCGAAGGCGTTGTAGAGCCCTGCGTTCCAGCGCAGACCCGTGCGCGCCTCGTAGCCGCTCACGACGACGTCCCACAGCGCGAAGGCCTCCGTGCGCCCCTGGGGCTCCTCCAGGACGGTCTCGAAGCGGTCGTGGCTCCCCGCCTGCACCGTGAGCCGTGAGCCGAGGGTCAGGGCCCGGCCCAAGAGGGGGACGGCGCCCTTCAGGGCGATCATGTGGGGCGGCACGTTCGCGACCCGCCGGAGCTCCTCGGCGCTCTGAAAGGCGAGCCAGGAGGACATCCGCTCGTCCTCGAGGAACCGGGCCGCCTGCAGGGTGTACTGGCCCTCCAGCATCCACCCCTGCCTCCACTCCCGCCGCACGGACAGCTCCAGGCCCGCCGTCGCCAGGGGATGGGGCGAGTTCACGTAGGACAGGGGCTGGGTGGCCGTGCCCTCACCCCGGGTCACGATGAGATCCGTCGTACGCGTGGCGAAGACGGACCCCGAGACCTGCACGGTCTGCGAGAGGCGATGCGCGTGCTCCACCTCCAAGGATAGCACGCTCTCCGGCTCCAGGCCGGGGCTCGCCACCTGGGTGAACCCGCCGTCGTTGTAATAGAGCTCGTAGATGCTCGGCGCGCGGAACGCCTTGCCCACGAGGAGCTTGGTGTTGCCGCCCGCGTAGGGCTGCCCGATCACCGCGACGCGGGGGTTGAGGGAGCTCCCGAAGGTCGAGTAGGCGTCGAGGCGCGCGCCGCCCGAGACGCGGAAGCGATCCCGGCGGAGATCGATCATGCCGTAGGCGGCGCCGACCCGCAGGGTGCGATCGGGCTCGTCCAGGAGGATGGCGCGCTCGTCGCGGGCGAACTGTTCGACCTGGAAGTGGTGCTGCCCCTCACCCCCGAAGGTCACCTGCACGTTCTCGGAGGCGTCGTAGACGAAGCGCTGCTCGAGCCCCACCCACGAGCCCCGGAAGCGGTCGACCTCCAGCCCACCGGCGGCGACCTCCCGCGGGAAGAAGCCGTCGTAGCGGTAGTGGTTCAGGTGCACGCGCGTGAGGCTCTGCAGAGCGCCGAAGGTCGGCTCCGCCCGCACCTCGACGAAGGCGCGGCTGTCCCGCTGCCGGGCGCGGGGATCCCCGGGCAGGGTCTCGAACCACCCCGTCGGCTGGTGCTTCTCGTAGCTGTGGGCGAACCACTGAGCGGTGAGCCAGCGCCAAGTGTAGCGCCCCTGCACCGTGCCCGCGTCGAAGGCGTCCGCGCTGCGCGGGATCGTGGAGGCGGGCGTCGACCCGTCGCCGTCGAGGACGAGCTCACGTCCCTGACCGCGGGCTCCCGCGGCGCTGATCCACACCTGGGAGTCCTCGCCGAGGATCGCTTCGCCCCGCAGCCGCACGCGGCCGACCCCGTCGTGGACGGCGGACACGCCCACCTCCCCGCCCAGATCGCGGGTCGCGGGGCGGGTGACGACGTTGACGACGCCCGCGAACGCGTTGGTCCCGTACAGCACCGAGCCGGGGCCGCGCACCACCTCGATGCGCTCCACGTCCGCCAGGTCCGTGCGCGCGTCGTAGCTGACGTAGCTCGAGCCGACCCAGTTGTCGTTCGTGGGGTGCTCGTCCTGCAGCACGAGCACGCGGTTGCCGTAGCTGCCCAGGCGGCCCAGTCCCCGGAACCCGAGGGACGCGTAGGCCCGGTCGTCCCACGCGTACACCCCGGGCAACCCGCGGACCGCCTCGGCGATGGTCGGGTAGGCGAACAAGAGCAGCTCTTCCCGAGGGATGATGCTGACGGAGCTCGGCGCGTCCGCCACGGCCTCCGTGCGGCGGGAGGCGGCGTTCACCTCCTCGAGGCGCGCCAGCTCGACGCGGACCCGCTCCTCGCTCCCCGCCTCGACGCGCACCTGGCGCTCCACGGGCACGTAGCCGCGCAAGCTCACGCGCACGTCGTGGACGCCGATGGGGAGGCGCACGAGCGCGGGCGTGTAGCCGTGGGGCGCGCCGTCGATCTCCACCAGGGCGCCGCTCTCCTCCGCCTCGACGAGGATCGCCCCGCGCTGGACCTCCAGGGTCGGCCGCACCCAGGTGCGGCCCTCGGCGCGCACCTCCACGAGCGTCTCGTAGGGACGATACCCCTCCCGTTCGACCCGCAGCACGTGCTCTCCCGGCGGCACGGCCACGTCGCAGGGGACGCGGCACTCCTCGAGGGTCACCCCGGCGACCCGCACCGTGGCGCCGCGCACGGAGTCTCCGTGGAGGGTCACCCGGCCCAGGATGGGGTCGAGGTCGATCTCGAGGCGGCGCGTCTCCCCGAGGGCGATGTCGTCCACCTCCACGACGCGCGGCTGGTACCCGGGGCGCTCGACGATGAGCGTGTAGCTCCCTGCCGCCAGCCCGAGGGACTGGGGGGTGGCGCCGGTGGGCCCGAGATCCTTGCGGCCCAGGTAGATGGCGGCCCCGGGGGGCTGGGTGATCACCTCGACGACGGCCACCTTGCCGATGAGCCGCTGCAGCGCATCGTGGACGTGCCGACGCCGGTCCTCGTCCGATTCGCCGATGAGCGCGCGGGTGAAGTGACGGTAGGCCTCGGGGTAACGCCCCAGCTGCTCGTAGCTGCGGGCGACGTTGAAGGTCACGTTCCGGTTGGGCACGAGCCGGTTGCAGGCCAGGAAGCGCTCGAGGGCGAGGCGATAGTCTTCCGCTTCGAACGCCTCTCTGCCGAGCTGGAACAGCAGCTCCGCCTCGTCCGCCAGGTCGTTGGCGCGGGCGGTACGGGGCGCGAGCACCGTGGCCGTGGCGAGGGCCACGACAAGCCCGGCAGTGACCGCGCGCGCCATCACGGCGACAGGGCGGCCCAGCGCGGCGACGGGGCGGCCCAGCGCGGTGACGGGGCGGCCCAGCGGGCGTCCACGCCGGCGATGACGCTCCTCCGTCGGCGACGAGCCCGAACCACGAGGGGACGACGACGTGAGCCGAGGGCACATGGGGCGTGGCGGAAGCGAAGGGGACCGGAGGCCGGCTCCAGGGCGGAGGAGCGGGAGGGAGGCCCGCGCACTCTAGCGCTGGGTGCGGATTCCCGGATCGTCGTTTCGCGGGGGCTGACGGGTCGGGGAGGCGGTGGCGCCGGACGTGGGTCGGGGAGCGGGGCGCGGCGCAGCGGAAGGGCGCGGTGGGGTGGGGGGGCGCGGTGGGGTGGGGGGGCGCGGCGCAGCGGTGGCCGGCCCTGTGACGGTGCCCTTTGGGGGCGCTGCGGGCGCGCCGGATTCGACGACGGGGTCGACGACGGGATCCACGGCGCCGGATGCAGCGGGCGTCGCGGGGATCAGCTGCACCCGGAGCTCCCGATCGCGCTCGAGGGGCGGCTCCTCGAGCGCGAACGGGGCGTGACCCTCCAATTGCAGGCGCAGACGCGGCGGCGGCGCGCCCCGGGGAACCTGCACGTCGAGGGGAGTCCGTCCCCGCACCCGGTCCCCTTCCCACACCTCCGCCCCCGCAGGTACGGAGTCGACGCGGAGGGTCACGAGGGCCGCGGGCGCCCTTTCCCCGGGAGCGGAGCCGGGCGGCGGTTCCTGCGCAGGGCTCCCCGACGGGCTCCCCGACACCGCAGCGTCCTTGGAGGCCGCAGGGCTCCTCGACGCCGCGACGAACCAGAGCCCACTCGAGGCCCCGGCCACGAGCAGCAACGCGGCGACCACCGCTGCCCGGCGTCGCCCGGGCGCGGTCTCCTGGGGCGCCGCCAGGGTGCGCGTCACCGAGTCGCTCGGGTGGCGGCCGCTCGGAGGGTGGAGCGCGGCGGCAGGGGCGAGGCCCTCCGCGGGCAGAGACAGGGCGGCGCCGTCTCCAGGGGGCGGATCGCGGGCGCCGTCGGCAGGCTGGAACTCCAGGGCTCCTGGGGGGCGGCTCGGGCGGGGCCCGCTGTCGCGCAGCGCCAGCGCCTCGTCGGACAGGAGGGCGAACGACAGCGGCCCCTCGGGCCGAAAGGGACGGAGCGCCGCGCACAGCTCGAGGGCGGAGCCGAAGCGGAGCGCCGGATCCTTCTGCAGGCAGCGATCCAGGACCGCGAGGAGCTCGGGGGGCGCGTCGTCGCGGTCGACGGGGGGCGGCGGATCCGCCGCGATGCGCGCGCACACCGCGGGCATCGTCTCTCCGTCGAAGGGAGGGCGGCCGCTCAGGAGCTGATACAGGATCACGCCCAGGGACCAGACGTCGCTGCGCGGGTCCACCTGTTTGGAGTCGCGCACCTGCTCCGGCGACATGTACAGGGGCGACCCCACGACGTTGCGCGTGCGGGTGAGCTGGACCTCTCCGTCGACGCCGCCCTCGACGAGGGCCTTGGAGATGCCGAAGTCCAGCACCTTGACGCAGGCGGTCCCGTCGCGACGCCGCGTCAGGTAGAGGTTCGACGGCTTGAGATCCCGGTGGATCACGCCCGCTGCGTGGGCGTCCACGACGCCGAGAGCCGCCTGGTAGACGCACTCGACCGCGTGGGGGACGACGAGCTTGCCGTGCCGCTCCAGCACCCGCCCGAGGTCTTCGCCGAAGAGCCGCTCCATCACGAGGAACGGCACACCGTCGTCGAGGGTCCCCACGTCGAAGGTGCGCACGACGTGATCGCTCTCGAGGGAGGCGGCGAGCTGCGCCTCGCGCATGAACCTCGAGACGGACTCCGGCTCGTCCCGAGACTGCGGGTGGAGCACCTTCAGGGCGACCACTTGCCCGAGCTGCTCGTGGCGCGCCGAGAGCACGGTGCCCATGCCTCCCACGCCGAGGAACCGCTCCACGCGGTACTTGCCCGCGACGAGCTCACCGATGCCCGGCAGACGGCCTTCCCCTCCCAGAGACGGACGAAGGTCCTGCTGCCGCTCACCCATGGGGAATCATCTCCGAGTCGGGGCCCAGAGCATAGTCCCCGCGCGATCCCGGACCAATCGACCCTCACCAACCGGGAGCCAGGAACATGTCGAGGACGGCGCGGCGGGCGGAGCAGGTCCACACCCGCTACACCCGCTGAACCCCTGCTCAGAAGCTGAGGAGGACGCCTGCCTTTCCGAAGCCGCCGGAGAGGGAGAGCTCGCCGAGATCCACGCTGCTCGCCCGCTCGGGGGCGCCGCTCGTCGGGCGGAGGAGGAGGTTCTGCGTGGCGGACCAGCCGTAGCCGCCTTCGACGAAGAACCACAGGCGCTCTCCAGGCTGGCGGCCATCGGGGTCGCCGAGCAGCCGCGCCGCGACGCCCAGGGCGACGTCCGTGCTGACCACCCAGGTCTTCGCCTCGTGACCGAAGGATTGCCGCGGCGCGTCGAGGTGCGCGTTGGTGTGGGTCGCTCCCGGCGCCAGGCGGCCGTAGCCGTAGAGCCAGTGCAGCGCGTGGTAACGGCCTTCCAGGGCGACGCTGAGCCGATGCGCCGAGTAGCGGCTCTCGGCGCCCCGCACCGACGCGCTCTTGGAGCCGAACTCCCAGAACCCGAGCGCCGCCACGCTCCAACGATCGCTCCGGAACACGCCGCGCCCGATGCCCACGCTCAGCTGCGTGAAGGCGTCGTTCTCCGCGAAGGCGTCGTAGCCGTCGCTCGGGATCCAGGAGTTGCGCAAGCCCACCTGGACCTCCCAGCGCAGCTGGTGGTGGGTGAAGGGCACGGTCTCCGGATCCGGTGGGGGCTCGATCGAGACCTCCGTCGTCGCGGGGAGGGGGTAGCGGCGCGGCGCGGCGGGATCGTCCGTTTCCTGCGCGGGGTCGGTGTCCGCCGTCGCGGCGCCCGGGGCCGTCGCGGGGGCGCCGTCGGTCGCTGTGGGAGCCGGAGAGCCCTCGGCAGCGGCGCCTTCGGCGGTCTCGGGGGCGTCCTCCAGGGTCCAGCTGGGATCCTGGGGCGGTTCATGTGCCGGGGGCTGCGTCGCGGGCGCGGTCGGCTCGCCGGGCTCTGCTCCTTCGGCGGACGGCGCGGGCTCGGATCGAACGGGCTGGACCGCCGGAGCCGGGGCCGACGGAGCGGGTTCGGGTTGCGCGGGTTCGGGTTGCGCGGGTTGAGCGGGTTGAGCCGGCTGGGCCGCGGCGCCCGAGGCCACCAGCAGGGCCGCGATGCAGCCGAGACCGCTCAGGGTACGAGCCGAAGCTCCGCGGATGTAGTGCACCTTGCTCACAGTCCCTCCAAGTACAAGCCGTCGAAGAAGCGAGAGTCCGCGGAGTCCGGGGACTGGGCGTCGAGGAGCGTCACCGACGCGCGGCCGGAGCTGCCGTCGGTGCCGTGCAGCACCAGGGCGGCGCGCCCCGACCCTCCGCGCCGGATGTCGTGCACCCGACTCACCCCGAGCCGCACGCTCAACGCGGTCGGATGCAGATCCGTCAGCTCCACGCTCGAGAGCTCACCGCTCCCCTCGCGATACGCCCACAGGCGCCCGCCATCCGGGGCGACCGTGACCTCGAAGCCCTGCTGCCGCGTGAGCATGGGGAACGTCTGTCGCTTCTCGAGATCCAGGATGAAGAAGCGATCCGCGTTCTCGCTCGAGAGGAGCTTCAAGTGACGGTTCGGCGCCGGCACGTCGATGACGGCCCCCACCGCGAGATCGAGATCGTTCGCGTCGATGCTGCGGTAGGGCGTGCCGCTCGTCTGCCCCAGGGACCAGAACGCGATGCCGCGCGCGTCCTTGCTCCAGAGCAGGGCCACGTCGCCGCCGACGGGCGGCGAGCTCACGGCGTCCGTGATGCGCGTCATGCTGCTGTACGCCACCGGAAAGGTCACCGTCTCGGTGGCCGTCGTCTCCGGATCCACGAGCGTCGCTTGCTTGCGCGTGGGCACCAGCGCCGCCAGGCGGAGCCCGCCGTCCGTGCGCACGAAGTCGATGGCCGAGGGCACGCCCCCCGCGTCGACGATGTTCGGCGTGATCGTGAACTCGCGATCGCCCGACGCCGCTCCCAGATCGAGCAGGACGATGTCCGACTCCCCTTGGAGCCGCACCGCGAGGCGGGCGTCTCCCGGCTCGTCCGGATCGCCGTCGTCGAAGACGACCTGCGCCGGCCGCGTGGACTTGCCCTCCTCCGTCTCCGGCAGCTTCACGGTGATCTCGGAGCGGTCCAGATCCGAGAGATCGACCAGGGTGATGTCCCGATCCGTCCGCACCACCAGGAAGCGGCGCGCCGAGCCGGAGGGCAGGGTGAGCGGATCGGTGAACACGAGCTCGAGGGGGAACCCGCCGAAGCTGCGGATCGTCTTGGAGCGCCGCGTGACGCCGTCCTCCAGGGAGAACAGGACGATCTCGTTGGGGTTGGTCACCGTGCTGTCCGCCTCGTAGGCGGCGATCCACTCGCCCTGAGGGTCGATGGCGAGCTTCGAGAGCGGATCGTCGAGGTCGAAGGAGCTCTCCAGCTTGGGGCGCGTGCCTCCATCGATGACGATCAGCCGCGGGCGTTCGTCGTCGGGGCGGTACCTCGGCTGCTCACCCTTGGACAGCACGAACATGCGCCGTTTGTTGGGGGAGACGGCGACGGCGGTGACGTTCTTTCCGACAGGGATGGGCGTGACGTCGATCTCGTGAGCCGCCGGCGAGGTCACCAGCAAGAAGCGATCGAGCGCCGCGTCCTGCAGCGCGACCGCGCCATGCAGGCCGTAGCTGGTCGTGCTCTCGTAGCTCGCTTCCCAGCGCGCGTCGCGGCCGCCGCACGCAGCGAGCAGCACTCCCCAAGCAATCCAGGTCTTTTTCATGTCACTCCACGACTTTGGAGGCCAGCTCGAAGCCCGTGAGGGTACGGGCGGTGGCGCTGGCGAAGTTCAAGACGGTCACGCGCCCCTCTGGGTGGGACTGCGCCACGTAGCCGAGGCCCTGCTCACCGAGGATGCCCACCGCCGTGGGCGGGCTCGACAGGCGCACCTTGTCGAGCCGTCCCGAAGCCATCTCGATGAGGTGGCTCTCGAAGATCCCCGCGGCGCCATCGCGGGTGGTCACCAGCGCGTAGTCGGCGCTCACGGCCACCTGATGCACGGGCGCGGCCGTGGCCTCGACCCGCGGGAACCGCGGCTCCCGCAGGGACACCACCGCGAAGGAGCCCGGGTTGGTGCTCTGGGCGCCCTTGCCCATGAGCACGACGGCGTGATCACCGCCCGTGGTCGTGCGCACGCTCAGCACGGGCCCCTTCACGTCCACGGTGCGGGTCTCGAGATAGGTGTCACCGGCGCGGAGATCGGCGATCACGACGCGTCCGCTGTCGAGGGCCGTCGTGTAGAGGGCGGCGACGTCCCCGTCGGGGCTCAGCGCGACGCTCCCGAAGATTTCACCCGGGACCGTCGCCACGTCGACCTTGGCGGGATCGGCGAAGGCCGCCTCCACGTCGAAGACGGCGATCTGCCGCTTCTCCCGCACCACCGCGACGGCGCGCCGCCCCTCCGCGTCGAGCTCGAGATCCGTCACCGCGCCGCCGAGCTGCACCTCCGCGGGAGGCGAGCCATCCAGGGGGAGGATGCTGACCACCGGCTCCCCCGCGCGCCGCACGAGGGCGTACTCGCCGCTCGGCGTGACGGCGACGCCGCGGCCGCTGGCGCTGCCGAGATCGATCCAGCCCGTGGAGACGGGGCTGCTCCCCCACAGGTCGACCAGGCTGATGCCCGCCTCGGAGACCACGATCAGCTCCTCTTCCCCGGCGGAGTAGGACAGCGCCGACGGGCGATAACCGACGGTGAGCCGGTGGGTCACGGGCGGCTCGACGCCGAGATCAACCACGGTGATGTCCTGCAGACCTTCGGTGGGATCGAGGCGCTCGTCGGGCTCCTCGGCGCTCCACGCGGTCGCCCAGCGTCCGGAGGGCGACACCGCCCAGCGGTTGGCGCGGTGGGCGATGGGGAAGGTGCGGTCGGTGATCTTCCTGCCCTTCAGGCGGAACCAGGTCGCGTCCCCGCTGCCGACGTTGAGCACCAGGGCGGAGCTCACGTCGTCCTCCGCTGGCACCGCGGCGACGTAGGTGGGGCGAAACCCTCCGTCGAGCACCCGCACCTCGAAGTCCGTGGCGTCGATGAGCGCCACGCGGCTGCTCTCCGGGTTGACGAACCACAGGTGCTTCCCCGTGACGACGGGCGCGCGGAAGACGCTGAGATCCTTCTCCTCTTCGGGGAGCTCCGGGACGGCCCCGCCATGACCGCCTCCCGGGGGCAGGTAGTCACCATCCCCCGAGCCGTTGCCGTTCCCGTCGCCGAGCGAAGGAGGCCAACCTCCGCCGCTGCTTCCTCGACCGCCAGCAGCGTCCTCGGAGCCGCAGCCCAGGGCGATCCCCAGGACCAAAGCGACGGCGCCGACCCCCAGCTCGACGATCCGTAGTCTCGGCCGCACGTCGCCCATCACTCCACCACCTTTCCGCCGAGCTCGAAGCCCGTGAGGACCTGCGCTGCGCCGTCCTCCAAGCCAACGAAGGTCACCCGACCCTCTGGGTGCGACTGGGCCACGAAGCCCTTCCCGGCCTCGGGCACGACGCCGGAGGCCAGCGGCGTGCTCGCGAGACGGATCCGGTCGACCTGGAGCCCCGGAAAGCGCGCCAGGAGGACGTCGTGGGGTTCGTCCTCGGCCCCGACGGTCGTGACGAGCGCCCGCGGCGGATCGGAGGACAGGGAGACGAAGCGCGCGGGAGCGTCCGTCCCCTCCATCTTCGGAGGCAGATCCGCTGCGACGGGCACCAGGCTGAAGGCCCCCCGCCGAGCGCTCCCCGCCGGAGGCGTGAGCAGCACCACCGCGTGGGACCCGTCCTCCAGGAGGAAGGCGGCCCGCACCGGCGCCCGCAGATCGAGCTCACGGTGCTCGCCCGTCTCGAGGTCGACGATGGCGAGCAGGGGTGAGGCCACCGCGTTCGTGAACGCCAGGGCGTAGCGGCCATCCTGCGACAGGACGGCGCTGCCGAAGAGCCCGTCGAGCTCGTGGATCTCGTAGTCCTCGGGATCCGTGACGATGGTGTCGAGAGGCAGCACGGCGATGCGCGACGGCTCCGTCGCTGCCGGGGCGCCCGCGGCGCCCGCGGCGGGCTCCGTCGGGGTCCGCATCACGGCGACGGCCTTGGTGCCGTCGGCGCTGACGTCGAGATCCGTGACGGGCGCGGGGAGATCGACCGTGATCCGCTCGTCGCTCGCGAGGTCGACGATCAGCACGCTGCTCTCCCCCGCCATGCGCACGAACGCGAACGCGCCGTCCGGGGTGATGGAGACGTCCCGCGCCTGGTCGCCGGCCTCCTCCGGCAGGAACAGCTCGCGCTCCACCCGGGGGCCGTCCGCGTGGGTCAGGTGCAACACGGTGATGCCCGGCTGCGACACGACGTACGCCCGCTTGCCGCTCTCCTCCACCACGACCTGGCTCGGGCGATAGCCGGCGCTGAGGCGCGTGGAGACGGGCTCGTCACCGTCGAGATCGATGACGGTGAGATCCTGGAGACCCTCCGTAGGATCGACGCGGGAGAAGGCCCGCGCGTCGCTCCAGGCGATGGCGAAGCGGGATTTCGGACCGACGCGCCACGCGTTCGCGCGCGGATGCACGGGGACGGAGTGAACCGTGACCGTCTCCGCGCTCACGGGGCTGTCTTCGTCCGAGGGCAGACGGAAGATGGTGGCGTCGTCGCTGCGCTCGTTGATCACCACCGCGCCGCCGGGAAAATCACCGACCGGGGGAATCCCCGCGAGGTACGTGGGCGCGAAACCCGCCTCCAGGACCTCCACCCCGAGGGTGGTCGCGTCCACCAGGACCACCCGGTTGCTCTTCGGGTTGGCGGCCCAGAGGTAACGCCCGACCGCCGCGGGCACCTCGAAATCCTCCTCGAGCTCCTCTTCGGGAGGGAGGGGACCCTCTCCCTGGGTCGTCCCTCCCGTCCCGCTGTTGCCTGGGTCCCCCCAGCTCCCCCCAGGATCACCACCCACACCAGCGGCGTCTTCTTGAGCGCCGCAGGCCCCAGCGACGATGAGGACCAGCGCGCTGTAAAAGCTCCCGAAAAGCAAACGACGTTTCAAGCTTCCGTCCCCGGTGTTCCCCGACGGAGCCGTCGAGGGGAGAAAAGGCGAGTTCGGAAACGTATTAGCAAACTACGGGCCAATCATGGACCGGGACCCTGCAAAAGCTGCTTTTCGGGGGAATAGCCGATAAATTCGTGGGGGCTGACCCGCAGGGCCCTGCCCGCCGGGGCGCGCCACGTCAGCGCTCCGCGGTGGTCTCCGTGATCGATGTGTCACGGCGTGCCAGTGAAGCGACTGTGTCACACCCCGTAGGGCGAGGGACCCCATGCATGCCGTCGTCAGGAGGCCGCGGGGACCTCGGGGATCGCGCCGGGCGCGGCCTCCGGGATCGCAGCGGGCGTCCCCTGATCCTGCGCGGGAGTCGTGGCGTCGGGCGCAGCCGTTGCGCTGGAGACCACCGGCGCGCTGGGGTGCGCGGCCGGGGTGGGCGCCGCCGCGGTGAAGCTCTGCCGGGCGAGCTCCGTCCCGTCCTCGAGGTGGACCACCGCCTCCCAGGCGCCCCCTTGCTTGATGTTCTGGGTGCGCGCCCAGGTGCGGTAGCGGGGCGAGGAGGCGGGCACCTCCAGCTTCACGAAGCCGACCTTCCGACCACTGGAGTGCTCGAAGGTGACCACGATGTGCGCGGGCTCGCCCCCCGGGTTGGCGGCCTCGACGAAGGCCGTCAGGGGCTCGCCGGGCTGCGCCTCACCCGCCAGGGCGACGGGCTCGCGGTTCTCCACCGCCGTGGCGATCACGAGGCGCTTCACCTCGGGGGGAGTCGCGGCGGCGGCGGTCGTCGCCGGAGCGGCGGAGCTCTTCGCCGGGGACGCGGTGGCCTTCGCGGCGCTCGAGGGAGCGCGCGGGCTGGGGGTGGGCTCCGACTCCGGCTCCACCACGGGGCGGGCCGTGTCGACGGCGTCGGGCCTCGGGGCGGCTCCCTGGGCGTCCGGAGCGGTCGCGCGCTGTCCCTGCTCGGCCGACACCTCCGCCACCGCGGTCGGCGTGTGCTCCTGGCAGGCGGTCCAGGTGGACAGGGCGAGCGCACCGCTGGCGAGGAAGAGCGAGCTGACGGACAGAGCACGGGGCGTGGGAGCAGACTTCATGGCGCGATTTCCTTCTTCCTTCGTGTGGATGTTCCGAGGCGTCGGGCCGCGTGGGCGGTGACCCTCGGTCTACCCACTCAGCAACCCTTGGGCCAAAGGAACGCCGAGCGCCGATCCACGGAGATCCTCGCGGCAACGGCGTCGTCAAGCTCTCGCCGACGCCTGCGCCCTGTGAGCGAATCGACACGACCCTGTGTGCCGCGGACCGCGATCGGTCTCCCGGAGCGCACGGAGCGCCGTGGAGCGCCGTCGCCACCAACGCCGTGGAGCGCGCAGCGGCGCCGTGGAACGCGCAGCGGCGCCGCCGGACCGTAGAGCGCCGTAGAGCGCCGTAGAGCGCCACTGAGCCGGCGAGCCCACCGACGGCCATGGAGCCGTAGAGCGCGCAGCGGCGCCGTCAGCCGGCGGGCGTCTCGGGGGGGGCGCCGGGATCGAAATAGTCGACCTCGACGCCGCGGTGGGTGCGCACGCGCGTGACGCCGTCACCCCGAGAGACGATCCACTCCGGTCCGATGGGCACCTTGCCGAAGCCCCCCGGCGCGTCGAGGATGAGCTTGGGCAGCGCGATGCCGCTCAGGCGCCCTTGCAGGGCGGCCATGATGTCGATGCCGGTCTGCACGGACGTGCGCAGGTGCCCTGTGCCCCGCACCGGATCCGTCTGCAGCAGGTAGTAGGGCCGCACGCGCTCCCGGACGAGCCCCCGGAAGAGCTCCGCCAGCACGTTGGCGTCGTCGTTGACGCCCCGCAGGAGCACGGTCTGGTTCATCACGGGGAACCCCGCGTCCGCCAGGCGACGGCAGGCGGCCCGAGCGTCCGGGTGGAGCTCCTTGGGGTGATTGAAATGGGTCATCACCCACAGGGGGTGGTGAGGCCGCAGCGCCTGGAGGAGCTCGTCGTCGATGCGCTGGGGCAGCGCGACGGGCACGCGAGTCGCCAGGCGGATCGTCTCCACGCTCTCGATGGTCCGGAGCTCCGCGACGAGCCGCTCCAGACGCGGGGTGGCCATCGCCAGGGGGTCGCCGCCGCTGACGATCACGTCCTTCACCTCAGGGTGGGCCCGCAGGTAATCGAGGGCAGGGGTGAGGCGCTCCAGGTTCCGGGGTCCGCCCCCTGCGCCGACCATGCGGCTCCTCGTGCAGAAGCGGCAGTACACGGCGCAACGATCCGTCACGAGCAGCAGCGCCCGATCCGGATAACGCTGCACCAGCTCCGGGGCCACCTGATGATCCTCCTCCCCCAAGGGATCTCGCAGGTCGCCCGGGGTGCTCCGCCCTTCCGCGGCCTGGGGCACCACCTGGCGCCGGATCGGACAGCGCGGATCGCTGGGGTCGACGAGGGAGAGGTAGTGGGGGGTGATCGAGATGGGGAACCCGGCCCGCTCCGCCGCGCGCGCGCCTTCCAGCTCCTCGGGAGTCAGCTGGAGGGCTCGCGCGAGGTCGTCGGCGGTGCGAGCGGCGTTCTGGAGCTGCCAGCGCCAGTCGTGCCAGCGCTCCGCCGTGGAGAGGCCCGTCGACGGGGCTCCCAGCTGGGTTCCCTGCTCGTCCTGCGAGAGCGTGAGCGACGTCATGGGGTCGTGGGTGCCTCGGGCGCCGGGGGGGACTCCGGGGTGGCCTTGGTCGCGCCGGGGCGCAGGGCCCGCACGGCCGCCTCGTCGATCTTCACCTCGAAGCGCTCCCGGAGCTGCGCCTCCAGCTGGGCCTCCCGCTCGAGGAGCCGCGCTCGCAGCAGCTCGAGCCGCACGAGGCGCTCCGCCTCCGCGTAGCTGCGGTCCTTGGCCCCGCTGAGGCCACCGAAGCGCACGACGTGGTACTGGCCCCCCGCGAACACGGGCTCGGGGGCGACGTCGCCCAGCTCCTTCAGCTCGAACACGGCTTTGCGGAGGGGCTCGAGGACGAGCGGGTTCTCCCCGCGGGTCTCTCCGGGCGCGGACACCAGCCCGAGATCCCCCGCCAGCTCCGGGGCTCCCCCCGCCTCCGTGCCCCGTCGATCCAGGCTGTGCTCCTTCGCCAGCTCCGCCCACCGAGCGCCGCTCGCTCCCTGGGCCTCCCGGGCGATCTTCTGCGCCAGCTCGCGGGTCCCCACGGCGATGTGCAGCACGCGCCGGCGCTCGGGCTCCCGGAACTCGTCCCGGTGGGCGTCGTAGTAGGCGCGCACCTCCCGCTCCGGCAGCTCCGCCGGATCGGGCAGCTCCCTGCGGATGGCCTGGCGCACCTCGTCCCGCAGGATCTCCTGGACGCGGAGCCGCGTGGCGGGCTGCCGATCCAGGCCGCGGCGCTGCGCCTCCTGGGCGAGCAGCTCCACCTCGATCATCTCGTCGAGCAGCTGCCTCCTGCGCTCCGGGGACTGGTAACGCATGCGCTCGAAGGGATCCATGCGCTCCAGGGTCTGCACGTACTCCCCCAGGGTGATCACCCGATCCCCCACCTTGGCGAGCACCGCGCGGCGCTGCTCCTCCGTCAGCTCGCCCTTCTGAGCCTGGGCGGACGGCGCGTCCCCGCCGTCCGAGGGAGCCTCGGGTTCGTCCCGGTCGCAGGAGCAGGAGAGCGCGAGCCCGCCCAGCAGGGCCGCGAGGCCCAGCTCTCGGAGGCGGCCCACCCGGAGGCGGCCCAGCTCCGTAAGGCGGCGCGGTGCCCCGAGGCGCGGTGCCCCCGACGCAGGACGTAGCGACCCGACCATGAGGCCCCCCGATTACTACGCCCGGCCGTTCGGGGCCAGGCGAACCGAAGGGCCCGCGACCATTGCAGCCCCCCCTCGGCCCGAGTACGAAGGACGCCGTGACGGACGCTGCTCTCGGTTCTCTTCGGTACAAACGGGTGGTGCTCAAGCTCAGCGGTGAGGCCTTGAGCAACAAGAACGCCGGAGGGATCGACACCGAGACCCTGCGGGCCACCGCCGAGGAGATCGCGGACGTACAGTCCACGGGCGTCCAGATCGGCCTGGTCGTGGGGGGTGGCAACATCTTCCGCGGGCTCAAGGGAGCCAGCCAGGGCATGGACCGGGCCCAGAGCGACTACATGGGCATGCTCGCCACGGTCATCAACTCCCTCGCGCTCCAGGACGCCCTCGAGCGCTGCGGGGTGCGCACCCGGGTGATGACCGCCCTGGAGATCCGCGAGGTCGCGGAGCCGTACATCCGCCGGCGCGCCATCCGCCACCTGGATCGCGGCTACGTGGTGGTGTTCGCGGCGGGCACGGGCAACCCCTACTTCTCGACGGACACGGCGGCGTCCCTGCGAGCGATGGAGATCCGCGCCGACGCCCTGTTCAAGGCCACCAAGGTCGAGGGCATCTACGACCGAGATCCGGAGCGCCACGAAGGGGCCCGGATGCTCGAGCACGTCACCTACGACCGCTTCCTCACCGATCAGCTCAAGGTGATGGACTCCACCGCCATCGCCCTGTGCCGGGAGCACGGCCTGCCCATTCGCGTCTTCAAGATGGCCCGCGGCAACATCCGGCGGGTGCTGCGCGGCGAGAACCTGGGCACCACCGTCGGCGAAGCCCTGGCCTCCTCCCGCTGAGCGTGAGCCGAGCCCGATCGGCGCACCGAAGCAGGTCAGCTCACGCGCCTCTCCCGAGGCCGCCGCGGATCGAGCACCCCGCAGAGGTCGTGCAGGGCGCCGGGAAAGCTGTGACGAGCGGCGAAACGACGCTCACGGCTTTTCCCGCAGCGCGCTCGCGCGAACGGGAGCATCGGAGGGAACATCAAAGGGAGAGCAGAGCCGTCGCGGGCGACGGATCCGCGGCGCAACACCTCGGCGCGGCACCTCGGCGCGGCACCTCGGCGCGGCACTTCGGCGCGACACCTCGAGCCCGAGGCGCGTACCCATCGAGCGCGCGAAATGATCTCCCTCTGATCTCCCCCAGACTCCGGGGTGTGCGCTTTCCCTCGGTGGGCTAAGCTGCGCGCGCAATGTGGCTCTCACTCCCCGGGTTCGGCACGCTGGTGGTGTACGGCATCCTCGTGATGGCAGCGTACACCTTCGCCATCTCCCTGGCCGCGGGGCAGGGACGCCCGCGCCTTTTGCAGTCCGCTCGACTCGGGGCCTACGCCACGTCGGCGTTGATCCTGTGCGGGGTGCTCCTGCTGGCGTACGCCTTCATCACCCATGATTTCCGGATCCGGTACGTGTCGCGTTACAGCGATCGGTCGATGTCGACCACGTACCTGTTCACGGCCCTGTGGGGCGGACAGGACGGCTCGCTGCTGTGGTGGACGTTGCTCCTCGGTGGCTACACCGCCGCCGCCGTGCGCTGGATGAAGGGCCGGTACCGGCAGCTCCAGCCCTACGTGATCGCCACGTTGATGGTGGTCGTCGCGTTCTTCGCGATCTTGATGATCTTCGCGGCGAACCCCTTCGAGCAGAACATCGCCGGGGCCAAGCCGGACGGGGACGGGCTCAACCCCCTCCTCCAGAACTACTGGATGATCATCCACCCGCCCGCCCTCTACATGGGCTTCGTCGGGTGCGCCGTGCCCTTCGCCTTCGCGGTGGCGGCCCTGGTCACGGGGCGGCTCGACAGTGAGTGGATCGTGGCCGTGCGCAAGTGGATGCTGTTCGCGTTCCTCTTCCTCAGCATCGGCAACGTGCTCGGCATGATCTGGGCCTACGAGGAGCTGGGCTGGGGCGGCTTCTGGGCGTGGGACCCCGTGGAGAACGCCGCTTGCCTGCCGTGGTTCACGGCGGCGGCCTACGTGCACTCCACCATGATCCAGGAGCGCCGCAACATGCTCAAGGTGTGGAACGTCGTGCTGATTTGCACGACCTTCATCCTGACCATCTTCGGCACGTTCCTGACGCGCTCGGGGCTCATCGCCAGCGTCCACTCCTTCGCCAAGAGCGACATCGGGCCCTACTTCACGTACTTCCTGGGGTTCTCCATCGCCGTGAGCGCGGGGCTGATCGCCTGGCGGCTGCCGCTGCTGCGGGGCCGCAACAAGATCGAGTCCCTGACGAGCCGCGAGGCGATGTTCGTCATCAACAACTGGGCGCTCCTCGGCGCGATGGTCTTCGTGCTGATCGCCACCACCTTCCCCCTGCTGACGGAGGCCATCGCCGATCGCACGGTGACCGTGGGCCCGCCCTTCTACAACAAGTGGATGGCGCCCATCGGGCTGGTGATCTTCGCCCTCATGGGGCTGGCGCCCCTCTTCGGTTGGCGCAAGACCAGCGGCGAGTCCCTGAAGAAGGCCTTCACCTTCCCCCTGGCGGTCACGGGGGTCGTCGGGGTGCTCCACGCCCTGCTGGGGTCGCGGTTCGGCTACCCGCCCATCGTGCGCTCCGCGGAGTTCGAGACGGGCGCCCTGGCGTCGGCCTTCGCGGCGGTGAGCAGCGTGCTCCCCTGGGTCACCGTGGCCCTGGCGGCCTTCAACGTCGCGGTGGTGGTCCAGGAGTTCTACCGGGGCGTCCGGGCGCGGCGCTCCTCCACCAAGAAGAAGGGCGAGCAAGAGGGTGTGCTCACGGCGCTGGTGCGCCTCGTGGACAAGAGCCGGCGCCGCTACGGCGGCTACATCGTCCACCTGGGCATCACGGCCATGTTCGTGGGGTTCGTGGGCACCGCCTGGACTCTCGAGAGCGAGGTCGCCATGGATCCGGGACAGTCCCACACCATCGGCGACTACACCCTGACCTACGAGGGGACGCGCATGTGCCCGGGGAGCCCCAAGTGCTCGCCCGCGGAGCAGGCGGAGCTCGGCAAGCGCATGCTCTTCGCGGACCTCGACGTGACGTATCGAGGGCGCTCCCTCGGCACCGTGAGCCCCGCGAAGTTCATCTACCAGAGCCCTCCGCAGACGACGACCGAGGTGGGGCTCCTGCGCGGGATGCGCGCGGACCTCTACACGGTGCTGGCGATGGCGGATCCCCAGACGAAGCGGGCCACGTTCACGTTCCACGTGAACCCCTTCGTGTCGTGGATCTGGCTGGGTCTCGGCATCCTCATGGGGGGCTGCGCCCTGTCCCTGTGGCCCGAGGTGAGCACCCAGCGGGTGGGCGCCTGGAGCTACGTGCGAGCCACCGCGGGCGCCGCGGCGGGGATCGGCTTTGCTTTTTACCTGGCCACCACTTCCGCCACGCCCTACACGGTGCCCCTACGCGAGGGCTCGATCGGGCACCTCCGCGCGACGAAGGCGGGCACTTCGTCCGCGACGCAAGAGACGGCGGCCCCCGCCCTCGGCGCTCCCTGACGTTCCTCCCCTGCTCTCTGGATCTTCATGCCCAGTGATTCTTCCCTGCGCGACCTGGCCCGCGATCGACCGGGACTCCTCCTCGGACTGGTGACCGTGATCTTGGCCTTCGGTGTGGGCTCCTTCATGGGGTTGCCCGTGGGCCTGCTCACGGGGGCGGCGCTGGTGCTGGCCGTCGTCATCGGGCTGATGTGGCAGAGCCTCCAGCACCTGTCCGGGGAGACGGAGCTGACCTTCGAGGAGGCGTTCACCCTGGCCGCGCCGACCGCCGCCGAGGAGCAGAAGCGGGCGGTGCTGCGCGCCCTCAAGGACCTCGAGTACGAGCGGAGCGTGGGCAAGATCAGCGAGGAGGATTTCGTGGAGCTGTCCGCCCGCTATCGGGCCGAGGCCAAGCGCCTCATCCTCATGGTCGACGAGACCCTCCAGGAGCGGCGTCGCAAGGCGGAAGAGCTCCTCGAAGAGCGCCTCGCCCAGCAGGGGAAGGCCCGGCAGGGGAAGAACCAGGCCGAAGACGAGGAGCCGAGCGACGCGAGCGCCGAGGAGTCGGCGGACGCCCAGTCGGCGGACGCCCCCGCGAGCGAAGGCGCCGCGCACGGCGATCGCCCCGCCGCGGAGACGACGGACACCGCGGCAGGGAAGGAGTCTCAGGACCCCCCGCCGGCGGCCGACGAGGAGCCATCCCCCGCTCGGGAGGAGAGGACTCCATGAGACGCTCCCCCGCTCTGCTCGCCGCAGCCCTGGCCCTCACGGCCTGGAGCCCGCTCCCCGCTCGCGCACAAGTGCCCGCCCAGGCGGCGCCTCCGCCGGCTCAGGCCGCTCCTCCGCCCGCTGGCGTCTCCGCGCCGGCCCAGGCGGCGGCCCCCGCGCACCCCCCGGTCGTCGCTCCGCCACCGGGGCACGCCGTGGGCACGCCCCCGCCCAAGGACTCCTCCCAACCGGATCCGTCCCTCCCCGCGGGCACCATCGAGCTCGAGGTCCTCGACGAACTGGAGCGACCCGCCCCGGGCATCCCCGTCGAGCTCCTCGTGAGCTACGAGAGCGTCGCGGAGGGCCCGAAGCACGAGACCCTCGAGCGCACCACGAACGAGCAGGGCAAGGTGCGGTTCGACTCCCTCTCCCGCGAGCTGCGCTACAGCTACTCGATCATCGCCCGGCGGGGCGCGGGCACCTATGGCGTCGCGCCGTTCCGCCTGAACGAGAACCGCGGTCAGCGGGTCCGTCTCCACGTGTTCCCGACGACGGAGGACCCGATGAAGGCCCTCGTGGGCATGCGCGGGTTCGTCTACCTGCAGCCCCGAGAGGACGTGTTCCACGTCGAGGTGCTCTTCCGCGTGCTCAACCTGAGCACCACGAGCTGGGTCCCGCGGACCGTGGTCATGCAGCTCCCCCAGGGCTTCCAGGCCTTCGACAGCAGCAAGGAGGGGGCGGCGGGCTTCGTCGAAGAGCCGGGGCGCGGGGCGCGCATGGACGGCACCTTCGCTCCGGGTCAGCACGACGTGCGCTTCACCTTCCAGGTGCCCCGGCAGGGAAAGGCCTCCCAGCGCTTCGAGCTCACCTTGCCGCCCCACGTGGCGGACCTGCGGGTGATCACCGAGGCGGCGCCGGGCATGACCCTCGACGTGGAGGGCTTCGGACCCGCCGAGGCGACCCGCGGACCCAGCGGGGACCGGGTGCTCATCACCCGCCGCGTGGCGGGGGTGGGCTCGGGGACCTTCAACGACGTGCGCATCGACCTCGGGGGGCTGCCGGTCCACGGGAGCGCCCGCTGGATCGCCGTCCTCGTGGCGGCGCTGATCGCCCTCGGCGGCCTCGTCACCGCCTGGCTGCGGCGCGGGGACGAAGCGCGCGCCGGCGCCGGCGAGGGGGACCTCGAGCGGGCTCGCGAGCTGCTCCTGGAGGAGCTGGTGGCCGTCGAGCGGGCCTTCGCCCAGGGCCACGTGGGGCCCCGCACCCACGAGCAGGCGCGCCGGCAGCTCCTCGACGCCCTCGCCCGCCTCGACCCCACCGCGCCCGCCCACTGAATCCCCCACCGGGGGCGGCCTGGGGCCCAACGAGAGCGTCACCGGGCCTCCCCGAGCGTGGGGGGCCCTCGGCGCGCCCCCCTGCTCAATGGCCCCTCAGGGCCCGAGCGAACGCCCCTACGCGATCCGCCCTGAGCGATCCGCCCTGCGCGATCCGCCCCCCCGTCGAGCGCCCCCGCGACGAGCGCCCGCTCGACGGCCCCTCCCCACCCTCCGTCGGACCCCCACCGAGGCGCCCTGGATCCCCCGACGGGTACGCATCCACTCATCGAAGTGCACGAAAAAATTCCCCCCAACACCCTGGGGGCGCCCTGGGGATAGCCCTCTGGACAGCCGTGTGGACCCCTGGGGATCGCTGGGGACACCCGACGCCTCCTTCCCCACTTCGTCCCCGCCCGTCCCAGGTTCACCCCCAGGCCGAAAACTGGAAAACGTGAACGATTGCGGCTAGATGAAGTAGTTCTCCCCAGAATCCACAGCCCCTACGATCACTTCGATCAAATTTAAATTTCTTCTGATCTCTCTTCAGAAGGGGTGGGGACTGGTCGTAAGAAGCTCACCCTTTCGGGACGCCTGCCGGGACTGGCGGCGTCATCGATCCGAGACTAGGACCCTTGTGCGATGCGCGTCGCCGTCAGCAAAAAAGAACTTCTCCGTGTCCTCGGTCGCTGCCAGGGAGTGGCCGACAAAAAGAGCACCATGCCCGTGCTGGGCAATGTGCTCCTCGAGACCGTGGGCCCCAACGAGCTCCGCCTGGCGGCGACGGACCTGTACCTCGCGGTCAGCGGGAACATCGAGGCGACCATCGAGCGCCCTGGCGCCGTGGCGCTCGGCGCGCGCGACCTGTACGAGCGGGTCAAGATGATGCCGGACGGGCAGGTCACCCTCGAGGTGAACGACGGCGCCGCCACCACCATCCGCGCCGCCGGGTCCGCCCGTCGCTACACCGTGCACGGCATGCCCGGCGACGAGTTCCCGAGCTTGCCGGAGCCCGACGCGAACGCGGAGTGGCTCGAGCTCGAGATCGCCGCCATGGCGCGCTTGATCGCGGCGACCCACTTCTCGATCTCCACGGACGAGACCCGTTTGCACTTGAGTAGCGCGCTGTTCGAGTGGGAGGGCGACCGCGTCCGCATGGTCACGACGGACGGGCATCGCCTCTCCAAGATGGAGATCGGCGTGAAGGGCTCGGAGGCGACCGCCAGCATGCTCATCCCCCTCAAGGGCGTGCAGGAGCTGCGTCGTCTGTGTGACGAGGCCTTCTCGGAGCTCAAGGACGACGAGACGCCCAAGCTCTCCCTGGTGCAGAGCGGCCCGAGCGTGTTCTTCGAGCTGGCGGGGTTCCGCTTCAGCGTGAAGCTCGTGGACGCCCAGTTCCCGCCCTACCAGCAGGTCATCCCCGCCCAGAGCGAGCGCGCGGTGCGCGTCCCCCGCAACGCCTTCGCGGAGGCCCTCAAGGCCGTCTCCCTCGCGGCGAGCGACCGCACGGGCGGCGTGAAGCTCACCCTCTCCCCGGGCCACATCCGCGTCGAGAGCGAGAGCCCCGAGGCGGGCGAGGGCTTCGACGAGATCGACGTCGACTACGACGGTCCCGAGGTGACCATCGGCTTCAACGCGCAGTATTTCCTCCACGTGCTCGCGGCGATGCCCGACGACGAGGTCATGCTCGGCATCAGCGGCGAGCTGGATCCGGCGGTGCTCCAGCCCGGCAGCGAGTCGGTGGATCGAAGCTACCTCGCCGTGGTCATGCCCATGCGGATCTGACGGCCGTGACGGTGACCCGCAGGGTGGCCTTCGAGCGGGTCATGGTGCGGAGCTTCCGCAACCTGGCCAGCATCGACTTCGCACCCGCGGGGCGCCTCAACGTCATCGCGGGGGACAACGGGCAGGGCAAGACGAGCCTCATCGAGGCCCTGTACGTCGCCTCCACGTCGCGCACCTTCCGCTCGGACAAGCTGCGCGACGTCATCCAGGAGGGCGCCGAGCAGGCCGTGGTGCGGGCCACGGTGCTCGGCGAGGCGTCGGGCTCCGTGCCCCTGCGCCACGAGCAGAGGGCGGTCGTGGGGCCGCGGGCCCGCTCGTTCCTCATCGACGGCAAGAAGCCCCAGCGGCTCTCCGATTACGCGGTGCGCACCCCCATCGTGGTGTTTCATCCGGGGGACCTCGAGCTGGCCAGCGGTCCCGCCGCGCGTCGCCGCACGCTCCTCGATCGAGTGCTCCTGTACCTCGATCCCGCGGGCTCGGAGGCGCGCCTGCGCTTCCAGCAGGCCCTGCGCGAGCGTCAGCGCTTGCTCAGCGAGCGGGGCACCCGCGGGGCGGATCTGGACGCCTACGAGGCGGTGCTGGCCCAGCACGGCGCCCGCTTCGCCCAGGGGCGGCAGCGGGCGGTGGAGGCGGTGCTGGAGGCCCTCGAGCCCGCCTTCCGGCGCATGGCGGCGCCGGAGCTGCCCTTTCGGGGCGCGTACGTCCCGGGCGGCTCGACGGATCCGGGCGCCTTCGAGGAGCAGCTGCGGGCGCGGCGCGAGCGCGATCTACGGCGCGGCGCGGCCACCTTCGGGCCCCAACGGGACGAGCTCCAGCTGGAGCTCGGAGGACGCCCCGCCCGTAGCCACGCCTCCCAAGGTCAGCAGCGCATCCTGGCCCTGGCCCTGAAGCTCGCGGAGCTCGAGTGCGTGCGCGCGGCCAGCGGCACCCAGCCCATCCTCCTGCTCGACGACGTGTCGAGCGAGCTCGATCCAGCGCGCACCGGCGCGGTGTACGGCTTCTTGAGGGAGTCGGAGAGCCAGGTGTTCGTGACGACGACGCGACCGGAGCTGTTCGTGACGCCTGGCCTCGAGCCCGCAGAGCGGGTGGACGTGACGCTGCGGGCGGGTGAGCTGATCTCCCGCTGAGCAGCCTGTGAGCCGCGGGCGGCGCTCGGCGCCTCGCCGGAACCGGGCCTCCGCCCGTGGATCGGCCGCCCGTGGAGTGGACTGGTCGCCCGTAAATTCGGTTGTACGGGGTGACCCGATTTTCGTGCCCTCCAGGCATCCCGCAAAGGGCGCGGATCCCATGGAAATTCAGCTACAAGCGCGCTCCGCGGAGCTTGCTGGAGGGGGGTTTGGTGGCTATACCCGTGCCAGTCGAGGAGCCCACGTTTGAGCGAAACTACCGATACTCCCGCTGGCGCCGGAACCGACAGCCAACCCACTCCTTCGGGCCCGGATCCGCGGCCCGCGGAGGCTGCGCAGGACGCCGCCCAGCACCCCCCGGAGGAGCAGCGCTCCCAAGAGGACCAGAACTCCCAGGAGGACCAAAACTCCCAGGAGGACCAGAACTCCCAGGAGGACCAGAACTCCCAGGAGGAGGAGTACGGCTCGAAGAACATCACCGTGCTCGAGGGCCTCGAGGCCGTGCGCAAGCGCCCTGGCATGTACCTCGGCGACGTGCACGACGGCTCGGCCCTGCACCACCTGGTGTGGGAGGTCATCGACAACGCCGTCGACGAACACCTCGCCGGCTTCTGCAGCACGATCCACGTCGTCGTGAACCACGACGGCTCCGTGACGGTCGCCGACGACGGCCGCGGCATCCCGGTGGGCATGCACGAGAAGGGCGTGAGCGCCGCCGAGGTCGTGATGACGGTGCTGCACGCGGGCGGCAAGTTCGATCACTCGAGCTACAAGGTGTCCGCGGGTCTCCACGGCGTGGGCGTGAGCGCCGTGAACGCGGTGTGTGAGTGGCTCGAGCTCGAGATCCGTCGCGAGGGCAAGATCTGGCGGCAGAGCTACCGCTGCGGTGTGCCCCAGGGTCCGCTCGGCCCCGTCGGCGACACGGACAAGACGGGCACGAAGGTCACCTTCAAGCCCGATCCGGACATCTTCAGCTCGACGGAGTACAGCTACGAGATCCTCTCCACGCGCCTGCGTGAGCTGGCGTTCCTCAACTCGGGCCTCAGCATCAAGCTGTCCGACGAGCGCGAAGAGGGCCGCAGCGAGACGTACCTGTTCGAGGGCGGCATCCGGGAGTTCGTCGCGCACCTGGCCAGCACCAAGGAGCCGATCCACGACGACGTGATCGCCTTCCAGACGAGCGTGCCCGGCGAAGGGCGCGCCGACATCCTCGTGGACCTGGCGATCCAGTGGTGCAGCGCCTACGCCGAGCAGATCTTCTGCTACACGAACAACGTCCACAACCGCGACGGCGGCACGCACCTCACCGGCTTGCGCACGGCCCTCACCCGCAGCCTGAACGGCTACGGGCAGGACAACAACCTGTTCAAGGACGTGAAGCACGGGCTCAGCGGGGACGACACCCGTGAGGGCGTGGTCTGCGTGATCCACGTCAAGCACCCGGATCCGAGCTTCGACTCGCAGACGAAATCGAAGCTCGTGTCGAGCGAGGTGAAGGGCATCGTCGAGAACGCGGTGAACGAGCACCTGCGCCGCTACTTCGAGGAGCACCCGCAGACGGCGAAGAAGATCCTCGAGAAGGCCATCGTCGCCGCCAAGGCCCGCGAGGCCGCCCGCAAGGCGCGGGAGGTGGTGCGCAAGGGCGTGCTCGACACGACGACCCTGAGCGGGAAGCTCGCGGACTGTCAGAGCAAGGATCCCACGATCAGCGAGATCTACATCGTCGAGGGTGACTCCGCCGGCGGCAGCGCCAAGCAGGGCCGCGATCGGCATTTCCAGGCCATTTTGCCCCTGCGCGGCAAGATCCTGAACGTGGAGCGGGCGCGCCTCGACCGCATGCTCGCCTCCGAGGCGGTGGCGACGCTGATCTCGGCCCTGGGCTGCGGCATCAACGAGGACGGCAACTTCGACCTCTCGAAGCTCCGCTATCACAAAGTCATCCTCATGACCGACGCGGACGTCGACGGCAGCCACATCCGCACGCTGCTGCTCACGTTCTTCTACCGGCAGATGCCGGAGCTGATCGAGAAGGGCTACCTCTACATCGCCCAGCCGCCGCTCTTCGGCGTGCGTCGCGGCAAGAAGATGCTCTACATGAAGGATCAGCCGGCGTTGAACCGCTTCCTGATCGAGAACGGCATCGACGGCCTCACGGTGCAGAGCTCCCGCGGCCCCGAGCTGAGCGGCACGCCCCTGTTCAACCTGGCGACGCGCCTGCGCTCGGTGGGAGATCACCTGGCGAAGCTCGATCGGCGCTGCGACGCGCGCCTCCTGTCGGCGGCGGTGCGGGTGGCGCGGGTGCGGGCGGAGACCTTCGACGACCCGGCGAAGCTCGAAGAGGCCCGCGGCCTCATCGAGGAGCACCTGACGGCGAAGCACCCGGAGCTGGTGCCCCTGCGGATCGTCCTGGAGCAGGACGACACGGAGGGCACGGTGATCCGCGCGAAGTTCCGCCCCGGCGGGACGTACAAGCCCACGGTGCTCACCCGCGAGATCTGCGACACGGGCGAGTACCACGAGCTCGTCTCCATCGAGGAGGACATCGCGTCCATCGGGCCCGCGCCCTACACGGCGACGCCCGCCAAGGGTCAGCCGGTGGTCCTCGAGGACGCGGACGCCCTCGACGCGTTCATCAGCGAGCGCGGCCGCAAGGGCGTGATGACGACCCGCTACAAGGGCCTCGGCGAAATGAACGCCGACCAGCTCTGGGAGACCACGATGAACCCCGACGCGCGCACTCTGCTCAAGGTGGAGGTGCGGGATCCCGTGCGCGCCGAGGAGATGTTCAGCGTGCTCATGGGCGACCAGGTCGAGCCCCGCCGCAAGTTCATCGAGGACAACGCCCTCAACGTCCGCAACCTCGACATCTGAGCCGCCCGCTCGGGCGATTCTCCCCAAAACGGGGGTCTCCTGGGGATTTCTCGACGCCCCACGTCCCTGCCCGTCCGCTCCCGCGGTCCAGCCCCGCGCGGCTCCCTCCGCGCGGCGTGGTGGGTTCACCCGTGGCCCACGTCCCGCCGAACCCTTCGGCGCCATCGAGCAGGACTTGAGCATCCTCTGGGCCGACGTGGAGCCGGCCTTCACACCTCCGGCCGCGTGTGAGAGCCTTGCCGAGTGCGCGCTGCAGGTGCCCTCATCGCGTGCGTCGTTGCCGTCGCGGGGTGCGATTCCGGCATCCTCGTGCGTGGGGTCGTGACGGACCGGGAAGGTGAGCCCATTCCCGGAGCAGGGGTGCTCGTCGCCGATCGATTCGCGGACCGGTCCCTCCGCGCGTACCTGCGGGGAGACACGGAAGCGAACCTGCGGAAGGGCTGGCTCACCGGCGGAGACGGCACGTTCAGCGTCGATCGTATACTCGGAGGCCCGGGCAAACACGACGTGTGGCTCGTGGTGCGCAAGCCGTGTTTCCTCGACCATGCGGAGCGCGTCTGGGCGGGCGAGGGTGGGCCCGAGCGCGACTACTTCATCGAGGTGACCCTCGAGCGAGATCCCGAGCAGGCGCTCGAGGACTGCGAGGGCATGGGAGGCATGGGGGGAGCGACGGGCGCGGGCGGCGCAGGCCCGCTCTGAGGGCGTCGAAAGGGCTCCGGCTCCGCGAGCAGGCGTAACGTCTCTGAGCTCTCGCGGAGGATCGGCGCGGGGAGACCATGATTCTCGCCCGCGCGGGGTCGTTAGCGGTCGAGGGGCGGCGAAGGGATCGGGGGCGCCTGCGGGACGCGGGGTGAATCGAGGGACGGGCGGGGGGTAGCTGTGACCTGCCACGGAGAGTGGGGGCGATGCCCGTGCGCTTCTCGGCCGGCGGCCGTCGTGGGAGGTGGGCTCGTCTCCTGGAGACCGGAGTGGCGCTGGGGTGGCCGCTGGGGTGGCGCTGGGGTGGCGCTGTCCGGCGCGGTCGTTGCTGACGTGAGGGGAGGAGCTGGTCGGGGGCTTTTGCCGTCGTTCGGCGGGAGCGCGGGGTTCGGTTCGCGGAGTGACGGAGGGTGACGGTCGTCATCGTCGGTGCAGGTGAGTCGCGGAGAGGGTGTTCGCTCTGGTGGGTCGGGCTGGGGGCGACCGCGGGCGTGAGCGGCTGGCGACGCCGCTCTGCGGGCGGC
>Ga0207873_1000795_pt1 | contig 33038 bp, 19 predicted proteins | sample BGWIniCompost_FD_187373 | JGI IMG/M metagenome (GOLD analysis project Ga0207873, IMG submission 187373) | Cellulose adapted compost microbial communities from Newby Island Compost Facility, Milpitas, CA, USA - BGW Initial Compost (SPAdes)... ... | reverse complement strand
CGTCGTGGCCGAGCGCGGCGAGCCCGAGCACGTACTGGAGGTAGTGCCAGGCCATGCCGCCCAGCGGGTAGCGCGCGATCAGCCCCGCGACGATGATGCGCAGCCGTTCGCCGTGTCTTGCGCGCGCACCCGCACTGCGCGGTGCCCGTTCAGCGCTGCTCGATGGCGTGCTCATGCCAGCCCGAGCCGCGCAGCCACGCGCTCCAGCGCCTGCCAGCGCCACTCTGCACGCTCGCCGAGCGTCCACTCCGGCCGGTCGCCGAGCCAGCGGAACAGCCAGTGGATCCGGGCGGCCTCCAGCACGGCGTCGGACCACGCCGGCGCGCCTGCGGGCCACCGCGCGTCGCGGTACGCGCGCGCGCACGCCTCCGCGACCTCCGCGGGCCAGCGCTCCGTGAGCGCAGCGAGATCCAGCTCGCCGGCCGCGAACGCGGCCGACTGCCAGTCGAGGGAGAACACGGCGTCACCGTGGACCAGCACGTTGTGCGGGTAGTATTCGCCGTGGATCAGCACACGGGGCGCGTCGAGCAGCGGCTCGACCAGCGCGTCCGCGTGCCGCCCGAGCTCCCGCAGCCACGGGTAGCGCGCGTGGAGCGGACGCGCGAACTCGATGGTGCGGCGGATCCAGCCGAGGTAGTAGCCGCGCGTGTGCCGGATCAGGGGCACGCCGGCATCCGAGGCATCAGTCAGCGGGTTCGCCGCGTGCAGCCGGCCCGCCCACGCGGCCGCGGCGCGCATCGCGCTGGCCTGGTCCGCCAGATCATCAATGCGGACGCCCGGCACGCGCTCCAGCACCAGCCACGTCCTGCGCGCCGACCGTTCCGCGAAGGTGCCGTGCAGGCGCGGCACGCCGGCCACGCCTCGCCCCATCAGCAGCCCGTAGACCGCGGCCTCGTACGCCGCGTTGCCGCGGTGGCCGTAGCAGCCGTCGTCCTCATCCGCCGCGTACTTGCAGCACAGCTCGAGCCGCCGGCCGTCCGGCAGCCGGCAATGCACGAACTCGCTCGGGAACGTGCTGGCCCACGGGTTCCGCTGACGCTCGATCACGAGCTCGTCGGACGCGACACCGAACACCGCGGCCAGCCCGACGGCGAGCGTGTGCTCAGCGGGCAGCGGAAGTGGACGCACCGTGCCGGTGCCTGGCTGGATAGCGCTGTCAGCACCGCCGCGCACTTCGCGCCCGCCCAACGTGTCCGCCGCGGCGTTCCCGCTGTTCACTCCGCTGCTCACCCCACACCGCCTCACCACGGGCCGCGCAGCAGCACGGCCAGCCGCTCGTCGTAGTGGCGGAGCTGCCGCATGGCCTTGCCCTCGCTCCCACCTTCCAGCTCCATGCCGGCCCAGTCGATGCACGCAACGAGCCGCACCACGGCGCCGATCCAGGCCAGCCGCTCCGCTTCGCGTGGGCCGACACCCGTCCAGCCCGCATGCTCCAGGTAGATCCGCGCGAGCGCCGCCGCCTCGCCGCCCGTGCGGTCCGCGCTCAGGCGCTCGAGCTCGGGCACGGGCGAGCCCCACCCGGCGAGCTCCCAGTCCAGCGCGAGTAGCTCCTCACGTCCGCGGCGGTGCCACGGCCGCAGGTTCTTGCGCTTGATGTCGCCATGCACGAGCACGGGCGGCAGCGCGGCGCACGCCACTTCGATCTCCGCCCACCGCGCCTCGATCTCGTCGCAGTGCGCGACGACGCGCGCGAGCAGCGCGCCGGCGTCCGCCCGCGGCGCGGCGCGAGCCAGGTGCGCGGCGAGGCGTGCGCGACCCGCATGCAACTGTGCCAGGTACTGCGTCGCGCCGCGCTCCGGCAGCAGCCGCCGCGCGAGCTCGGCGCCTCTGGCGTGGACCGTGCCGAGCCATCGGGCAATGAGCGGGTCGTGCGAGCGGCGGGCCGCATCGTCGCCCGCATCCTCCGTGAACAGCCAGGCGAACGCCGCATCGTCGTCCGGGAGAAAGCCGTACCAGCGCAGCGCCGGCACCGGCAGGCCGGGCAGGATCCGCTCGTGCACCGTACGCTCGATCCGCGCCGTCTCGATCGGGCAGCGCTTCGCGATCACAGCGCCGCCGTGCAACAGGCCGTGCAGCCGGTACACGTGCGACTTGTGCCCGCGCTTGAGCACGGACACCCGCGCCGGCAACGCGGCCGTGCCGGTCAGCCGTCTCCATGCGAGCACCGCCGGGTGCCGCGCAGGGCAACGCTCAGCGGCCACGTCGGCGTCGCCGGAGGCCATCCCTCACGAACCCCGCGACGTCGTGCGTGATCTCGACGACGCGGCCGCCCTCCATCACCACGATCATGTCGCAGCCCTCCAGCGTCGTGAGCCGGTGCGCGATCATGAACGTCGTCCGGCCTTTCATGAGCCGTTCCAGCGCATCCAGGATGCCGCCCTCGGTGAACAGGTCCACCGAGCTGGTCGGCTCGTCCAGGATCAGGATCGGCGCGTCCCGGAGGAACGCGCGGGCCAGCGCGACCCGCTGGCGCTCGCCGGCCGAGAGCCGCATGCCGCGCTCGCCGACCACCGTGTCGTAGCCCTCCGGCAGCGCGCTGATGAAGTCGTGCGCGTTGGCGAGCTTTGCGGCCCGCACGATGGCATCACGGCTCGCCTCGGGCCGCGCGTACCCGATGTTCTCCGCGATGCTGGTCGAGAACAGCACCGGCTCCTGGAGCATGATCGCGAACTGGCGGCGCAGGTCGGCGAGCCGGTAGTCGCGCAGATCCTTGCCGTCCAGCAGGACGCGCCCGCTCGTCGGGTCGTGGAACCGGATCAGCAGGTTCATCAGCGTGCTCTTGCCGGCGCCCGTCCGGCCCGCGATGCCGACGCGCGTGCCCGCCGGCACCTCGAACGAAACGTCCCGCACCGCGTGGCGATCGCCGTCGTACGCGAACGAGACGTGGTCGAAGACGACATCGCCGCGCGCCCGCGCGATGGGCAGCGCCCCTTTCCGCTCCGTCACGTCCGGCGCCTCGTCGAGCAGCCGGAAGGCGCGTTCGGCGCTCGCCAGGTGCGATTGCAGGCTCGCGATCCGCTTGCTGATCGTTTTCAGCGGCTCGTAGATCAGTGCCAGATAGCCCATCACCAGCAGCAGCTCGCCGAGCGTGAGCGTCCCCGCCTGCACGCTGCGCGCGCCGATGAACAGCACGGCCGCGGTGCCCAGCCCTGTCGTCAGCCCGATCAGCACCTGGAGCCCGCCCTCGAGCACGGCCAGCCGCACGCGCGCCCACATGCCCTCGCTCGAGCGGTCCAGGAACCGCTTCTCTTCCCTCCTCTCCCGCCCGAACGCCTTCACGACGCGCAGCGACGCGAGCACCTCCTGCACCACGGAGAGCGCGTTGCTCTCCAGCAGCTTGACCTCCCTCCAGCTGCTGCGCAGCCGGTTGCGCGAGACCTTCATCAGCAGGAACAGCAGCGGCGAGACGGCCAGCGCCACCAGCGCGAGCCGCCAGTTCAGCACGGCGGTGATGTAGAGGATCGCGACGAGCGTGACCGTGGATGTGATGAACGGGATCAGGCCGTCGATGGCGATGTACTGGATCGCCGGGACATCGTACTGGATGCGGTACAGCGGATCGCCGGGGCCGCGCGTGTCGTGGAACGTCAGCGAGAGCCGCTGCACGTGGTGGAACAGCCGCGAGCGGAAGCCCAGCGTGAGCCGCTCGCCGGTGTAGGTGCGGAGCAGCGAGGTGACCGCGGCCTGCAACTGCGTGAGCAGCGCGACCACGACCACGAGCACCGCGGCGAAGGCGAGGATGGAAACCCTGGACCGGAGCGCTGCATCCGGCACCACCGCGACCAGCCACCGCGGCACGGGCTGCGAGCCGATCCCGTTATCCACCGCGATCTTCAGCGGGAGCGGCGTGAGCAGCGCCAGCGGCGTGGACAGCAGCCCGAGCAGCAGCAACCCCGCGATGTGCCACCTGTACGGCCGCGCCTGGCGCAGCACGCAGCGGTAGAGGTGGAAGTCGGAGTACCGCGGCGAAGGCGCGCAGTCTTGCTCCCTGCCTTCTCTCACGGCCCGCCCGCCACCGCCCGCCCCACCTCCACCACCCGCGCGCGCGGCTCCGCGGTGTGCCGCGACTCGAGCGCCCGCAGCGCGCGCCGCACGGCCGCCAGCGCCGCGCCTCGCCGCCGCGCCGCGCGCGCTTCCGCCCATAGCCCGGCTCCGGCGAGCACCGACGCCGCCAGCCACGAACCGCTAAGCGCCGCCCCCACCGCAAGCCCTGCAAGAAGCACCAGCACTGCCACGGTACGCCGCGATGACCGCCGCGGCCACGTGCGGACCCGCACGAGCTGCTTGCCCTGGCCGTGCTCCTCCACCGCCACCCGCAGCCGCAGCGCGCCCGCGTTGCCGGCCCGCACCTCGAGGTCCCAGTCGTCGAACGCGCCGCCGCGCAGCACGGGCACACGCTGCGCGCGCAGCTCCGCCTCGAGCGTGCCCAGCCACGCGTGCCCCGGGCGCCACCGCTCGCTCCAGAACGCGAAGCGTTGCCGCGCCGGCCACGCGAACGCCCGCGAGCCACGCAGCGGCGACGTCGTCGCCTCCTGCCTCACCCGGCCCCACAGCCGCGCCGCCGGCTGGAGCACGAACAGCAGCGCGGTCACGACGTAGCGCAGCCAGCGTTCCACGCGCCCCTCCGCACGGCCGCCGGCTGCGCGGATCGCCGCGAACGCACCTGCAACGCCCGCGATCAGTCCCATCAGAACACCGTGGCCGACCTGCGGCCCGTCGTAGATGGACTGGAACGGCGCGGTGCCCCACACGCCGTGGTAGATGCGCCCCCGCCGCGCCAGGGTCACGCCGCGCTGGCCGTACAGCCGGCCGGCCCACGTGACGTCGCCCGCCGCGTTGTACTTGGCGGGCCACTTCGCCGCCAGCAGCGCTTCCGCAGCGCCGTAGCCGCGCTGCTGCCTCCAGTACGCGCGCAGCGTGCGGCGGCGGTGATGCCACACCACCGCCGCGGGGCTGTAGCCCAGCGTCCAGCCGCGCTCCTGCACGCGCCAGCAGACGTCCACATCATCGCCGGCCACACGGAACTGCGGATCGAACCCGCCCACCGCCTCGAGCCGCTCCCGCAAGAACGCCATGTTGCACCCCGGCACGTGCTCCGCGACCGCGTCCGTCAGCAGGACGTGGCTCGGAGCGCCCGGCGCATGCGCCACACACTCCGCGATGAGCCCGCCGCCCGGCGGCGACAGGTTGGGCCCGCCCGCGCCCGCGTGCCCGCCGTCCAGCAGTGTGCGCACGAGATAGCGCAGCCAGTGCGGGTCGGGGTACGCGTCATCGTCGATGTACGCGACGACCTCGCCCGTCGCCGCCGCGAGCCCCGTGTTCCGCGCCGCGCTCAGCCCGCGGTTCTCCGTGCAGATCAGCCGCACCGGGTATTCGGCCGCGATCGCCGCGGTGGCGTCCGTCGAGCCGTCGTCGACGACGATGACCTCGTACTCCGGGTAATCCAGATGGCTCAGCGCATCGAGCGTTTCCCGGATCGTCGCCGAGCCGTTGAACGTGCAGACGACGACGCTGACACGCGGCCACGTCGCCGATTCCGGGAACGGCGCGGCCGCGAACGCCGCCCGCGCCGCAGCGAGCGCTGGCTTCGCGCGACGATCCCGACCCGTCAGCCCGAACGCCCAATCCTCCACCTCTTCGCCCCCACGGTGCCACTTGTCCGTCCACGAGAAGACGAACGCGCCCGCGCAGCCTGCGGCGAAGCTGGTGCGGATCTGCCAGTCCACTGCGCGCGCCTGACCCAGCTCGCCGTGGCGCAGCGCGTCCAGTCCGAGCTCGGCCATCACCAGCGGACGCTCGCCCGCGAGGTTCTGGAGCCGATGCACGTACGCGGACAGGCGGTCCGGGTCTTCGAGGTAGACGTTGAAGCAGACGAGGTCCAGGAAGTCGAGTCGGAGGTACTCGGTGGTCGGATAATTCACGTAGGTCGTGAGCGCCCCCGGGTCTTCCGACTGCGCGGCGCGGATGAGGCGGTGCAGGAACCGCTCGACGGCGCGCGCGCCGTGCCAGCGCACGATGGATGCGGGGATCTCGTTGCCGACCGCGTAGCACAGCACTGCGGGATGCCCCGCGCACGCCCGCACGTTTGCGCGCACGCGCTCCTCGATCGAGCGCGCGCGGCGGCGGTCGTCGAGGAACGCGACGTGCTGTTCCCACGCCAGGCCGACCATCACGCGCAGCCCGTGCTGCCACGCTGCGTCCAGCACGCGCCGTGGCGGCACCGTGTACGTGCGGACCGCGTTCAGCCCGCTCGCGCGGATGCGCTGGAAATCTTGCTCGACCACCGCCGCGGGCGGGTACGGCTCCCCATCCGCGTCTGGCCTGAACGGGCCGTACGTGACGCCGCGGATCCAGAACTTCTCCCCGCCCACGAACACGTGCTTGCCGCACACGCGCGGCCGCGCCGCCGGTGCGCCCGCCCGGACCGGCTCCTCCGGCGGAGTGCGTGCCTCGAGCTGCGGTCTCGCGACGCGACGCATAGCCCGGATCGCCCGTGAACGGACTCACCGCGCGCCGCCGTGAACGGCGCAGCGGACCACGTCGCGGTACGCATCATGTGTGCCCCGGGGCGAGGCGCGCCGGCCCGACGCTTGATACAGGGCCGTGTTCGGGCCGTGGCGTGACGACAGGCCGGCGCCGCCGCGCCCACTCAGGATGCCGGCACGGGCAGCAGCACGCCGCGGGCGGTGCCCAGCCGCTCCACCGCCCAGCCGCGCTGCCTCGCCCGCTCGAGCACGAGCCGCACGTCCAGCGGCGTGAGCGCAGCGGGCGCGTACAGCCAGCGGAGCGAGGGCGCCCACGCGAGCAGGGCGCCGGGGGCGTCCGGCAGGTCCAGCGTCTCGAGGCGCAGCGAGTCGCTGCCAATCTTCAACCAGCGCGGCTCGGTCGCCGCCTCGATCGAAGTGGGCCGGTCGTAACCGTGCAGCACGGCACGCAGAATCGGCGCGGCGCCGGGCCCCGCGATGAGCGGGATGCCTGCATCCACCGCAGCCGCAGCGCCGCCGTTGCCGGGCGTCATCCGGCCCGCGATCACGGCGGCGACCGGCGCGGGCGCGTTGGCCGCCAGCCAGGCCCGCGCGCGCTCGAACGAGAGCGGCGCCTGCCCCGCCTCGAGCACCAGCCACCGGCCGCCGAGGCGCACCGCGCCAACGGGGCCTCCGAACGTACGGAACTCCACGAAGTCATTCTGCACGACGCGTGCGGAATCGAACGGCAGGTCGTGCATCGGGCGCGTCGCTCTGGGTGATGCGCGGTACGCGGCCCTCAGCGAGTCTGCCACGGCGAACGAGTCCGCGGCGAACGCCGGATCGAAGCTGGCGTTCAGCACGGTGATGCGCTTGTACGGCCGCTGGACGCGGCGGACGTCCCACTGGGTCGGCAGGCTGATCCCGCCGGCGAACGTGCGCCAGCTCGAGTACCAGACCTCCACGTCCATCTCGCCCCACTGCACGAGGCCGAAGTCGTTCGGATGCGCGGCGCGGAAGCGCAGCATCGTCGGCAGCCCGTCGCTCCGGCGGAGGAACAGCGTCGCGGCGTTGCCGCCCAAACTGGCCATGAGTCGCGCGTGGGGCACGCCGCCGATCGTCGTGTCCGCCCCCACTCGCAGGTCGCGCGCGGCGCGCGCGTGGAGCAGCACGCGGTCCGGCGAGTACGTGAACAGCTCGTCGCGCTCGTCCACGTACGCCACGTTCAGCGGCACGAAGCCTGTGCCGAAGTCGCGCACGGCCACGCTGTCCCGCACCAGGTCGATGATGGTGCGCCACTCGCCGCCCACCGGGGCGCGCCGCGTGTTGCGCCAGCCGCCGATCGTGTAGTCCCGCACGTCCGTGTGCGTCTCGTACGCGGGCGCGTCCGCGTACGGCCGCTCGTCGAACGTCGTGCGCTGCCACTGCGTGATCATGTCGTAGCGGACACGCTCCAGGCGGCGCAGCGCATCACCGCCCATGTGCTCGATGCCGAGGTCGACCAGGCGCAGCGCGGCCGTGTCCGCTGGTGCCGCGGCCAGCAAGGCCGCGAGGGTGCAGATGCCGAACATCATTCCTTCCAGTGCTTTCGTTCGGGTGGTGCGACGTCCTCCCTTTCGCGTTGCGCGACGACGTCGCGTCGCGCCCACAGGCTGCGCTCCACGGCTCCGGCCGCGCCACGATCCGGCCGCGAGCGGTCGCGGGCATGCAGCGAGCGGCGCGCCCCCCCGTCGCGCCGCCTCCCGCGGCGTTATATTCCCGTCATGCGTTTGCTACCGGAGCCCTACGATGCGCTGCGCCGCGATGCCGGCCTGAGCCAGGCCGCCGTCGCGCTCGGCATTCTCGGGCTGTGGCTGATCCCCGCGGCACTCGCGGGGGTCGAAACCGCCGTCTTCTGGCGCATGCGCGGGCTCGACGCCCCGCTCTGGCGCGCGTTCGCGGGCCAGGCGCCGGGCTGGCTGAGCTGGGCCGTGCTCACGCCGCTGATCCTGCGTGCGGGCGAGCGGCTGCCGCTCCGCCGCGGCGTGATCGGCCGCAACGGCGCGCTGCACCTGCTCCTCGCGCTGCTCTGCGGGGCCGGCTACGCCGCCGCGGCGACCGCGGCCTGGCTCTGGACCTCGCCCATGGCGACCGGCGCCCGCGCAACCGAGCTGCTCGTGTCCTGGTACCTGTCCGGCCTCCCGCTCATGGTGCTCAGCTACTTCGCCGTCATCGGCGCCGGGAGCTGGCTGCACTGGTTCGCGCGGACGCGGCAACAGGAGCTGGCGGCCGCGCGCCTCGGCATGCAGCTCGCCGAGGCGCGGCTCGCCGCGCTGCGCACGCAGCTACATCCGCACTTCCTGTTCAACAGCCTGAACACGGTGAGCGTGCTCGTGCGCGGCAACGACAACGCCGCCGCTGAGCGGATGCTCGAGCTGCTCGGCGAGCTGCTGCGCGACTCGCTCCGCATGGACACGCGGGCCGAGGTGCGGCTGGGCGAGGAGCTGGACTTCGTGCGCCGGTATCTCGAGATCGAACGCGTGCGGTTTCCCGACCGGCTCCGCGTCCGCTACGCCGTGCCCGCCGCGCTCGAAGCCGCGGTCGTGCCTGCACTGCTGCTCCAGCCGCTCGTCGAGAACGCGTTGCGCCACGGCATCAGCCGCAGCGCCGAGGCGGGGATGATCCGGATCGAAGCCAGGGCAACGGGGGACACGCTCCGCATCACCGTCGCCGACGACGGGCCCGGCCCGCGGCCGTCCGGTGAGGCGAACGCCGCCGGCGTCGGCCTGTCCAGCGTGCGCGCGCGGCTCGCCGCGCTGTACGGCGACGCGGCATCGCTCGAGCTGCGGCCGCGTGCCGGCGGCGGCACGGAGTGCGTCGTGGAGCTGCCGCTTCGGCTAGCCTCATCCGAACAGCCGGCGCCGGCAACCGTGCTGACGGAGCACGCCGCGCATGGGTGAGATCCGCGCGCTGATCGTGGACGACGAGCCGCTCGCGCGCCGCGGCGTGCGCCAGCTCCTCGAGCCGCACGCCGACGTGCGCGTCGTCGGCGAGGCCGCGACGGGTGGAGAGGCCGTGGCGCTGATCCACACCCTGCGCCCCGACCTGCTCTTCCTCGATGTGCAGATGCCCGGGATGGACGGCTTCGGCGTGCTGAACCGCATCGCGCTCGGCGCCGTGCCCGCCGTCATCTTCATCACCGCGTACGACGACTTCGCCGTCCGCGCGTTCGACGTCGAGGCCACGGACTACCTGGTCAAGCCGATCACGCGCGGCCGCTTCGACGCCGCGGTCCGCCGGGCGCGTGAGCGGATCGCACGCGCCCGGCCGGCCGACGCTGCCGCGGCGCCTGGAGACGCGCTCGGCGCACCGCTCGTCGTGCAGACCCGGCAGGGCGAGTACCTGTTGCGGCCGGAGGAGATCGACTGGGTCGAGGCGGCGGACTACTACGCCGCGGTGCATGCGGGCGGGCGCCGCTTCCTCGTTCGCTCGTCGCTCGCCACGCTCGAGAAACGCCTGCCGGACGGCATGTTCATGCGCGTCCACCGCCGTGCGCTCGTCAACCTCGCCCGGGTCCGCCGCATCCTCGAGGCCGACGATGGCGGCACGTCGTTGCTGCTCTCGACCGGGCACGAGCTGCCCGTGAGCCGCCGCAACCGCGCCGCGCTCCAGGCCTGGCTGCGGCGGCACCGGCCGTGAATGGACTCAGCGCGCGCCCTGAACGGCGGCGGACCACGTCGCCGTACGCGTCACGCGTGCCCCGGGGCGGGGCTCAGAGCGTCACCGGCCGGCGGGCGATCAGCGCGTGCTCTTCCGGTTGCGGCACGCGCTGGGGTACCGGTCGCAGTACGCAGTGAATTCGCCGGCGGTGCCGGCGTTGAGCAGCGCATGCACCACGGCGCGGCCGAGCGCGTCCGCCCCGGCGTTGTAGATCGCGTCGAGGTCGCTGAGCGAGAGCGTGCGGTCGGGCGGCGTCGTCGCGACGGCGAAGATGAGATCGCCATCGCGGAGGCCGTGGACCGGCTTGATCGCCCGGGCGAGGCCGGTGTTCGCGACCATCGCCATGCGCTTGGCCTGCGTCTGATCCAGTGGCGCGTCCGTGGCAACGACGGCGATCGTCGTGTTGAAAGGCTCGCCGATCCGCTCGCCTCCGTTCTCCGCCCCATCGGTCCCGGCAGGGTGGCACTCCTCGGGCGTGGGCTGGACCAGGCCGAACTCGCCATCGAGCTCGAGGAACACGCCGTACGGCAGGCAGGTCTGCGGGTTCACCACGGAGCCTGCGGCGTTGAGAGCCACGATCGCGCCGACCGTGTAGCCGTTGGGCAGCACCACGCTGGCCGAGCCCAGCCCGTGCCGCGCGCCGGTCCCGGCGCCAACTCGCCCCATCGGCACGGGATCCGCGCTCGCGGCCGCGGCCGCGCGGTAGCCGAACTCGGCATCCGGCCGCGCCTTGAAGTCTCCACCGCGCCCAAGGTCGAACAGGATCGCGGCGGGGACGATCGGCACGACGCCTCCCCGCACCGGGAAGCCGAAGCCGCGCTCCTCGAGCCAGCGCATCACTCCGGTCGCCGCGTCCAGGCCGTACGCGCTGCCGCCGCTCAGCACGATGGCGTTCACCTGCGTCACGAGCCCGCCCGGCTCCAGCAGCGCGACCTCTTTCGTCCCCGGCGCGCCGCCGAGCTGGCTGAAGCCCGCGGTTGCGCCCTTCTCGGTCAGGACCACGGTGGTGCCGGTCCTGTAGCCGCCGCCGATCCGCGTCTCGTGGCCGACCTTGATCCCCGGCACATCGGTGATGGTGTTGCTCGGCCCCGGCCGCTGCCCGGAAGCGGCGGCCGCCATCGTGAGCACGGCCAGCGCCGCGCCGAACACCGGCGCCGCCACCCGCGCGGCGCGCGGGACCATGGCGAGATGCATCGACATCGACATTGCTACGCACTCCTGGAAGAGAGAGGCTGGGCGGCGTCCACGATCAGCCCGCCCCTTCGTCAGCCGCCACGCCGGCAAGCACGGTCTCCTGTCTGCGGCGGGGTCCGAGGGCCCAATGCGCGACGAGCAGCAGCGCGACAGACGCGCCCACACCACAGAAGGTCGCGGGCACCGGCCCGATCGAGCCGCCGGCGACCTGCGCGCCCAGCCCGACCACGGCGCCCGCGACGATCGCGGCGAGCACCGCGCGGCCGTCCAGGGCCGTCCAGTAGATCGCGATGTAGACCGGGAGGAAGAACGCGCTGGTCAGCAGCACGGCGCGGAAGCCGTACAGCATGATGATCGTGCCGGGCGGATCCATTGCCGCGGCCGTCGCCAGCAGTCCCAGCAGTACGGTCGCCGCCCGCGACACCCGCATGAGATGCGCTTCGCCGACACGGGGGCGGAAGTAGCTGTAGATGTCACGGGCGACCGTCATCCCGATCGCGTGCAGCCGCGTGTCCGTCGTGGACAGGATCGCGCTCATCACGCCCAGCACCAGGACGACGCCGATCCACGTCGGCACGTACCTCGTGATCAGCGTCGGGAACGCGGCATCCGGATTCTCCACGCCCAGGCCGCTCCCCACCAGCGCCACGGCCGTCGCGCCGCCGAGCAGCACCAGCAGCGCGTAGAAGACCGAGAGGATCGCGCCCGAGGCCGCGAGGTGGATCTTGGCAGTCCGCACGTCCCTGGTCGCGGCGATGCGGATCAGCATGTCCTGCTCGGTGAAGATCGTGCCGAAGAAGGCGAGGAACGTGGCGCCGATCATGGGCCACGACAACTTGCCTCCGCCCGTCGGGTCGACGAAGCTCGGGTCCAGCGCCGCGAACCGCGTGTTGATCTCCGTCAGCCCGCCCAGGTCCACGACCATGTACGCCAGGGCGATGATGACCGCGCCGACCATGATCACGCCCTGGACCAGGTCCGTCCACGCTACGCTCACGAGCCCGCCGGTCGCCGTGTAGAGGATGAAGACGCTGCCGATGATCCACACCATGTACTGGTAAGGCACCCCGGTGATGGCGGTGACCAGCAGGCTGGCGCCGACGAGCTGCATGACGAGGTACAGCCAGCCGCTCAGGAGCAGCACGCTGCCGGCCAGCGGCCGCGCGGCCTGCGTGCCCGTCACCCGCGCGACCAGGTCCGGGAACGTGAGCACGTTGAGCCGCCGGACGAGGCCGACGACGAAGTACAACCCGCTCACGCCGAGCATCAGCCCCAGGATCGTGTGGGTCATCAGCGAGTAGCCGCTGGCGTAGACGGCGCCCGTGAACCCGATCACGCTGACGGCGCTGACGAAGTTCGCGATCAACGACCACGTCGCGAGGGTGGGCCCCATCTTCTGGCCGAACACCCAGAAGTCCATGACGTTCCTGGTGCGGCGGGCGGCCCAGACCGCGATCGCCATCAGAAGGATGAGGTAGACGACGAACGCGGCGAGGAAGTACGGGTTCGCGCCGCTCATCAGGCGCCTCCCTCGCGGGACTCCGCCGTGCGCCGCTCCCCATGGGCCGCCGCCCCGGCCAGGCCGCCCGCCGGCTCGTCGCCGAACGGCCTGCGCAGCAGGACGTGGACGATCAGGTAGTGGATCGCGCCAAGGCTGCCTGCCAGGATCACGATCGCGAAGACCAGGAACATCGAGAGGGGCAAGCCCAACGGCTTCATGTCACCTCCTGCCAGTGCAGCCCTGCTCGGCCGGCCCGTGCGTTGTGCCGGCGGGACGAAAGTTGGGGCCTTTCCGGGTCCCGCGCGAGTTCGCCCGGTCACCGCGCGTGCAATGCGAGGTCGTGCCTTGTGAGGGGCTCGGTTGCGGTATACAACCGACGCATGCACGCCGTCAAGCAGCCGCCCACTGGCCCGGTCGGCCGCCCGGAACGAGCGCAACGCCGGGTTGTGCCGCGGGGGCACACGGATATCTTCTCATCAAGGATTCACGGGAGGTTCGATCCCATGGACAAGCTCAGGCTCAGCGAAGAGGAGTGGCGGCGGCGGCTCACGCCCGAGGAGTACCACGTGCTCCGCGAGCACGGCACGGAGCGGCCATGGGAGGGCTGCTTCGTCGGCACCAAGGAGCCCGGCACGTACGTCTGCGCGGCATGCGGCAACCCGCTGTTCGCCTCGGGCGTGAAGTACGAGTCCGGCACCGGCTGGCCGTCGTTCACGCAGCCGATCTCCGACGAGGCGGTCACCGAGCACGAGGACCGTTCGTACGGGATGATCCGCACCGAGGTGCGCTGCGCCCGCTGCGACAGCCATCTCGGCCACGTCTTCCCGGACGGCCCGCCGCCCACCGGGCTACGCTACTGCATCAACTCGATCGCCATGAAGCACGTGCCGGAGGGCGAGCCGATCCGGCTGGTGACGGAGTAGGCAGCGGACGACGACGGCCGTGACGGGATCGCGGTTGCGCAGCCGACGACGGCGACCGCGATGCCATCGCGGTCATGCTGCTCCGCCCCGCAGGAGCGCCCGCACTTTCGCGTGCTTCACGGCGCCGTCGCCGCCGACCAGCGCACGCTCCAGCTCGCCGAACTCGCCACGGCCGAACGTCCGCGCGACCCGCCCGCCGCGCAGCAGGTGGATCCGGTCGCACGCGCTGGTCAACGCCTCGAGGATGTGCGACGTGACCAGCACGATCCGCCCCGCTTCCGCGAGCTGCCGGACCACCTGCGCCAGCAGCAGGTTCGACTCGACGTCCAGGTTGTTCGACGGCTCGTCCAGGAGGATCGCCGCGCGGTCCAGCGAAAGCGTCGCGATCAGCGCGAGCTTCTTCTTCATCCCCGCCGAGTACTCATCCACGAAGCGGTCCAGCGGCAGGTCGAACAGCTCGGCCCACGCATCCGCGTCGAACGCCGGCGCCCGGGCTCTGAAGATGCGCAGGTACTCGCGGCCCGTCATGCGCGGGTAGAAGTAGTTCTCCGTCGGCAGGTACGCCGTGCTCCGCGCGTCCGGGCGCACACCCCGGAGCGTGATCGTGCCCCGGCGGGTCGGGACGAAGCCGTAGATCGCCTCGAGCAGCGTCGTCTTCCCTGCACCGTTCGGACCCACGACGCCGTGCACCTCGCCCGCCGGGACGACCAGATCCAGCCCTGCGATCACCTCCCGCCGGCCGTACGAAACGTGCAAACCCTCGGACCGAGCGCGCGGCGCCGCCGGCCGCGCAGCAGGACTGCTCCCGCCCGCCCGGCCGGCATGAGCGGGAGCGCAAGTGAAGCCGCGAGGACCAGCGCTGCGGCCTCACCTCTCCCCTGCACCGCCAGCACCCCGGCGAAGGGCGCGACGAGAACGGCGTAGTCGAGCGCGAACACCAGCCGCGCCGGATGACCCGACAGCCTCAGCAGCCGCCCGTCCCGCCGAAACGCGTGAACGAGCACCGGAGCCGCCAGGCCGGCCACCGCCAGCCGCACCGCGCCGCTGGACGAGTGCGGCAGCCCCCACGCATACACGGCACCCAGCCCGAGCAGCGCCAGGAAACCCACCGCCCACGCCGGCTCTGACCGGCCCAGCGCCGCGACGGTCCGCACCACCGCCAGTGCACGGAGTCTCAGCAGTTCCAGCATGCCGCAAAGCTGGCGGCCGGACCCGAACCGCCGCAACGGTCCTCCGCCGGAGGCCGCCGTACCGGTGCGACCGGCGGATGGTGCGGATGTTCTGATGTTCATCGATGGCTCGCCGACGAAGGCGGCGCCCGCCGCCGATACCACAGCTCCGCCACGACGGTGCCGGTTGTCCGCCGCTCCCCCTGCCCGCGGTTTCCGAATTGCAGCCGCGGCCACGCAGCATCGTGCAGGGAGGCGAGACGTGCGGCGGTTCCTGATCCCGTTGGCGCTGGCGGCATTCATCCTCGGCGCGGGCGGCGCGCACGCCGCACAGGAGGATGACTGGTTCGACGACGACGAGGAGCGCCCGCGCTCGCTCGACATCTCGCTCGGGCTGGGCCGGCTGCGCTCGTCGGACTGGAGCGACCTCGTCGTGCTGGGCACGCTCGGCGGCCTCGTCGAGCGTGTGCTCGCCCGGAACCTCGCCGTCTCCCCTGGCACCTCCGTCAACCTCGCCGTCACCTACTGGGAGGGCCGCTACGGCTTCCGCGTGCATGCGGGACTCACGAGGTCCTGCATCGCGATCGCCAACCAGTGCGGGCCCCGCGCGCTGCTGGTCGCGGACGACGACGTCGACGACGAGCTGCGCGCGCTGCTGCGCCGCGAGGTCGACGTGACGACGTGGCTCGTCGACATCGGCGGCGCGGTCTCGCTCGTGGGGCCGCGCACGGACCGCGAGTTCCGCCCCTACGTCTTCTTCGGGCTCGGCAGCGTGGCGTACGACCTGGACGGGCCCGTGGGGCTGTTGCTGCCCGCGTTCGTCGAGTTCGGCGGCACGCCCGGCCGCCTCGCGCTGGACCCGGACGGCAAGGTCATCATCGTCGCGGACGGCTCGCCGTTCCTGGTCTCGGTGGATGAGCCCGGGTTCGAGGTGCTGTTCGCCGCCGCCTTCGGCATTGGCGCGGATGTGCGCGTCCCGCTGGGCGAGGGCTCGTTCGGCCTGCGCTTCGAGCTCGCGGATCACATCAGCCGCTCGCCCCTCGATGTGCGCCTCGCCGGGTTCGTCGACCACTTCCACTTCTCCCGGAGGGACCTCGACGACGTCCGCTTCGACTTCGGCACCGTCCACAACCTCCGGTTCATCGTCGGGATCATCGTGGGCGCGCCGCTGCCCGGCCCACCCGAGGAGCCGGAGTAGCAGGGCGGCCTCCAGGCGACCCGCGCCGCGCGCAGCCCGAGTCAAGCTCGCAACCTTTGCGACGGCTGCGACACCCAATTCGCGGCGAGGTGAGCGGGGCAAGAGGGAGCCGGCGGTGCGACATCGACGCTCCGTGCTCACGACCGAAACATGGACCGGAGGCGGCTTCTGATGTTGCATGCAGCGGCGGTGTGCGTGGTGTGTGCGGCGGTTGCGGCGGGCGTGCACGTTGCGGCCCGCAGCCGGGTTGGAACGGTGGCTCGCCGGTCGCGCCGGTCCGGTACGACATCGCGCTCTCGCTCGACTACGCCGAGCAGACCGTCGCCGGTGTCGTGCGCCTGACCGTACGCAACGTGACGGACGAGCCCGTCGCCGAGGACGAGCTGGCGGACCGGTACCGGTAGGTGTGAGAAAAGGAAGAGGCGCACCGGGAAGCGAGTCCGCGGTGCGCCTCGATCCGTTCTCCCGCCGCGCGGGTCAGCTCACCTAGAGATTGCTCGGCCGGCGCAGCAGGAACTGGGCGCCGAAGGTGCCGACGAACACGGTGCTGATCGGCCGTGCCGGCACAGCGCCGCTCCGCTCGAGGGACAGCCGCACGTGCGTGAAGTGCGTGAAGTCCACGTCGGGCGAGGGCAGCTTGTCGAGGTAGAGCTTGGGCAGCCGCCGCGTCTGGTCCGCCGGAGGCAGGACATCCAGCCCGGACGCCGGAGTGCGGTCCTCGTTCAGGAGCGGGCCCAGCGAGACCCAGACATCGCGCTCGGCATCGTGCAGCCACGCAATGTACGTGAAGCCCGGCGGCGCGACGGACAGGTTCTCGAGGACGCCACCCAGCCAGAAGTCGTTCGACCCGAACTCGCCGCGCTCCCACAGCCCGACCCGGCCGGTGCCGGCCACGCTGTACGGATACGGCGCGGGCTCCGCGTCGAAGTGGCCGAACACGAGGTTGGCCGTCGCAGACACACTCCCCGTGTTCAGGTCGCGGAACCGCGCCCAGAGAGCGCCGGCCCCTTGCGCCCCGACGCCGATCACGACCGTCGTCGCGTCCCCCGACCCGCTGAGCGTGACGGTGGCGTTGCCCTCCGCGTCGGCACTGAAGGAAACGCGTCCGCCGGCGCTGCCCGTGCGCTCGTCGACCAGGTACGCCGAGTAATCGCCGGCCGGGAGCCGGACGGCGTTGATCGTCACCTCGGCCACGACCCCGTCGGTCGCGGTGACGGCGACCGTTCCGCCCGGGACCCGGGTAGCGGGCGAGGTCTCAGCGAGCACCCGCACATCGTAGACCCGGCCCTGGAGCTCGGAGGGCAGCCGCTCTTCGCCGCATGCCGCGATCGCGAGCAGGGCGCCCACCAGCGTCAGTGGATATGCGCGCCGCATCACCGTGACCTCCCCGGAGTGAAGCTGAAGCCGGCCGAGAACCTCAAATTGTGGATCACATCCTCCTCGGGCGGCGGCGGTGGGAGCGGGTTCGGGAACCGGTCTTCACGGAGCAGGCGGTCCGAGAGCGAGAGCTCGTCCCGGTCGAAGCCTGTATAGATCCGATCGCTGACCGCGACCATGATCCGCGCATCGTCCGACACCGCGAAGCTGAGCCCGCCGCCCACCGAGTAGGCGAAGCCCGAGAACGTCCGCCGGTCGCGGTTGCTTTGCGGCTGGGACTGCGGGTCCAGGAAGAACGTGTAGCGCCCCGCGCCCACCTGCACCAGCGGCTCCCAGCGGTTGAACGCCAGGCGGTACTCGGCCTGGATGCCGTAGTCGAACGCCGTGACCTGCTGGCTCACGACGTAGAGCAGCGTGGTGTCGTTGGCCGAGTTGGGCGTCCAGTAGGTGTGCCGCATGAGCGGGAAGTACTCGCCCTTGGTCCACGGGCGGGCCACGCTGGCCTGAAAGCCGACGGCCAGGTGGCGCGTCAGGAAGTACATCGTCTCTACGCCTGCCGCACCGCTCGACTCGAGCGCGGCCGAGTTGGCGTAGCTCATGTGCTCGGCGCGCACCGAGATCAGGAACTCGCCGGACTGGAGCTGCGCGTCGAGCGGCCCGGTGCCGAGCAGCACCATTGCGAGGGCGATGCTGCCGCGGCGGATGGCGTGCCAGGAGTCTCTCATGGTTCAGCCCGTACGGTTAGAATCCGAACTCGATCGAGATGCTCTGGTTCGAGCCCAGCTCGACGCTCCGGTATGCGTAGTCGATGGCCAGCGTGCGGCCGAGCCCCGGCACGCGCAGGCCGAATCCGGCAGCCAGCCCGCTGCTGAAGTCGCTCTCCGCCTCGGCCGCGGCCCGGAACAGCTTGGAGCCGCGCACGAAGAACAGGTCACGGAAGCCGTACTCGAACGCGATGGCCGGCAGCGTCGGCGCGTTGATCGCGTTCGCCACTTCGCCCAGCAGAATGAGCTTGTGGTGCGGATTGCCGTTCCCGAACCAGGCGTACGGCGTACCCAGGAGCTCCGTCTGCACGCCGAACCGGATCGCCGCAGGCATGAGCACCGCGTCCGGCCGGAGCTGGATCGGGATGTCGCGCTGCGTCGGGAGACGCGGGTCATCCCCGGGCGTGAGGGTGCGGTCGACCGCTGGTCCCTCCATCCGCCCGCGCGACCCCAGGTTGGTCAGCGCCGCGCCGAGCGTGATGCCGTAGAGCCCCGTGCGGAACCGGAGGCCGAAATCCGCGCCGTAGTAGTTCGCGCGCGCGAACGACATCCCCTCCTGCGCGAACTTCAGCGTTCCGCCGATCGAGAGGCGATCCGTGATCTGCCGCGCGTAGCTCGCGCCGATCGCGAGCCCGTTCCACTCCACATACTGACCGGCCGTCGGGTCACCGCCCTCCGGGTAGCGCTCGGTGGTCCGCTCGATCTCGCCGGACGTGAAGTACGTCACCGAGAGCCCCGCGGCGCCCGCGCCCATGGGCATCGCGACCCCCAGGAACGAGTTCGTCAGCCCCGAGTTCCCGTAGAGGGTCTCGTGGCTGAACGAGCCCGCGATGCCGGGGATGTCCGCGATGCCGGCCGGGTTCCAGTAGAGCGACGTCGCCCCCTCGGCCAGCGCGACGTACGCGCCGCCCAGCGCAAGGGCCCGCGCACCGACCCCCAGCTCCAGGAACGCCGCGCCGCGGTTCGCCACGCGGTACACGTCGTCGCCCGGCGCCGGCTGCCGTGCCGTGCCCGTGCGCGACTGCGCAGCGAGCTCACCAGCCGCCATGACGAGGCTCAGGCCCAGGGCAACCGTTCGGAACAATTTGCCGAAAGGCATGCTTGCCTCCATCAGCGAATGACGATGAAGCGCCCGATCTTCTTCCGCTCGGCCCCCGTGGCCGGATCCTTCGCGATCACCATGTACAGGTAGAGGCCGCTGGCCATCTCCGTCCCCTCACGGGTGCGCAGGTCGAAGAACAGGTCACCCGCCCCAGCCAGGTCCTCCTCCGTCCACTGGATCTCCTGCACCAGGATCCCGGAAACCGTGTAGATGCGGAGGGTGCCGCTCGGCGGCATGTGCGTGAACATGATCCGCGCGCTGCCGCCCCGCTGCTGCTCGAACGTCGAGAACATCACGTAGGGGTTCGGCACCACCTTGATCGCGTCCATGTCCGCCTTGCTGATGCTGGCGATCGCAGAGCCGGACTTGGCGCCGACCACGTGGAACTCGAACTCCTTGCCGGAACGCAGCGGAATGGCGTACCGCGTGATCAGCGTGAACCCCGGGGTGACACCCGTCCAACCGCTCTGCCCGCGGCCGGTGATCGGGTTGCAGTTGACCGTGGTGACCGCCGTGCCGCAGCCGAGCGTCGCCGGATAGAACGTCACGGTCCGCTCGGTGCGCATCGTGACCGTCCCGCCGGACACCGTCCCCAGCTCGACGTCCTCGAGGAAGATCAGCCGCTCACCGGGGATCCAGTGGTCCGCCGGCACGTTCACACGCACCGTGTCGATCCCGCTGCCGAAGAGGGCCGTCTGCTGCTTGTCCTGACGCAGCATGGCCACCGTGACCGGCCGGTCGTACGACGCGTTCCGCACGGTGAACGGCAGGGTCACCGAGATCAGGTCCGCCTCCGTCACCTCGATGCCCAGCGCGCGGCTGACGGCCGCGGCCGTCGCGGCATCCACCACGGTGCGGCTCGCGACCGTGCGCGCGGAGAGCGACGAGGCCAGCGCGTCCGAGAGGCCGGCCGCGCCGAGGTTCGCCGAGAACGGCGCCCCCGGGCCATACTCGACGTCCGCGAACTTGATCTCGTACTGGCCGTGCCCCGTGCCCAGGCCGCGGCTCGCCAGCCCCGTGCCGCCGGTCACCCAGGCCAGCGAGAGCGGCGTCGTGATGACCGGGTTCAGCTGCAGGCTGTCGTTGTCCAGGTAGAACGCCTGCCGGAACGTGGCCGGAGACGACGCACGCGAGAGCACCGTGATCGAGACGCCGCGGTACTCGTCCGACGAGAGGAACGAGGCCGGCGTGAACTGCGGGAACGTGGTCGTCGCCGTCGGCATCACGTTCGAGACGAACAGCGGCCGCACGCCGCCCGACTCCACCGCGAGCACGACTCCGCCGCCGACCAGGCGCCGCGTGTCGACCCGCTGGCCGCCCACGACTTCCGTCTCGACCGGAACCGTGGTCGCCGTGTTCACCGGAATCCCGCCCGGCTTGCGTACGGAGTAGGTGAGCACGTCGGCACGCGCGCGTACCGGCGTCGCGGTCCGCGTCGTCAATGCGCCCGAGTACGTGAAGTCGGTGATGACCGTCCGCACGACCTCGACGCGCGTCGAGTCCACCTGCACGCTGCCCGCGGGACCGTAGTCGCGCACCACCAGCGTGTCACCGAAGACCACCCGGAACGTCTGGGACGTGGAGACCGAGTCGACCACGGACGGGATCACGTCGCCCCACGTCGTGATCACCGGCCTCGCCGGGCCCAGCTCCGGCAGGATCTGCCGGTGGATCGTGGACCCGTCCGTCTCGCGGACGTACTCGATGCCGGCCCCCGCGCCACCCGCCTGCCGCGACGCCGGGATATAGACCACGGCGACGTTCGGCGCGGCCTTTGTCGCCGGCAGCGGCGCGCTGGGCGCGGCAAAGACCGAGTCACGCACGAACAACGAGCCATCCGCTGCGCGCCGCACGATCGGGAAGCGCGCGCCATACGTCTCCGGCACGAAGGCGTAGAGGTAGCTCTGCCCGGCCGCGACGTTGCCGTCCGTGTAGGTGGTCTGGTCCAGGTTCGTGATCTGCGCATAGGCGGACGGCCCGGTGACCGCGCCCAGCGAGTCGCGCATCACGCCGCGGACGCACGCCGATGCGCTCGACGAGCTGGTGTAGACCAGCGTGGTCGCATCCGGGTTGCACGACTTGTAGACGAGGATGCGCCGCACCGGGTTCTGCGCCCGCCCCAGCAGCGAGTCCGGCAGCCATGGGTTCAGTTCTCGCAGCTCCGCCGCCGGCGTGCCGGGCGCGGCGTTGCGGATCTCGGTCGCCAGGAACTCGAGATACGGGTCGACCCAGCGGCCTGCCCGGTTGTCGAGGGTGAACGTCACCGAAGCGGTCCGCGTCTCGCCCACCGCGCCCGCGTGCGCGGCGACCACGCGCGGCGCAGGCGCAGGCGTCGGCGCAACGAAGAAGTTGCGGTAGAGCTGGATCGCGTTGTCGATCGCCTGCTCCATCGACGTCGAGTCCGGCCGCGCGATGATGGCCAGCACGAACGACGTGCTGGCGCCGACCGGCAGGTCGATCGGGCCGACACCCACCCAGACCTGCTTCCAGATGAAGTTGATGGAACGGTCCGGGAACGTATCGGACCACACGCTGGCGCACTCGTGCGTCGTCGGGTTGCACATGTCGATGAACAGCGTGTCCGGCTGCCCATCGTGGTTGTAGTCCCACACCGGGTACGGGCTGCCCGGCGCGCCCGGGACCGCGTAGTTGAACCCGCCGCCAGCGCGCGGATTGCTCAGGTCCACCGCTGCGCCATCGCCGTACGGATAGCCGTTGGCCGGATGGAACAGGTTCCAGTAGTCGAAGACCTCGAGCGAGTTCGGCGGCCGGCCGGCCAGCGCATCCGCCTCGTTCGAGGCGAGCACCCCGTATGCCCGCCGCGGGTTGTCCGTCAGGAACTGCTCGCCGATGCACGCGTCGCCGCACGCGCGGCCGATGTTGAACGTGATCGTGTCTCCCGCCGCGGGGTTGCCCGGCTGGTAGAACGCGCTGCCCGGATCCGAGAGCAGCTTGTTGCGCAGGTCGCCGATCGGGCTCTTGAGGAAGACCAGCGCCATGCTGCCCATCAGGAAGCCCTGCGTCCCGTCGCGCGCGCTCGAGCAGTTGCCGAAGAAGCCCTCGGTCGCGAACCCGGTCCGCGGGATCGACCGGGCGCTGTCACACGTCACCGTGTGCCCGAGGTGGTTCATCACCACCGCGCCGCGCTGCACATCGTAGCCCGCACGCGCCCGGATCCGCGGATGCCGCAGCATGAACCCGAGGCGCAGGTCACGGTAGTTGATGCCCGTGTTGTAGATCTGGTCGGAGCGGTTGGTCACCGTGGCCTGCCAGAAGACCACGCCGGGCAGCGACGTCATGTTGAACGCGTCGAACTTCCACTCCAGGCCCAGCGGGTAGCCGGCCTCCTGCGGCGCGCCGCTCCCGCCCGCCAGCACGGAGCCGTAGCGCATCCGGACTTCCTGCGTGAAGTCGTTGATGACCCCGAACGTGCTGAAGTTGTCGCCGAGGAATCCCTCCTCCTTCAGCTCGTCCGGCACGCCCGCGAAGTCGAAGCGGAAGTTGGGGCCCTGCTGGTCCTGGAGCCGCCGCCACGTGGAGAAGGAGATCGGCCGGTCGCCCAACCAGCCATCGAGCCCCCACGTCTCGGGGCAGTCGCTGCCGGGCATGAGCGTGACGCCGGGCGGGACCAGGTCCGAGGCGTGGTTCAGGCACGCGGACGCAGCCTGGCCGGGTGCCGGCGTCCGCACGCCGCGGTGCAGGAAGCCCAGCGCGCCGTCGCGCGGGCCCCAGTCCAGGTGCTCCGGCGTCACGTTCAGGTTGAAGGACACCGTGTAGCCGTCACCCCGCGCGTTCGCGAGGCTCGGATTCATCGGCAGCGCGGCCTGGTAATCCCGCGGCCCCGTCGTCGCCCACAGCGTGATCTCGCTGACCTGCGAGTAGAACGAGGTCCCGCGCTGCACCTGGAGTGCGCCCAGGCCCTGCATCTGCTGCTGCGCGTCGATCACGCCGGCGTTCGAGATCCAGATGCGGTGCGCGCTGCCCGCCCGCATGCCGGTCACCGCGAAGTCCCGCGACGCGGCCAGGTTGAACGGCGAGCGGTTCCCCACCTCCTGCGCACCGAGCGGCGCGGCGGCGAAGGATCCCGCGACCGCCAGCACCTGTGCCACGAGGAGCCAGCGGGCGCCCGCCCGGCCCTTCGCACGGGTCATGTCCGACTCCATCATCGAAATCATGAACGCTCCGTCCGTTGCTCACGCCGCCGCAACACGGCGGGTCGACTGTCGATTCGTCTCCGCGTCCACCGGGGGCCCCACGGCGTCGAGCCGGGGGCCCCGCACCCCTCGCGTCAGAAGCTGATCTGCAGCCCCGTCGTGATGTGCCTGCGCCCGGCCATCATGTGTGGACGGTCCATGTGCGTCGTGAGGTACCCGGTCTCCGGGTAGCTCGCGGCCGTGCCGGGCGCGGCCGACGGGAACAGCCGGACGCTGGCCAGCGAGCCCGTGTCGCACTTGCCCGTGGACTGGAAGACCGTCATGCAGTTCTTCACGTCGAACAGGTTCGTGATGCGCAGGAACGCGCCGTACCGGATGTTCGCGATCCGGAACTCCTTGGTCGCCTGCAGGTTGGTCGTGAACGTGGTGGGCGCGCGCCCCGAGTTGCGCTCCAGCCGCGCCGTGCCCAGGAAGTCGGTCGTCGGCGTGTAGGGCAGGCCGCTGGCCAGGGAGGACGTGATGGAGAGCGAGCTGTGCCGGAGCAGATTGCCGAACCGCCCTTCCGGCACGTCCTCGCCGAACGAGAACCGCAGCACGCCCGTCAGGACGTGCGGCTGATCCACCTCCGAGCGGATCTCCTTGTACGCCTCGCGGTCGCCCTCGTACAGGCGCTGCAGCTGGAGCTCCGGCGGCGCCGCGTTGGTCCACGCCTGCATGAAGCCGTAGTTGATGTCGAAGCCCCAGTTGTTGCGCACCCGGCGCCGGAAGGAGATGTCGATCCCGCGGACCGTCTGATAGTCGGCGTTGACCAGGATCAGATACTCCGGCGACGTCGACCCGTACGTCTCGCCCGGGTCGTTGATCCGCTCGCCCGTCGGCCGCACGCCGCCGCGGCGGATCCCCGTCAGCCCGCTCTGGTCCTTGTAGAAGCCGATGATCGAGAGCGCGTAGTCGCCGAACAGCTCCGTCATGATCCCCAGCTCATAAAGCGAGGTGCGCTCGTTCTCAAGACGGGGGTTCCCGATCAGCGGCGCCGCGTTGCCCCACGGCCGGAGGTCGGGGCCCAGCGCCGTCCCTTCGAGCAGCCGGCCCTTGCGGATCGTGTCAGGCACCAGCGTGCCCTGCTCGGTCCGGATCCGCTTCACCGGATCCACCATGTCACTGTCGGCGCGGCGGCCGATCCCCGTGCGCTGGAACATCGCATGGTACGTCGGGAGCTGCGAGTACTGCCCGTAGTTGGCGAAGACCCGCGCGCTCTCGGTGATCGGGAACGACACGCCGATCCGCGGCGAGAACTGCTTGCGGATCGGCGCCTCCGAGAAGTCGTCCTGGAACGCGATCGCCCGCGCGCTGTCCATCAGCGCCGCGTCGAACGAGCACGCCGCGATGCCGGTGAACGGCAGCGGCTCGCCATCCGCACCGCGCGCGACCCACGGCGTCGTCTGACCCAGCGAGGGCGCCTTCCCCTCACAGACCTCGAACGCCGTCGTCCCGTTCGTCGGGTCGAGCGGATCCGTGAAGAAGAGGCCGTCCGCCCGGCTGTAGTCGAACCGCAGGCCCAGGTTCAGCGTGAGGAAGTCGTACTCGATCTTGTCCTGGATGTAGAACGCCGCGTCCCACGGCCGCGACTGGTACTCGTACCGCGCGATCTCGTAGCGGTCGAACGGCCACGCCAGGTTCCGGCTCTCGTTCATGAACAGCTCGTGCTGCTGGAAGAACACACCGGCCTGGATGTTGTGGTGGTCGGTGACCTGCGACTGGATGTCCACGCGTGCGACCCACGAACGCGTCGAGTCAGAGCCGAAGAAGTTCTCCGCGCCCATCGTCGGCCCCGTGTGCGGCGCGCCGTGACGCGACTGCGTCGTGAACTGCCCCGTGCCCAGCGGGCCGATCGTCGTCATCGTGCGGATCTTGTCCTCGATGCAGACGCCGCCGTACCAGTTGCACGAGAGCCGCTCCGTCCGGAACCGCCCCACGATCGCCCGATAGAACGTCCGCCCGATCGTGTGGTCCCACTTGGCCCAGATCAGGTCGCGCGACGTCTCGATCGAGTTCCGCACGACGTACTGGTTGTAGCCCCACGTGGCCGTCTGGTTGCCCGTGATGATGTCCTCGAGGCGCTCGCCCCAGCTCGTGCCGAAATAGCGGTCACACCACTCGGCCGACGCCGGGTACATCTCCTGGCACTGCGCCCCGAGGTCGACGCCCAGGAACTGGTGCATCCAGTCGTACGGCTGCCGCTTCCGCGCCGACGTCATCACACCCACGTTCAGCTTGGCGGTCGGCGTCACCGCATACGTCAGCTTGCCGTAGATGTCGCGCGCCTGATTGAAGCCGAAGGCCCGCCAGCCCTTGAACAGGTCCCACTGGTAGGCGCGGTTGCGGTTCTCGTCGTAGGTCGTGCGGACGGGATCGAAGATGTGGTCGTCGTACTCCAGGACGCGGTCGGCCTGGTTCGAGAACTGGCCGGCGAGGACGTAGCGCAGCTTCCGATCCGTCCCGGGGACCGGGCCGGAGACGTAGCCCTCGACGATGTCGAGCCCGCGCAGCTCGTCCTGCCGTGACCCCAGCGCGCCCGGGACCCGCGATGTCGAGTAGCGCATCGAGCCGTGCAGCGTCTCCGAGCCCTCGCGCGTCGCGATGTTGATCACGCCGGACAGCGCGTTGCCGTACTGCGCCTCGAAGCCGCCCTTCACCAGGCTGAGCTGCTCGACCGCCATCGACGGCACGTCGAACGCGGGGCCGCCGAACACGATGTGGGTGACGGGGATCCCGTCCACGAGCGAGGCCGTCTCGCCGACCCGGCCGCCGCGGATGCGCACCGGCGTGAACCCGCGCCGGGAGTCCACGTACGAGACGGCGTCCTCGTTGTCCAGCGAGAGGTCGAGGAAGCCCGGCTGGAGCGACAGGGCGCCGCGAATGTCGGTCACCGGCAGCGCCTGGATCGCCTCGCCCGTGATGGTGGAGGCGCTGCCCGTCGCATCGAGCTGGATCAACGGCACCCGCTCCGCCTCGACCACCACCTGCTCGATCGCCAGCGCTTCGGCCGTGAGCCGGAAGTCGAGCGTGCGGGTGACGTCGATCGAGATCTGGACGTTCTCACGCCGGACCGTGGCGTACCCGAGGATCTGCGCAGTCACGTCGTACGTGCCGGCCGGAATGTTGAGGATGAAGTAGCGGCCGTTTTCCTGCGTCAGCGTGGTCCGCCCGGTCCCCTCGACGGTGATCTGGACGCCGGCCAGCGGCTGCCCCGTCGCGGCGTCGGTCACGGTCCCGACGAGCTTGCCGGTCTGGGCTGCGGCAGGGTTGAGCGCACCCACGGCGAGAAGCAATGCCGCGGTCACGAACACGGAGCGACCGACCATTCCACACCCCCGTTGCATAAGAGTGGGCTCCGGCCGCAGATCAGGCTCCCCCGCGCCCACATTCGATGGCAGCGGGCTCACGGATCCAGATCTGCTACGGGAGCGGTCCGGCAGACTGGTCTGCGCATGCCGGACTCGAGGTCAACACGATGGCAATCTCAATAGCGGCGCACGAAGGCGGCAACATTCACTCCAACGACGCTGCGCTGACCGGCCTCGGTCGCAAATCGTTCTGGAGAGGTGATGATCGCTGGCGCAGGGCCGGTCGGCCACAACGCATCGGTTCTCCGGATAACGGTCGACACGGCCGGTGTCAAGAGGCAGTCGACCGCGGGCCCGTCTTCGCTGGTCTCATGCCACGCGCCGGAACACGCCTCACCGCTGAAATTTTCTCATCTGTATGGAGGTCGTCGCCGCACCCGCAGTGCCGGGCGCTGGCGCATGGCGATGCAACTTTCCCAAGCCGCGCGCGATATTACGACCCACGGCCCTGACCTCTCCGCCCATCCCTTGACGATGGCCGTCCAATGCACTTCGCCAGACTGATGCTGCTCGCCGCGACCGCGGCCGCCCTCGCCCCCGTTGCACCGCCGCTACGCGTGCTGCGCGTGACGCCCACGACGCCCGCACAGCCGGATGCGGAGATCACCGTCATGTTCGACCGCCCGGTGGCCGGCGGGCTGGATGCCACCGTGCCGCCGGAGGCGATCTTCTCGATCGAGCCTGCGGTCCCAGGCCGGCTCGAGTGGCGCGACCCGGTGACGCTCCGTTTCCGGCCCGCGGAGCTGCTGGAGCCGGGCCGCACCTACACCGTGCGCATCACGGCATCGTTCGCCGCGCTGGACGGCAGCCGCCTCGAGGGCGACTACCGGCACACGTTCCGGGTCGCGCCGCCCGCCGTGCTGGGCGGCACGCCGGCGGGGCCGAACGTGGAGGCCCGCTACATGCCCCCCGAGCCGCGGCTCGATGTGCTGGTGAGCGCGCCCGTGGACCCGGCAGCGCTGGCCGCGGCCGCGCGCCTGGTGATGGACCGGCAGTGCGGCGGCCAGAGCGTCCCGCTGCGCGCGGCCGGGATCCGCCCGGTCGAGGAGGGCGACCCGCCGGCGATCCGCTACACCGGCTACCGCGGCGGCTGGCCGTGGACGCCCGAGCGCGACCTGCGGCGCGTGGTCACGCTCCTGCCCGCGCAGCCGCTGCCGCTGGACTGCGCGGGCACGCTCACGCTGCCGCTCGAGCTCGGCGCCGGCGCGCGCGCCGGCTTCCACACCTGGCGGCTGCGCACTTACGGGCCGCCCGGCCTGGTGGACGTCCGCTGCCTGCACGCGCCGTTCTGCCCCACGGGCCCGATCCGCGTCGAGTTCAACACGCCCGTGCGCGGGGCCGAGGTGCTGCGCCACGTGCGCATCGCGCCGCGCGTCCCGTTCACCGTCCGTGACACGTCCGACGTCTCCGCGGTCTGGGTGCTGGAGGCGTCGCTCGAGCCGCGCACGCGCTACGCTGTCGTCGTGGACACGGCGCTCACGGACGCGTTCGGCCAGCGCATGCGCTCCGTCGGCACGCGCGCCATGTGGATGTGGACCACCGGCTACGCGCCCGCGGTCTCCTACACGTTCGGCCGCATGCTCATCGAGCGGCAGGGGTTCCAGACGCTCGCCGTGCAGCACGTCAACGTGGACACGATCATCGCCACGATGATCCCGGTGCCCGACTCGCTCGAGGGCCGCATCCTCTCGCGGTTCTGGGGTTGGGAGGAGCTGCTCGCCGGGCTCGAGCCCGCGGCGCCGCGGGTCACGGTGCCGGTCACTGCAAAGCCGGATGCGCGGATGATGATGGGCATCCGCGTGCCGCACAGGAGCGCCGCGCGCGACTGGCCGGCGGATGGCGGCACGCTGGTCGCCGTCAAGGTCACGAGCCCCGCGCTCGACTCGCTGTCGCGGCGGCACCGCCCGATCGCGCTGGTGCAGGTGACGGACCTCGCGGTACACGCGCGCGTGGGCGTGGACCAGGCCGAGGTGTGGGTCACCGGCGTGCACGACGGGCTGCCGCGCGAGGGCGTGGACGTGACGCTGCACGACATGTCCGGCGCCGTGCGCGCGCGCGGGCGCACGGACGCGCGCGGCCTTGCCCGGCTCGAGGGCTTCGCCCCTGCCGCGCCGTGCGAGAGCTGGGAGTGCCAGTCGGTGGACGGGTACATCGTCGCGACGACGGCGGACGACCGCGCCGTCGTCGGCATCACCGCGTACGACCCGGACCTCGCGCCGTGGCGCTTCGGCATGCAAGGCGCGTGGGACCAGGAGCGCGCGCCCCTCGCCGCCGCGGTCTTCACCGAGCGCGGCATCTACCGGCCGGGCGAGCCGCTGTACGCCAAGGCCATCGTGCGGCGCGGCCCGCTGGGCGCGCTCGCGCCCGCGCCCGGCGACTCCATGCGCTGGATCTTCCGCGACCGCGAGGGCGGCGTGCTCGCGGACACGGTGGTGCGGCTGAGCGAGTTCGGCACCGCTGATCGCGAGTTCCGGCTGCCGCCGTCGCTGCCGCTGGGGCACTACGCGATCGAAGTGCAGCTCGTGCACGACGGCGCGTGGAACACCGCGGCGCGCACCGACTACCAGGTGGCCGAGTACCGACCGCCGGAGTTCCTCGTCGACGTCGTCGCCGATGACCGCCCGCGCCTCTCCGGCGACACGGCGGACGTCCACGTCTCCGCGCGTTACCTCTTCGGCGCGCCCATGGCGAACGCGCCCGTGCAGTGGCACGTGCGGCGCCGCCTGCTCGACAGTTGGGAGATCCGCATCCCTGGCGCCGAGGACTTCATCATCGGCGACCGCGCGTACGGTTGGCTGGACAATGCCGCCGAGCCCGCCGTGCAGGTCCTGGCGTCCGCGATGGACACGCTCGGCGGGGATGGCGCGCTCGATCTCCGAATGCCACTCGTCGCGGCCGCCGGACGCGCGGCGCAAGCATCGCTCGTCGCCACCGTGACGGATGCGAACCGGCAAACCGTCACGTCCGCCACCTCCATCACCGTGCACCCTGCCGAGTTCTACATCGGCGCGCGGCAGCGGGACCAGAGCGGGTTCTGGACCGCGGGCACGCCGGTCTCGCTGGACGTGATCGCCGTGCGCCCGGATGGCGAGCGCGTCGCGGGCGTCGTCGTGAGCGGTGTCGTCATCCGGAGGGAATGGCACCAGGCGCGGCGCGTGCGTGACGGCGCCGTCCAGCAGGTCGGCGGCTGGGTCTCGGACACGGTCGCCACGTGCACGGTCCGCACCGGCGCCGATCCTGTTGCGTGCACGTTCACCCCGCCCGCGGGCGGCACGTACATCGTCACCCTGCGCGCGGCCGATGGTGTAGGCCGCGAGGCGGTCACCTCCTTGGTGCGCTGGGCGTCGGGCAGCGAATGGGTGCCGTGGGACGACCGCACGCAACTCAAGATGGACATCATCGCGGATCGCGAGCGTTACGCGCCCGGCGACACCGCAACGCTGCTCTTCGCCTCGCCCTTCACGGATGCGGAGGCGTGGATCACCGTCGAACGCGAGCGCGTGCTCGAGTCCCGTCGCATCCGCATCACCTCCGGAGCCACCACGCTGAAGCTGCCGATCACGGAGGCGCACGCGCCCAACGTGTTCGTGTCGATGATCGTGGTGCGCGGCCGCAGCGCGCCGCCCGGGCCGCTCGATGACCCGGGCCGCCCCGCGCTGCGCGTGGGCTACGTGGAGCTGCGCGTCACGCCCGAGGTCAAGCGGCTGAAGGTCGACGTGGCGCCCCTCGCGCCCGAGTACCGGCCCGGCGACACCGCCTCGGTCCGCATCGCCGTGCGCGATGCCGAAGGCCGCGGCCACCGCGCCGAGGTCACGCTCTGGGCCGTGGACCAGGGCGTGCTCGCGCTCACCGGCTACCGCACGCCGGATCCGCTGGACCTGCTCTACGCCACGCGCGGGCTCGGCATGCGCCTCGCCAGCAACCTCGCCACCGTCGCGCCGCAGGTGCCGGAGGGCGAGAAGGGCAAGCGCGAGCCCGGCGGCGGTGGCGGCGGCGACCTCGCCGGCATCCTGCGCTCGCGCTTCCAGAGCACCGCGTTCTTCCTCGGCTCCGTCATCACCGACGAGAACGGCGATGCGGTGGCGCGGGCGAAGCTGCCGGACAACCTCACCACGTTCCGCGTGATGGCCGTCGCCGTCACCGCCGGTGACCGCTACGGCTCCGGCGAATCCGACCTGCTGGTCACGCGCCCGCTGGTCGCGCGGCCGGCGCTGCCGCGCTTCGTCCGCGAGGGCGACCGCTTCACGGCCGGCGTCGTCCTCAATTCGCGCATGGGCGGCCGCATCGATGCACGCGTGGAGGCGAAGGCCAGCGGCATCGAGCTGCGCGGCCGCAAACGGCAGGACGTGCGGCTCGAGGGCGCACGGCCCGCCGACGTACGCTTCGAGTTCCGCGCGCAGGCGGGCGACAGCGCACGCTTCACCTTCTCCGCGCGCGCCGGCCGCGAGGCGGATGCCGTTGCCACGGCGGTGCCGGTAAAGCCGTTCTACCACCCGCTCGCGCAGACCGTAGCCGGGCTGCTCGCGGACACGGCCAGCGTGGAATTCGTTCTGGACGACGACGTGGATCCCGCACGCTCGGCGCTCGAGATCGGCTTCGGCACCTCTCCGCTCGCGGCGATCGCTGGCGCGCGCAACGATCTCCGCGTCTACCCGTACTACTGCACCGAGCAGATCGCGAGCGTCGCGCTGCCGCTGATCGCGCTGTACCGCGCGCGGATGGAGCAACACGCAGGCGCAGGTGCCGAGGATGCGGAGCTGACGCGCATGCGGCAGGAGATCGAGGTCGCGGTGCAAACGCTCGCGCGGCGGCAGCGACCGGATGGCGGCATCGGCTACTGGGGCGTCGACGGCTGGACCACGCCGTGGCTGTCGGCGTACGCGGGCCGCGTGCTGCTCGAGGCCCGCGCGGCCGGCATCGCGGTGGACGACTCCATGCTGTCACGCCTCGCCGTGTACCTGGGTGAGAGCTTGCGCGGCGGGGAGTCGTATCACGTGCCGGTCGCGCACTGGCTGGACCGCCAGGCGAATCGGCTGGCCGAGCGCGTCGCCGCGGTGGACTTCCTCAGCCGTTACGGCCGGCCGGAACTGCCCGCAGAGAACGCGCTCGTCGCGCAGGCCGCGCTGCTGCGCTGGGAGGACCGCTTGCTGGTCGCGCAGGCGCTCGCCCGCCGCGGCGACCTCGCGGGCGCACGCGCGCTGCTCCAGCCTGCGCTCGCCGCGGTGCGCATCGAAGGACGCAAGGCCTCGATCGTCGACGCGGACACCGCCAGCCACTACTTCCACTCGCGCGTGCGGCCCGTGGCCCGGCTGCTCGAGACGCTGTTGCTGGTCGAGCCGCGGCACCAAGCGGTCGGCCCGCTGGTCGAGACGCTGGTGGACCGCGGCCGCAGCGGCGTCACGTGGTGGAACACGCAGGATCACGGGCACGCGGTGCTCGCGCTCGCCGCGTACGAGCGCGCGTGGCAGGCGGCGGGCGCGCCGGCGCGCGTGAAGATCACGGCCGGCCGCCGCACCGTGCTGGAGGCGAGGCCAGGCGAAGCGAGCACACCGCGGGACACCGCCGTCATGCTGCGCAACCTGGTGAGCAAGCACGGCGGCCGCATCGTGCTGCCGCTGCGGCTCGAGGCGAGCGGCGGCGCGCCGGTCTTCTACTACCTGACCGTGCGCGAGGCGCCGCGCTCGCCGCGGCTCGAGCCGGTGGACCGCGGCATCCGCGTCGAGCGCTGGTACGAGCGGCCGAGCTCGGGCGAGCCGGTGGTCAGCGTGAAGGAAGGCGAGCTGGTGCGCGTGCGGCTGCGCGTGACCGTGCCCGCGGAGCGGCACTTCGTCGTGCTGGACGATCCGTTGCCTGCCGGCCTCGAGCCCGTTGACCTGAGTCTCCGAACGGTGAGCCCGTTCGGCGGGTGGGATCCCACGCTGCTCGAGGCGCAGGACCCGCAGGCGCCGGCCGAGCAGCAGTGGTCCTGGTACTTCGGCTCGTGGGACGCCGGCGTGTGGTCCGCGTTCGACCACAAGGAGATGCGCGACGACCGCGTGATCTACTCGGCGACCGTGCTCTGGCCCGGCACCTACACCGCCACGTAC